>Ga0182032_10000309_pt1 | contig 19175 bp, 15 predicted proteins | sample tim00Cox00000000_FD_125970 | JGI IMG/M metagenome (GOLD analysis project Ga0182032, IMG submission 125970) | Lab enrichment of tropical soil microbial communities from Luquillo Experimental Forest, Puerto Rico - timezero.00C.oxic.00.000.000 | ecosystem: Environmental > Terrestrial > Soil >... | reverse complement strand
GCACGCCAGCAGCCGCCCATCCTGGGTCCAATCATCATGCCCTGCATTAAAGCTGATACGGCGCCGATGACGGTGAAGAATCCGCGCCCGAATTTGTAGAGCCTCTGGAGAAGAGGGAAGAGACATGGATCCTCCCGCAAAATGTAGCACGAAGAAAACGCGTCCCCTTCCATAGCATGTGCCCGGCTAACGCACGGGGCGCACGATGTTTGCAACACCATGTTCACGATTAACTGCCGATGATTGACGGCGGCAGAGAACTAAGGCCTTTGCACACGTCGGTGGCTGGCTTTGCAAGGAGAATGTTCCACCATTGAGGGGACATCAGAGAAATGTTTTCGGCAGTGGGCACACGTCAATACGCAAACCTTGCCGGTCTGAATCCTTTCGCCGCTGGTCCTTCCTCTCATCTCGAATCGGCTCACATACCGATGCGTTTAACCTTCGCCTATCAAGGTATCTCCGACGATCGTTCGGCTCCCTTTGGCGGGCCGCGGGCTCGCGTGAAGGGAATTCGATTCTCGGAGCGAGAGGCACGCGAGCGTAAATGGTAGTTCCAATCTGCGGCTTTGAGTCAATAGAAAGGTACCCGTCAACCATCTTCAGCCGTTCTCTCATGCTGGTGAGACCAAGCCCATGCCCACTGCTGGCCTTCGCTGGTTCAAAACCAATCCCTGAATCGTGGACCGTCAACTCGATCTGATTCAATGTACCTGCGAGGGAAACTTCAAAGCGCCGCGAACCGCTGTACTTCACGGCGTTTTGCAGTGCCTCCTGCAAGACGCGGAAGATACACAGTGAGATTTCCTGCGGAAGTTTCTCCGGAATACCCTGGGAGTGAAAATCAATCTCGACATTCTGCCCGGCCGAAAGCTCTTTGCAGAAACTCTCGGCCGCCGCTCCAAGTCCCAAGTATTCCAGTTTCGAGGAGTGCAAACGGTGGGAGAGGGCCTGAATGTCGCTCGCGAGACCGGAAACGTGTTCTTGGACCTCCTTGACTCGACGGCTCATTTGACCATTTGAAGCGGGAAGTTCTCGTTTTAATCCTTCCAGATTCACACCCAACAGAGCCATTCGCTGATTGATGTCGTCGTGTAACTCTCTGGCGATCCACGCACGTTCCTCCTCGTGGGCTTCGATCAGTTTGCGACTTACGCTGGAAAGCGCTTCTTCGGCCTGCTTGCGCTCGGTAATGTCCCGGGCCATGACGGTGAACAGCCTCTTGCTGCCAACTCTCGTTTGAGAAATTGCAGCCTCGATGGGGAACTCCTGGCCATTTGCACGCAAACCCCACAACGCACCGCTAGCACGTCGGGTCGTGGTGCTTGCCTCACCGAAGTGCCGAACGTGTTCGCGGTGCACTGCACGGAAGCGTTCAGGGATGAAACGATCGATGGGGCTCCCGATCGCATCCCGCGCCGCGCAGCCAAACACTTTCTCCGCGGCATCGTTGAAGACAACAATTCGCTGACCTTCATCGATCGAGATGACCGCATCCATCGCTGACTCAACAATCCCCTCAAATCGCATCTGGCTATCGCGCAGCTCGGCTTCGGTCTTTCTCCTCCTCCCGCGTTGCCACAGGAGCGCAAGAATGATCAATGCCTGCGCCAACAGTAAAGCGATTCCCGCTATGACATATCGCCAGTAGAGTTCCCAAAAGGTTGGCTGACGATTCAGCACAATGCTTCCAAGGGGTAGACTGGTTTGCTGAATCCCCCAGCGTCGCAGGACACGCCAATCGAACATGTATGTCCCGGCCTGTGTTGAAATGTCGATTTCCTGCGGTCTTGTTCCGTGGAGAATCTTTAGGGCGATTGCAGCGATGGACTTTCCCTGATCTAGATAACGAACGATGTACCCTCCTACAGCCCCCTGCCCGACAAGAGTGTCAGCTAGTGTGAAAACAGGAGCGTTGGCCCCCACCGCAAGCCTGCGAACTAATTCAGGGTTCGGGTTGTAGCTTCTCCCCGCGGCATCAGCCGAAACAGACGTGTACAAGATGATGGTGTGTTCAGATAGCTGTTTCACTCGCTCAAAAACTGTCTCCATCGGAAGGTTCGTCAGGTAGGTGAATTGTAGAGCTTCATGCCTGCGCTCTGTCTTTACAACAAGATCCTCTATATGGCGATCGAACTCTGAGGTGCCACCCACAACAACCACGTGCTTCGTTTTAGGAAGCAGGAGAATCGCAGCCTCCAACGTCCTATCCGTATCGAAGTCAAGCCATCTCCCGGTGAAGTGAGCGTCGAGCTTCGGATAGTCCGCCTGTTGTTCGGTAGTGCAACAAAAAACAATCGGAATGCCCGGAAAGAATCTCTCGTGGGCGGCGGCCATGAATTTGGTGGGCGTGGGTCCCACCGCGATGATCACATCTGGGATGCGCAGTTGATATTTCTGAATAAGCCAGGCTCGGATGTCGGCTTGCGATGCTTGATCTGGAAAAAGTGCGGTCTCTAGGTACTCGCTATGGAACTCAATGTGGAAGGTTGCGTCCGCCTGCAACGCAACATCTAGATCCCGAACCACCGCAGCAACCGCGGGTGCGGAGATGCCCAGTTCACTGATCACCAAAACGCGCCGCGTTTCTGCGATCTGCGCGCGTGCAGGTGGGACGAAAAAGCAGACCCCTACTGTCAAACAGAAACGGAGATTGCGAAGTTGTCTCGACACGTGCATCGAACATTGCTGCAAAATCTGCTGCTTCCGACAAGCCTGATCCTCAGTCGAAGACCCAGGCGAAGGCAGGCAGCTTGGGTTTAGTAACTACGGTCGCGACACTGTCAAAACTGACAGGTGCGGAGTCCTCTCGAATGACATAAGGAGGCGCTCCAAAATGAACTACGAGTGGTTCCCTTCGAGATCCGTAGCCCAACTGGAACCCCGACTTCAGTGGAGCTATGCTCTACTAATGCTCGGTCGATTGCAAGGGATGTTTTGCGTCCAACGCTGCTTTTCCGCCTCCCTGGTGATCCTGATCGCAACGATTCTGCTGTCTGGCCCCGCTTGCGGTCAGACGGTTTCGACCGGTGCACTGATTGGCATAACGCTTGACCCTTCCGGTGCGGTTTTGCCAGGGGTGTCTATCCAGCTTAGCAACGCAGAGACGAAAGAGACGGAATTCACCACGTCGGACAAAGAGGGACGCTTCTCGTTCACTTTGTTGTCCCCTGGCACGTATGAGCTACGAGCCAGCAAGACGAACTTCGATGCGCTGCATCTCACGAATATAAATGTATCGGTCACAGAAACACTCCGGCTCGAACTTCGTTTGCGACTCGCCGAAGTGGTCGGCAACGTGCAAGTTTCTTATGAGCCGCCTATGGTGCAAAGCGACAACTCAGCGCTTGGCCGGCTGGTTAACGAAGAGGCGGTCGGTCATCTGCCACTCGTCACAAGGAACTTCGCTCAGATAGCTGGTCTGGCGCCCGGGGTCGTTGTCGGCGTCTACAACGCAACGGAGCTGGGCATCGGTGGAACGGCACTTTCCCAAATCAGTAAGTCCAACGATGGACTTTACGTGCACGGATCCAGATCCTACGGCAATAACTGGCAGATTGAGGGAATTAGTGTGACCGACCTGCAGGGCAGCGGTGCATCGAGTGGTGGAATTCCAACTCCCAACCCGGACACGATTCTGGAATTCAAGGTCCAGACTGGGCTCTACGATGCGGCGTATGGCAGATCGGGAGGTGCCAATGTCAGCGTGATCACAAAGATGGGAAGCAATACCTACCACGGAGCGGCCTTCGGGTTCTTTCGTAATGATGTTCTGAACGCGAACGACTTCTTCCTGAATCGAACCGGTCAGCCGCGGCCGGCGCTAAGACAAAGTCAGATGGGGTTCAACGTCGGCGGACCGATCAAGAGGGAGAAGTTCCTGTTCTTCGGTGCCTATCAGAAGACCCACCAATTGAATGGCTTGGCACTAGGTCAGGCTAGGATTGCATGCTCGGCAGCCTTGAGTTCACCGCCAATTGGCAACGACAGGACGCCAGCGGCGCTTGGGCGATTATTCGGTGGCATGACCGGCGCTTTGGGAGGCGCGGCTATCCGGACCGATGGATCTAACATCAACCCTGTTGCACTGGCGCTTCTGAATTTCAAGCTCCCCGATGGAACTTTCTTGATTCCCACCCCACAAACGGTGGATCCGTCGAGAGCGTTTGATAGTCAGGGCTTTTCGAGCTTCACAAAACCTTGTAATTTCGATGAGAACCAGTTCTTAACCAATTTCGACTATCTCCGCTCGTCAAAGACAAAAATTGCGGCCCGTTTTTTCTTTGCTCATGACAGCGAAGTGGTTACCTTTCCTGGCAATGCCTTTAATTCACTTGCGAATATCCCCGGATCTCCGAGTCCGGCTGATTCCGATTTCAGAGTTCTCTCTCTCACCCACACGCACATACTAGGTAATACATCACTCAACGAAGCGCGGATCGGATACGTGTACAACAAGACCCATACACGGGCCAATCCGCCGCTCAAATGGTCCGATGTCGGCGTCGCCGAAGGTGAAATGAGTGAAGCGAATGAACTGCCGAGCCTGAAAATTCTCGGTTCCGTCAGCTTCAACTCCGCGTTTCCACAAACGTATACGCAGTATAGTTTCGTCGGCGACGATACCCTAAGCTTTGTTTACGGAGCTCATGCCATTCGAACCGGCGGGTCGCTAACCAGATTGCAGGACGATCATGATGTCGAAGGAGTTGGATCATTTGTGGAGTTTTTGAGCTGGCCAGATTTTTTGCTCGGCAACAGCGCGGCAGGTAACGGAAGTGAAGCCTTCAGCAACGTATTTGCCTCGGTAGACCTCTTTGGCTTGTTCAATCGCGAGTACAAGGTGTGGGAGGGCTCTGCCTTTGTTCAGGACGACTACAGGATCAGTAAGTCGCTAACCCTAAATATAGGGTTGCGCTACGAGCGCCTTGGTCAATTTGGCGACAATCTGGGGAGAAACTCCAGTTTTGACATCAATAGGGCAGATCCAAATCCTCCCGCAGGTGGAAGCGTCGCTGGTTATAACGTAGCCTCGAATTTTCCAGGCGTTCCTCCGTCTGGCGTCGAGCGCGTAAGTAATACGTTTGGTACTTATGGTGTTGGTCAGAACGCCATCGCGCCGCGCATCGGTTTTGCCTGGAGTGTCTTTCCCAATACGAATCGCCTCGCCTTCAGGGCAGGATACGGCATTTATTACTCTCGACCAACCGGTCAAACCTTTCTGTCAACCGTGACCGGAGCCCCCTTCACCCTGCTTCGAAGTTCAGTTGGCACATCAAATGCGGATGCGACGTTTCAGGCGCCCTTCGCCAGTCCATTCCCTACGCCGAAATCTTTTCCTGAGTTCACGCCGTACTCATCGAACTCGACGGTATCGATCTTCAGTATCGCGCCGGGCATTCGTCCGGCAATGATTCAGGAGTCCTCCTTGAATCTTCAATGGGAGTTGCACGATGGTTGGTTACTGGAAGTTGGATATGTGGGCGCCCACGGCACACACTTGCTACGCACCCGCTCTCTGAATCAGGCGTTGTCGGCATCCGAGGCCAATCCAATCAGAGGTGCGGCTTCAAACACGCTGGCCAATATTCCGTTGCGTGTCCCGATTCCAGGTGTACCAGCTGACTCCCTCTGGGAAATAGAATCGGAGGGGAGCTCCTGGTACAACGGGCTGGAGGCCAGTCTCACGAAACGTGTGAGTCACGGCCTTCAGTTCCTTGCGTCCTACACCTTCTCCAAGACGTTGGATACGGATGGCGCCGACATCGATGGAACTTCCGCTGGCAACACATTAACACTCGGAGATCAAAACTCTTCCAGGCAGCGTTGGGGGCGGGCTAGCTTCGATCGCGCTCATCGTTTCGTCCTTAGCACGACGTGGACACTCCCCAGTCCATCCAATGGAATCGAACGAAGGATTCTCGGAGGGTGGGCGGTGGCAGGGGTAGCGACGATTCAATCTGGCACCGCCCTAACGATTGCGGATACCAATTCGGTGAACGTCTTCGGTATCAGCGAAGACCGAGCGCAACGGAGCGGCGAGTGCACGAATAGCCAGTTAGTGAAGGGAGGTTCGATCGAATCAAAGCTGAATGGATACTTCAGTGTGTCCTGTTTCGCGACGCCTCCCGTAATCGGTGCGGATGGCGTCGCGACAGCGTTTGGGAACAGCGGAACAGGCATCGTAGACGGTCCTGGACAGGCGAACCTGGATATCGCGCTCTCCAAAGCCTTCGAGCTGAATTGGCCCCGTGAGAAAAGCAGCGTTGCATTTCGCGCTGAAATGTACAACGCGTTCAACCACCCTCAATTCTCGAACCCCGATGCCAATTTTGCGTCACCGACCTTCGGTGTCATTAGCAGCACGGCGGTAAATCCACGGGTCGGCCAGTTGGCGCTACGATTTAGTTTTTAGGTTTAAGGCACGACAGGGGAAGGCTTGTTGCTCCTTGGAAGGTTCGATCGACATGAGATACGACAGTGCAACCCCTCAGCGTACTGATCGTTGACGACTTTGAAGATTTTCGGCGATTCTTACGTCTGGCGCTACAAGAAAAGAATGAGTATCAGATCATCGCCGAAGGCGTCAGACGGGCTGGAAGCCGTCCAGCAAGCCGAAGAATCTCAACCATAGCGCTTTGACAGTAATCGCCTGTTCTCAACAGCTGACGGCCCTGTGCGATACTTGCGAGACATGTACGTTCATTCCGAGGATTTGCCACTTCATCGGAGCCGAATTAGCGCGGATGCCGGAGACTGGCTGGCCGCCGTTCAAAACGCTTCCCAAGCCAAAACGGACACCTCGTCTTTGAAGCTGATCTTGGAAGGAGTAGTCTTCATTCGAGGATACATCGCTTATGACAGCCTGGTTCGCGCGCCCCGTCCTACACGTGACCGACGTTGAGGCCTCGCTCCGCTTTTACGTTAACCGGCTGGGCTTCACGAGCCCCTGGCGCTACGACGAGGACGGCAGAGCGCGCGTCGCACAGGTCGATCGGCAGGGCTGCGCGCTTATCCTGGCCGACACGTGGCCGGGGAAGATTGGCAAGGGGCTGATGTTCATTTCCCTGAACGTCGAGCCGGAGACGCGCGAGGCCGCGGTCGCTGCGCTGGACGCGCTGCGCGCGGAACTCGAGGCCAAGGGCGTTGCGGTTAAGGAGGGCTCGTGGGGCTACCGACTTCTGGTGGTCGATGATCCCGACGGCAATCAGCTCTTCTTCAACTATCCGAACGAGACTGTATCCGGCAAGATTGCTAGAGATGAAGCGTGGTCGTCCTCGCCGGGACGTGACGAAAGGTGAAAACTCGGGTCCTCATTCCAAGATGAATAGCCTCGGCTCGGCGCTCTGGTGCTGCGGGCATCTTGACCGTAATCAGTCGAGTCACATCCACCGGCGATGCACTATCGGGCTGCCTAAGCCTAGGCAGGCCGGCAAAGCCATCATCCAGAGATGGGCAGGATCTCAGGGTTGACCCCCGTGCGTTTGTGCGCGCAGCGTCAGCCCGAATCCTCTCTGACCGCCAAACAACAAGTTGCTTCCAATCATATTCCGTGGCGGTGACCGATCCGCTTTTTGGGGCGGTCAGCCGGCGCTAGAATTGACCATTCACTTCGATTCGTCGATAAAGGAGCTGCGCGGTGCGGCAAACACTTACTCGACGCGAGCTTTTGCGGGGCCTGAGCGTGTTGGCCGTCGAAGCGGGGCGACGCGAAAAGGCACCTTCAGCCTTTTTTCCACTATCGCAAGCCGGATCGACGGCTGACGAAAGCAAGCGCTGGAAGGGTTCGGCGCTTGGAAATCTGTATCCATTTGTTAAGCGGCAACAGGAACAGACGCACCAGAGCCTTGCTTTTCTCCATCACCGGCCAAAGGATCTCGACGCTTGGAAGGCTAAGGCCCGAACCAAAGTCTTCGAGCTCATGTCCTACCGGCCGGAAGCGACAAACCCCCGGCCTCAGATCCTCGAGCGCGTGGATAGAGGCAACTACGTGCGCGAGCGGTTGACCTTCTGGACTACTCCGGATCTGGAAGTGCCCTGCTATTTCCTCATTCCCAAACGCGCCAAATTCCCCGTCCCTGCAGTTGTAGCGTTGCATGACCACGGCGGCTTTTACTACTGGGGCAAGGAGAAGCTGGTTGAAACCGATAACGAGCACCCGATGCTCACCGCCTATCGCACGGAGTATTACGACGGCCTAAGTTTTCCGGCCTTGCTCGCGCAACGCGGCTACGCAGTGATCGTGATTGACATGTTCTATCACGGCGAGCGCCGGTTGATTCTTGATGAGGACTTGGAGCGCGGCACGAACGATCGTTCGAAGCACGAGCCCGAAGAGACCATTCGCAAAATCAATCAGCGCAACGGAAGCTCGGAAGAAACCATCTTCCGGAATATTCTCCACTCGGGATTCACCTGGGGCGGCGTGCTTGTGTGGGACGACATGCGCACCGTGGATTACTTGCAGACACGTCCGGAGGTCGACCCGAATCGCATTGCCTGTGCGGGACTTTCAGTCGGAGGTTGGAGGACCGTGTTTCTCGCCGGACTCGATCCGCGGATTAAAGCGGCGTGCGTGGTGGGATGGATGACCTCGCTCCGCTACTTGATCCCTCACTACGAGGTTTACACGGTTCCCTCGGGGATGGTTCCTGGTCTGCTCGAATACTTGGATTACCCGGACGTCGGCTCGCTGGCGATGCCGAGCGCACTCCTCGTGGTCCACGGGCAGCAGGACAGCTTGTTTCCTCCTGACGGGGTTAAGGCTGCCGTTGACAGCTTGCGTCAGTCCTATCAAGCGATCGGCAAGCCGGAGCGGTTCGACACGCTGTTTTTCAACGGCCCTCACAAGTTTCCCCTCCAGGCTCAGCGGAAAATGGTGGATTGGTTCGATCACTGGGTTTGAACACAGGAAATGCGCCGGGCTCGCGATGAAGAAAGCCCAGGCCGACATGGCCCGGGAATCCGTGGAAGCAAGGAGTATGCGCAAGTCTGAACAAATCGACGTCGGTTGCAGCTCGTTTGACAAATCCTCAGCGACGAGGGGATAGCGCAACCAGACAACCAAATGGCGGATCACCAGTTACGGGAAGCGCGCCTCGATGGAATCTGATTGAAGCAAACAAGGCGGACAGGCGTTTTTGCCAAGCGGGATTGACGGCCTACACGCAGGTGAGCCGAGGAAGCGCGTCAAAATGGGTGTCGCGGGCACACAGGAAGCGAATGTTGCAGGACGAGTGCTGCAATCCACATATCGTTAATCGGAATGGGGGTACCCTGCTTACGCAGCTGCCGGTAAACGGCGGCGTAATGATGCGTCGTCTGCTCGTCGGCATAGAGGACCCCGACACACCATGACCCGAGAATTGCTGGTTGAGAACTGGCCCGCTCGCGGCTTTAACCTGAAAGACCCCAGCGGCAACGACGTGCATATCGAGCAGCGAATTTAACGGCCTGGCCGCGGCGACTCCACAAGTGCCTTTCGATTCAAAGAATTCAAGAGGACAGTCATTGACAAAGATCCGCCGCCCGCCCTCATGGACAAGGATCGACACCGAATCGACTGCGTGAGTAGTCTCATTCTCATGGCTTTCTGTTTGCCTGGGTTGCAGTAACTCCATGCACATTCCCTGCCAGCCGGGTTCTCAGCGGGGTGGCGTGACGTGGTAGGCTCATGGACACCTGACGGCGGAGGTGGAGAGCAATGGACACGTATAACGTTTTCATCAGTTGGTCGGGCGAACGGAGCAAGAAAGTTGCGGTGGCGCTCTATGATTGGCTACCGATGGTTCTGCAGACCGCTAGGCCGTGGATGTCCAAAGAGGACATCGAGAAGGGGAGTCGGGGCCTCGAGGAAATTGGCAGGGCGCTCGAGACAATGAGTGTGGGGATCATCTGTTTGACGCCAGAGAATGTCGAGACGCCGTGGGTTCTCTTTGAGGCGGGCGCCCTTTCCAACGCCATGGGTGAAAAGACTCGCATCTGCCCATATCTCTTTGGGAGCCTTCGACCTGAAAATGTAAAGCCTCCGCTCGGGGTCTTCCAGGGGGCGATGGCGGTGAAGGATGACACGTGGAAGATGGTTCGGACGGTGAATAGGGTGTTAGGGGATTCGTTGACCGAGGAGAAGTTGGACACTTTGTTCGAGCGAATGTGGCCTGAGCTGCAAAAGAATCTGGGGGAGATTCCGGACGTAGCGGGAGCAGCGGTGCCGGTGCGTTCCGAGAAGGAGATGATGGCTGAAGTCTTGGAGCTGGTGCGCGCGGCTGCAGGTAGCAACACGAATGTCCTGGAGGCGCTCGGGTTGTTGGCTGCTCGCATGCGGGAAGTTCTTGACCAGGTTAAGCCCCGTGTGCCGCTATCGGCCTTGGCCACGGGTCTTCCGACTTGGTGGGAGGCGAATGCGTTGGCCACGAGGCGTGTGGCGAGGTTGAGCGATCTGGCAGGAACGGCCGCGGCGGCTAGTTCTTCAGCGGGGGGTGTGGGGGAACCAAACATGTCGGCTCCGGGTTCGCCAGCAGTGGGTGGGCAGATCGCAGTGCCCCAGCCAGCGCCGGCCGCATCGCTGATGAGGGAAGGGGGCGAGAAGCGGGAGCAAAAGCCCGAGCGAAGCCATCGCCCGCTGATATCCAGAAAGGGAGCAAAGGAGAAAAGGAAAGAGGGGCAATCGTAAGATTGGCCAAGAAACCTGGGCCGCGTGTCGCCTGTAATGCAGCAGCATGGTCTTGTTTGTGGCAAGGTAATGGACGGTTTTCGGAGTGCCAGCCACCCTCAGGTTTACCCTTCCCACAGAAATTCCTTCCGCACTCAGGCCGGAATCAATGTAACTGTCGGTGTCCAATGAAGGAAAAAGAGATGATAGAACGCGCGATTTTACTATTGGGAGCTCAGTGTTATCATCCGCCTTCCTGCAAGGAGGCACCATGTGGAAATCACCCGGCCGAACGTCGTTTTCTCGGGAGCGCCGCGCCATATGGGGCGGAATAGTGTTCTCGCCGCTTTTTCTGGTCGCGGGCTTCGTCTTTGCCAATGCGGTTTCGGCCCAAAGCCCCTCTGCACCGAAATGCCCTCCAGCCGCGCGTATCGATTCTGCTAAAGACACCTATGGCACCAGTGTTGTGCCTGATCCCTATCGCTGGCTCGAAGACCAGAACAGCGCGGAGACGCGTTCCTGGATCGACGCCGAGCAAAAGTGCACCGAAGCGGCGCTTTCAAATCTCCCCGGCCGGACTCAACTCACGAAACGACTCAGCGGGCTTCTGCACACTGATTCGTTTGAGATTCCCATCGAACGCGGCGGACGCTATTTCTTCCGCAAACGCCTGGCCGGACAGGAACTCTTTCTCCTGTATATGCGCCGTGGCCGCGACGCGCCAGACGAAGTGCTGGTCGATCCACTTTCTTGGAGCGCCGACCATTCTGCCAGCGCAACGCTGGAGAACGTCAGCCGCGACGGCAAATACATCTTTTATGGCCGCCGCGAAGGCGGCCAGGACGAGATCACGCCCCACGTGCTTGAGGTGGACACGAAAAAGACTTTGCCCGATGCTTTTCCATCAGCAAATTACTTTTCCATTGAACCCACGCCCGACAACAAAAGTCTTTACTACGTTCGCGTGACTCCGGACGGCCCGCGCGCGTTCTTCCACCACATGGGCGACGAACCCGCGAACGACCCCATTATTTTCGGCAGGGACCTGGGAAAAGATAAGATTCTCGCCTTGCAGCTCTCCGAAGATGGCAGCTACGTCGTCTACTTGGTCATCTACGGCTCAGGCTCTGAGAAAAACGAGTTATACGTGCAAAATGTAAAGGAGAATGGGCCAGTCCTAACGGTTGTCAATGATGAGAAAGCTCTTTTCTTCCCGGCTTTCGCGGCAAACCGGCTTTTTATTCTTACGAACTCGAAGGCGCCGCAGTGGCGGGTTTTCTCTACGGATCTCGCAGCTCCGCAGCGCGATCATTGGCGCGAACTTGTTCCCGAGAGCGGAGTTCACTTGGAGACGATTGCCGTCTCTGGAGGAAAGCTTGTTGGCCAGTACACGCACAACGCTTCCTCGGAACTGAAAGTCTTCGATGGCAACGGCAAGCTCGAATCTTCCATTTCGCTTCCGTCGTTGGGCACCGTCGGTGCAATGTCGGGCCGTTGGGAGAGCCCGGAGTTGTTTTACTCGTTTGAATCTTACAACTCCGTGCCCGCGGTCTTTCGCTACGACGTCAAGCAAGCCAGATCCGAAGTATGGGCCCGCGACAACGTGCCGCTTGACTCATCCGCCTTCGAGGTCGACCAAGTTTGGTATGAATCAAAAGACAAGACTCGCGTTCCCATGTTTCTTTTTCACAAGAAGGGCCTGAAACTCGATGGCTTGAATCCTGTCTTATTGACAGGCTACGGTGGTTTCGACTCTAGCGAAACTCCCGTCTACCGGCCGCTGGGTATCGTTTGGGTGGAGCGTGGCGGAATTTTTGCAGTCGCCAATCTCCGTGGTGGCGGCGAATTCGGAGAGGAATGGCACCACGCGGGAATGTTCGAGAAAAAGCAAAACGTATTCGACGACTTTATTTCAGCGGCGGAATTCCTGATTTCGCACAAATACACGACTCAGGCGAAGCTCGCGGTCTCTGGCGGCAGCAACGGCGGCCTGCTGGTCGGTGCAGCGATGACGCAGCGCCCGGATCTTTTCCAGGCCGTCGTCTGCCTCTATCCCCTGCTCGATATGCTGCGCTTCCAGAACTTCCTCGAGGGCCCTTATTGGGTGCCGGAATACGGAAGCGCAGAGAACCCCGAGCAATTTCCATATATTTACAAATACTCGCCCTATCACCACGTCACCAAGGGAACGAAGTATCCCGCGGCGCTCTTTGTTACCGGCGACGGAGACACGCGCGTCGCTCCTTTGCACGCGCGCAAGATGGCAGCGCTCTTACAGGCCTCCAACGGCTCCGACCGTCCGATCTTACTCCTCTACGACACCAAGTCGGGACACTCTGGCGGCCGTCCCGTCAATAAACTCATCGAGGAAGGCACGGATATTCTTAGCTTTCTATTTTGGCAGTTGCAGGTTCCAGCTCCTTGAACTGCCAGGACACCTTCACACAGTTGCCCACACTCGATTCCGCGCTGTCGCGGTTGGCTGCCATGGCCCGGATTTCGGATCAAAAGGGCTGCCAGCCGGGGTGGAACGAGTTTTCGGTGAACAAGCCGAAGTTCAGCGTTGCCAGATTCACAAGTGGCGGAATGTGAAGGAGTACCTGCCGGAGAACTGCTAGAAAGACTATGACCGGCGGATACGCAATGCCCACGCGATGAACGACTACGCGGATGCCAAAGCAGCGTTGGAGAAAATCCTCCGGCAATTGGAAAAGATCAATCCAAGCGCTGCCCGCAGCCTGCAGGAAGGGCTGTCATGGCAAACCCACTTCGAGCCCAGCCCAGCGTCGTTCATGGTGAACTACATCGTCGACGGCCTCGAAGCACTGCTCGACCGCCTAGCGAAAGAAGGCGTCCACATCGACCCTAAACGCCAAGACGAAAGCTACGGCCGCTTCGCCTGGAAATACGATCCCGACGGCAACAAAATCGAACTGTGGCAGCCGCACCATTAACAGAGACTCCGTCGAATCGCCGCGAAATGCGTGCTGTATCGGAAGCGCGAGTAGGCAAAGCCCAAGCATGATTTCTTGCAGTTTGCCGGTCGGGAACTGTGCAGGATCAAGTTCGCTACTCACGACACCCTCCTCGAGAATGTCATCAGAAAATTCTTATTAGTTCAAAAGAGCGATCCTGAATCTCTACTTAAGCCCCTAGCCCCGAACGACCCATATTCCCGTACGTACTGTCCAGTTTGCCTCACTCAGTAGCTCATCGAAGAAGGAGCCTGCAACGATTGCGGTGGTGTGCCCGTGAAGCTGTTATTGTAGTTTTCGAAGCGAACGCCGGTCGAAGAGGTAAGCTCGTGAAGATCGAAGAGCATCTGCGGCTGACCGAGAGCGCGCTGAAGAATTGGCTGATCGCGCAATGTGAGGATTCGCTGGCGGTCGGCGCAATGTGGTACATCGGGTTGCGGGTCTTGGGCGTGCCGCTCGCCCCCCTCTGGGCCGGACTTGCGGCGGTGTTGCAGTTCGTGCCGCATTTGGGGCCGGCACTGGGTATGGTGGCGCCGACAATTACGGCGGCGATCCATTGGGGCGAATGGCGGCATCCGCTGTATGTGCTGATGCTATATGCCGGAATCGTGGTGGTGGACGCGCTGGCGCTGCAGCCGTACATCATGAAGCGGACGGCCAAAGTGCCGATGTGGGCTTCGATTTTGGCGCCGATTGTGCTGACGTTCGTGATTCCATTTTGGGGCGTGTTTCTGGCGCCGCCGCTACTGGCGGTGGTTTACGCGTACAAGCGTCACCTGGAGCAAGGGAGCGGAAAGGCTAGCAGCTAGCTTAACTAAGAATCGGTCAGGATTCCCGGATTCCCGTCGATCGTCGTTATCCTTTTCGACCAACATCACACCCATTCCGCGCGGGGAATGGGCAGAGAAAGATAGACGCCCGGTAAGCTAAGCGCTACTGCTGTTGTGCCAACACCGTCTGAGGCAGTGGATTACCTAGGCTGTCCTTTGTAAGCGTGTCGTTCGCATACACGATGGCTGCCAGCTCGTTCATCGGATCGATGCCTACCTCCAACAAATCAAGCAGGTTGCGAGTTCCCGGAGCGCAGGCTGTGCCTTCAGTGCAGATGACGCCCACATGGGTCGGTTCTTTGCTGACGAGGCTTTGCGTAAAGCTCGCGCCGTTGTCAATCGTCTGCGCTAGGTAGACGTTCCACGCCGCCCCGGCCACGTTCGCGCCCGTGGTGCCGTAATACACGATGTCAACGGCGCCAGAGTGGGCGGCAACCCATGGGAGCACCGCGGTGTTTGCCGGCGCAATATTGACGATAACTGGCGATGACCAGCTCGCACCGGCATCGGCTGAGTGCGAAAAGTAGACGTTGGTTCCGGCGCCGCTCGAGTTCGACCAAGTGGCATAGACGTTGCCGTTCACGGGATCAACCGCCACCGCCGGAAACACATTCGCGTTCGTGCTGAGCAGAGGTCCTGCAAAGACTAGAACAGGTGTCCAATGCTTGCCTGCGTCCGTACTGCGAGACACAAATGTGTTGTTAAACTCAGCCGTCTTAGCTTTGAGGATGCCCACCTCACCGGAGGCGAAGACCGAATATACGTTATGGCTAACCGGATCGGCGACGATTGGCCCCGCGGTATTGTTAAATGTGGCGGTTCCAGTCGTCGGCCCGGCACCGGTGATCGCATCACCCACGCGTGTCCAGGTAAAGCCGTCGTCATCAGAACGCTGCACACGGATCAGGGACGAGTTCTTCGAATCGTGGTAGGAAATGTACACGCGCGCTCCATCCGAAGTGATCCACGGGCGATCGTTTCCGGCAAAATCGATGATCTGCGCCGTGCAACCACTGTTGTCGAAACTCGATGAAGTAGCGCCCTGGCACGTGATCGCCGCAACCGAGATTTGCGGTGCGCGGAAGGGCTTATTGACCGGAATAACCAACGTAGTTGCGTGCAGCATACCCGTCGAGCCCAAATCCACGTCGGCGTCGCCGCCACCAAACACGACAGCATAACCTGCCTTGGTCAAGGCGCTGTCTATCGGACCTCGGAGGCTTGGCGTGGAGCCGAAATCGCCGGTCCAAAGTTGCGTTCCGAAGGGGAACAACCAGCCCAATGACGTTATGGCCATGAATTGTCCATTGAACGCGATTTCAGGTTCACTGCTGCCTGCGGGCAACACCAACGGTGTGTTGGAGAACGTGAGGGTTCCGGCGGTAGTGCCTGCGAGCAATGGTAGCGTCATCGAGGCGGACACCGCCGACGCTGCTGGAGCCGCAGGCGACGTCACGGTGATCATAGCAGTGGAACTCTTCATGGTGTCGTTGATCGAGGTCGCTGTGAGCGACACGGTGGCAGGACTCGGAACGGTGGTGGGCGCATTATAGGTAACCGAACCGGTGGCCACGTTGGTGAGCGAACCGCAAGCGGTCCCGTTGCAACCTGAGCCGGAGAGCGCCCAGGTAACGCCTCTGTTAAGGTAGTCATTAGCGACTGTAGCGGTAAAATTTTGGTTTCCGCCGGCGGCCACGCTGGCGCTTGAGGGAGAGATGGTTACGGAAGTTGGTGGTGGTGGCGGCTGAGAAGGCGGGCTATAACCGCCGCAGCCTGCAGAGCCGAGAAGGCCCGCGGACAAGATCAGGCGACGCAAAGTACGACGCGGCATAAAGCTACTCATGTGTCGAGGCATATGTACCCCCAAATCCGAAACTCGCCCCGTTATAGCTAAGAGGGCAATCCCACAGGCGCCTTTGGGGTGGGTTGCGGCGCCGCGCCCGTTCCGCTGTGAGGAAAGGGCGATGACCGGGCCGTATCGAGGTGATCCTCAGTTTAGGGAAGTCCGGAGAGAAAATTGTCAGGAGGTTGTCACTGTTCTGTCATTTCTCAGCGACCTTCCGCCAGTAGCGGTATGGCCTGCCAGCCACTCCAGTGCCGATCCGCTCGATTGCCCCGGCCTGAAGCCCCGCTGCCAACGCTTTTTGCGATGTCTTTTTCGTGATGACGCACGCCTTCTCAAAAAGCTCCGGCGTCCGGGCGTCGACTTTACCTGCATATCTATAGTCAGGGCCATCTGTGCCACAGTGACTTTGTCGCAACTTCCTTCCGTCCGTCACTTGGAGGATCACATTTTCTTCATCGAGAAGTTATCTGCTATGCATTTTCTTCGCAGCGCAAAAGCTGCAAAGTAGCTGCCCAGCTGGATCGCTAGGAGAGGGTTTATCACCACTTATTTCGACGACTGGTGAATAAGACGAATCGGAATTTGCCCTCTCCTGCACCAGTCGCTTTCAAAGGAGAAATTCGATGGAAACTGTAATGGGTGTCTTCGCTTCGCGTGAACGAGCGGAAGAAACGGTAAAGGAATTGCTCGATAAGTACGTCCCGCAAGAGGCGATCGTCTTTTTGACACGATCCGAAAGTGAGGCCATGTACTTAGGCAAGACCCTCGGCGCCTTCGTAGGAGGCTTTGTGGGCGGAGGTGTCGGCGTTACGGCGGGAGTCGTGGCTGCGACACTCTTTTCCATTCCGGGAATCGGGCAAGTGTTCGCTCTGGGAGTTGGTGCAACTGCTGCACTCGGGTTTGCCGGCATCGCCGTGGGCAAAAAGTTGGCAGCGACGCCCAATTTATCACTAGACAGAGCGATGGATACTCCTCAACCGAGTCCCAGCGAAAGGTCTCCAGAAGACTTGGCGTTCCTTGGTGAAGTCTTGAACGACGGGCGGTCTGTCATCCTTGTGCGGACTGATTCGCAAGGAGTCGCAACAGTGGCCGCCGAAATCCTCGATCGCGCAGGCATTAGCGCACAATGGCACATGAGTGGAAGGATGCAAAGCACGTCGCGACAGATCGGGGGGATCTCCGTGGCGGATTTGCAGGGCAGGATCACCGTCGGTGAGGGCAACATTTTGCTTCGCGAAGTTGTCACGAACCTGCTGGAAAGAGGAAACAAACGAATCCTGCTGAACTTTCGCAAAGTGAGGTACATTGACAGCTCGGGCCTTGGTGAGTTGGTGAAGACGCACCTCACCGTTCAGAGGCAGGGCGGCCAGCTCAAGATGTCAAACCTCGATCAAAGACTTCTGAACCTGCTGAAGGCAACGAGCTTGTACAAGGTCTTCGACGTTTACGAAGACGAGGACAGCGCGGTCCAGTCATTTGGCCGATTGGCCGCGGTAGCGAACGCATAGGCGCCGATTCGCCGAGTACCATCCCACAGCAGCCCAAAGCCTGAGTTAAGGCGACTCCTCGAGGATTCGATCCCTCGTCGTCAAGATCAGAAGCCCGAAAGCCTTCAGATGCAGGATTCGACAGGGTCGAGAGACCGTCTCCTGAGGGCACGTCTATGCAACTTGAGCTCATTAGCCGTTCGTTCCGCCCCGTGTCTTCCCCGGCGTCCGGAGGGTCATCAGCCGATTGCGAAGACTGGCACTGAACTGGCCAGCCAACGTCAGAATCTGAGCTATGAGGTCAAACGCAATTGCAGGCCTACGGTATGGACTCGGTGTCACTGGGCAGCAGGTTGCCGCAGTTGTCGGTGCTGGCACCGGCAATGGCGGAGCCTCCCGTTATCACCGATTTGGAATCGCAGAACAAATCCGTGCCGTTCCCGGAGACCTGGGTGAACGAATTTGTCTCCGTCCCCACAGCGATCGTCGACAGGTTGGCCACAACCAAACCACCGTGACTGCTCCCTGTAATGCGATCGCAAGACTTGCGGCTGCCGATGAATCGAAGGCCTACCAGCTGACCGTTAGGCGACCCCGCAAGCATTACTCGCGTTGCGCTCTGAGCATCGGGGACCGACGGTCCGTGAAGTCATGCACTTAAAGTCGCGATACGCAGGGATCTTGGCCTGTGTCAGCGTCGACTAGGTGGGTGAGGGCTAGGCGAAGCCTGCTACGTGCTCGCGATAAGCTCGACATCACCGTGCCGCAGGGCATTCCCGTGACTTCCGAAATTTCCTTGTGGGTCATCCCTTGGAGTTCACGCAGAACCAGCACTTCACGAGAACGCGCTGGGAGCGATTCCAGCGCCTGTCGTAGCAGTTTGCCGCTGTCGCTTCGAAGGAGGGCTTCCTCCAGGTTCTGTGCGTCGGGATCACGCTCGAAAAGTTCTTCATCAAATTTTGTAGCAGGCTGCTGCAGGCGATTTGGCTGTAGCCAGGTGTAGCACGTATTGCGCACAATCCTCAGTAGCCATGAACGCACATTTGCGCCCCGCGATTCGCCGAAAAATCGGAAGGCGCGCATATACGCTTCCTGAACCACATCTTGCGCGTCCTGGTCATTGCACGTCAGCCAACGCGCGAGGTTGTAGGCAGCATCCAGATGGGGCAAGGCCTCCTGCTCAAAATCCCGGGTACAATTCTGCTCTGGCATTAACATCTCCGTTCGCGCTTAGAGAAGTGACTTAGCGTGTTATCCCTGACACGGTTCGAAACTTGTGCGCTGAATGTAGAGGACATAGTGGAGACAGTTGTCACCGACTTGTCATGGAAGCGTCATTTCTTGGCAATGAGCCAATTTGCATGAAGATAAAAAAGAGGCAGGAGG
>Ga0182032_10000306_pt1 | contig 19186 bp, 23 predicted proteins | sample tim00Cox00000000_FD_125970 | JGI IMG/M metagenome (GOLD analysis project Ga0182032, IMG submission 125970) | Lab enrichment of tropical soil microbial communities from Luquillo Experimental Forest, Puerto Rico - timezero.00C.oxic.00.000.000 | ecosystem: Environmental > Terrestrial > Soil >... | reverse complement strand
TCACAACCCTCAACGCTATGCTGCGCGACAACGTCGCCTGGCAGCCCAAATCCGCCTGAGGCCAACAACACAGTTGCTCATTCGATGACCTCGTCAGCGATCTGGTGGAGATGCGCCGGTACGTCGAGGCCCAATGCTTTGGCGGTCTTGAGATTGATGACAAGTTGATACTTCGTCGGTGCCTGCACCGGCATGTCGGCCGGCTTCTCGCCCTTGAGGATGCGATCGACGTATTCGGCCGCGCGCCGGTACATGTCGATCCGATCAGGTCCGTAGGAGAGAAGGCCGCCGGCGGCGACGAAGAAACGCTCGAAGTAGACCGCGGGAAGCTTGTATCGCGCCGCAAGGCTGATGATCAGATCGCGATGAACGAAGGCTGGTCCGCCCGCGGTTAAGATCAGACCTCCATTCGGTGATTGCGCAAAGGCCGTGATCGCACGCTCGATTTCATTGGCGTCGCGTTTGTTAAATGCGCTGACCTCCACCCGAAGCATTGGCGCCACCGCCTGAATGACGCCGAATTGGGCAGGACCGGTGGGCGTGCTGGGATCGCCAAGGACCGCCACCCGCGTCACGCTGGGCGCGATTTGCTTGAGCAGCTCCAGCCATTTTCCGCTGATGCTGTATTCGAACAGCATGAAGCCCGTGGCGTTGCGACCCGGCCGCGCCAGACTATCGACGAAGCCGCCGGCGACTGGATCGGCAATGATCGGGAACACGATCGGCACGGTCCGCGTCGCCTGCATCAATGGCCCGACCGTCGAGGTGCCAGGTGCCAGAATAACGTCCGGCGCGAGCACCGCTAATTCCACTGCCTCGTTGCGAATCTCACCGGGGTTTGCGGTGGCCCAGCGGATGTCGAGCCGCATATTGCGGCCTTCGATCCAACCCAGTTCTTTCAGCGCCTGCCGGAATGCGCTGATCCACGGCTGATAGTCCGGGTCATCCTTGGCTATGGGCAGGAGTACGCCGATAAGGCGCATCCGCTCTGACTGCTGCGCGCGTGCGGCGAGCGGCGTGGCGGTGAAAACAACAATTCCTGTAATGAAATCGCGTCGTCGCATTGCCGGCTCCCTGTCTCGGGACTATGCCGACGATGGCTTCCAACGACCCGATTACAGCAGGGATTTACGACCGGCGAAATGGGGTTAGGGCTGAGTTTGCACGGCAGCAATCCTAAGCCGCTAATGTCCGCTTTGGGTCAAAAGCAGACATTGAGGCTCGCCAGTCCGATGTCCGCTTTACCCCCAAAAGCGGACATCGTTCACGGCAGCGGGGATGTCCGCTTTGTGCCAAAAGCAGACATTCTGCGCTGCGGCATACAAGGCCGCTACTCGATCACCTCGTCGGCGGCAACGAGCAGGTGAGCCGGTACATCAAGGCCAAGTGCCTTGGCAGTCTTGAGATTGACAGTCGTCTCGAACCTTGTCGGAGCCTGAACTGGTAAGTCGGCCGGTTTGTCACCACGCAGGATGCGGTCGACATAAGAGGCAGCCAGCCGAAACAGGTCGTTCTGATCGGTTCCGTAGGACATGAGGCCGCCGGCCACGACGAAGGTCTTGAGCGCGTAGACCGCCGGCAGGCGGTGCCGGGCAGCGAGCGCGACGATGAGATCGCGATGGACAATGGTACTGGCGTCTGGCGGTAAGATCAGGCCGCTATTGGGCCTACGCGCCAACTCCTCGATGGCGCGCTCGATGCCGGCGGCCGTTTGAACGGGACTGTCCGTTAGATCGATCCCGAGCGAGGGCGCCGTGGCTTCTGCGGATCGCAGGAAGTACTGATAGGAACTCACTTTCGGGTTGGCCAGCAGCGCCGCACCGGTCAGGTGCGGCGCAATTTCCCTGAGCATCGCTAGCCACTTGCCGATTATAGTTGCCTCGTAATGTAGCACGCCGGTGATGTTCCCGCCCGGCCGCGGCAAGCTCGCGATGAAGCCCATGCCGATCGGGTCGGTGCTTCCTCATGGGTCCACCCAGATCGCTTCACTTCTCACGATCGATGGATTTCACGGCTTTTCGATGGGCCCCCTCCCCTAGGGGCGATCTTTTTGATTTTTCCGCCCGTTATTCTCTTCGTACTTGCCTACTTCTCCTCACCGAATCCTTACAACGGCTACTTTGGCGATCCCGCCGTTCAGATCATGAAATGCGTTGGCCCAGAGGCCAAATGCTGGTTCGTTCAAATAAACGAAAAGCTCCCCATCTTTGGTAGGAGTAAACTTCTCATTGAGCTTTTCAGCTCCTTCGGCTGCGTCTATTGGGTTTTCCTCATTACCCGTTGAGCCGTATCGCAAGACAAACCTTCCAAATGGCCGATCAAACGTCCGCTTTAGTGGATATGCAAAAATACCAAACAACTCGAGACTTTTTGCCAAGACATAATTGCAAACCTTTCGCAACGAAAGCGCGATGAAGCTATTCAGGTTCAATAGACTACAAGCGCCTTCATCTATTTTGCCCAAGTCCGAGACTGTCTTGCCACCCAGATCCGAGTCGATCCAGGCGAAACGCCAGTCCAAATCCGTTACTTGAAACTCCGGATGATTCTTTATGTCCTCCTGACCGGCCTTACTGACTAACACGCGATAACTCTGACGCTGGCTGATCTTGATTCCTGTCGCCGTACAGAGTTCGCGTGTGTCGACCAACTTGTATCTGCCGGTACACGGTACCGATTTCCCGTCGCGGTCCTGACAAGTCCCGCCCCCGGTCGGTGAAACAGCACATTTTTCGGGATCATCGGCTTCATGGCAAACATGTTCGATCGGCGTCGCGTTGGTTTCGGTGCAAAACGCGCCGAAGCCATCGCGGATATTGAATACATAATGATCTGCAAAAACTAATCCCAAGACGAGAAACGATGCAGCAAAAAACATGGGGGCCCATTGCATCCGCAAAGATTGGAGGGCATCTTTATATCTTTGCGATGTGCGAAGAGTGAAGACGGCGGACGAAGGTACGAACAGGAGGATTAGCGCGGCAAGCGCCACGAATCCAGTAAGCCGAGAAATCTCGCCTAGAAAGTCGACAAGTGGCGTCCAGAGCCATTGTGGTCGGATTGAGAGCGGGTTGATAATCAACCCAACGACGGCGGCAAAAATCATGAGCGATACTGCCGCGAAATCAAACGCGCTGACCGGGCGCCATTCGGAATTCACCCCCGCTGTGTCCTGGAGATTATTTGGTCTTTGAAGGCTTGTCGCCAATAGATGCCGCATCTGATCGGTAATTCGCCTGCGCAAACCAGCGCTCAAACTAATCAGGATTCCGATCGTTATCACTGATATTAAAAACAAAGCAGGATCCCCGGCGTATGCGTCTTTCCACCTGTCAGCAATGGACGGCAGTGGATTTGCGAGAAGTCGTATAGAGTCTGAAATAAAGCGCAGCCGCGTCGTGTATTCATCGATTTTGGGGACCGGACTTGCAATCGGATAAATGGCAAGGCCGAGTGACGCCAGAACAGTTAGAAAGTACATTCCCCGCCCTCGCCAGACGGTACTCCAAACAATTTGTTCCTGGTCCTTATACCGCGTCAGCGCAGCGACGGGATCTTCTCGAAATGGAGCTTCGATGCTGACAATCTCATGGACTCCCATCTTCTCGTTATATTTCACAACGTCATATTCAGGCGGAAGCCCCACAGGCGCGTAGCAGTGGGCGCCAATCGCGAGACGCTGGAAGACACTCTCGTGAATTTTCGGACGTTCAATCGAGACGCAATCGAGAGGATCCGGGGATTTAACATTGCAGAGATCATGGACGCTTCTCGGCCCGTAACGGTAATAACCGGCAAGCCCACTTCGCGAATCGTACAGACGCCCATCTTTATCTGTTTTAGATTGTGCATTCAAAAGTGCGTCCGGATCCGAAGTTGGAGACGCTTTAAATTTCAGTTTGCAATCTTTCGCCTCTTTCCAGATCCAAACCATCGGTAAGTGCGCAAGCGAGTCATCCGGATAGCCGCCGCCCACATTTGCATGGACGCCAGCAAACCAGATCTGAGTGACCTTCTCATCCCTTGTTAAGTACGGTTTGGGGGGATTGGGGGCAGTAGGAAGGTTTGATTCGTCCCATAAGATTGGATGAAACGTAGTTCGTTGGTCGTCAAGCGACAGTGCATGGCAAGCACGAAGAATGCGCCCTGGGTCAATTCTGTGGTTTGGAAGTTCTAACGGCCAAAGATAGCGACTGACGCCACGCGTCATTTCATCCACGGGGAGGCCATACGCCGCGACCGTATCCCATAATCCTAGAAACCGGATCGTGTTGACGGTCCGGGCACCGGGGATGAATAGACTCGGCGAGCGGCGCAGCAGCCAATCGCGTATCGCCCTGAACGGTTGTTCGATGCGTGTCTTGGTGTGAAAGTGCCTAGCGCGATAATTTCTGTAGGCATCAAGTGAGAGTGAGTTAAGTCGTGCTTCGGTATCAGCCTTCACAAGGCCTTGATCAAGGACCAATCCCATAAGTACGCGGATGGTAAAGGCTCCACGGCTGAAACCAAAAGCGAATATCTCGTCGTCGGCACAATCGTTTCCATAAAGGTTGCGGTTTTCCGTTGCCGATTTGTAGTTTCGACATAGAAATTTGTAGAGCTCGATGACGTTTCTCTTAAGGCCGTAACCAAAGGCGCCCCCCAATATGGCAAGAGGTTTGAATGACGAGGTCCCAACACCGTCGTCATAAAAAGCCACCTGGTCTGAACCCGAAAGATCTAGTGCTTCGAAGGTGCGCCAGACGTTTGTCCGCCATACCTTGGCGGCGGAATTTCCGGTCCCGTCTGAAAGAACAATAATTCGCTTGAACATTGGGTACTCCACCAACGCACCCAATAGCGGGAAGTCGTGCCTAGTCGGAGCGCCAGTGCATCAGCGAAGGAATCGCCCAGTACAGCTCACGCGAGCAAGTATGGCATCGCGCGACTTTCTGTCAATTCGTGTTCTGACCGCTGAAGGTCGCTAAGGGCTCACCGGCCGCCGCTTCCCGACGCCATGGACTATCGAGGAATTTGGTGCCGCCTTTGTCGTGAAGGACAGCGCCACTGCAACTAGCGCTTCTTACCCGGCGGTCTGTACGCACTCGCTGCCTTAGAAGCTCTTTCAGCAACTGATTTAAATTCCGCGCCGGTCCAGGCCCTTACATTGGAGACATGGGAAACGGCGCCCGACGCCGCAGCCGCCATTAGCGCTGCGATGATGGCTTCAGGCTCTTTAGCTTCCGAAATGAGGAGGAAATCGCTTTCGCCGGTCGTGAAGTAAAAGTTTAGAACTTTGCCGCCCGCTTTCTCAATTAGCTTCCGCACCGCCGGTTCTCGATCCTCTGGCGCGGAAATGAACCCCTTAAGATAGTCGTGTGTTACCCGACCACGGGTTACCAATCTGACCATAGATGCCTCGCTATGCGCCCGACCCCGCCAACAAGAAGACTATAACATCAGCGGTAGAGCGCCTACGTTTATTACGAAGATGAGCCGGGCCGGGCGATCAGCAGCTAAACTGCTCACCAAGGAAGGACGAGGCGCGGCGGATTGCGGTGAATATCGCCAAACTGCCAGGAGCTAGTGCGCTGAACGCTACTGTGGCCAGTTGCAGTTCAGTAATAGCCGTTTAGTGCAATACATCCAGGTGAAGGCTTGCTGCTCGGCACTCGCGGCTCGCTCTAGCGCCGTGTCGGGAACTAAAAGCCCCACTGCTTACCGACAGGGTTCGGCTTCTATCTTTCACTGTTTCGTCTGACAGCCATAATCCTAGCCTCGGAAACCATGTCCGCTCGCCGCTCCGCTTTCCACCGCCTTGGACTATCGAGGAATTGGGTATAATGGAGATGGTCCACTGTTCGGTTTGGGAAAAGATGGAAGCACTCATCATTTGGCTTATCGTCGGTGCCATCGCCGGTTGGCTTGCTTTCGCCTGGTTAAACTCGCTGCATAGACTTTGATAACTGAAAGTTTGGCGGGCCTCCTAATCGAATCTATGCTAAGCGCGACCGCCCGCCGCTTCCCGCCGCCTTGGTCTGCGCGGCAACGAGCTATCAACAGATCGCAGCTTGAGCGCGCCCCTTGCCGTTGCACTTGGCCCCAACGATCACCACCTACTGTCTTACTCCTTCCTTTCACCCCGCTAGCGAAATGATCGACGACGACGAAATCCAATCACATCTAACGAATGGCGGCCCTGGTTACTTCGAGATGAACGAGGCATTCTGTGCGCGTATGCGTGCGGCTATAGCAGCGGGACTCGAAAGTGCGCCGATAGGCGTCGTCACCACGCCAGGAACCAAAAATCCCAAATACGTCCCAACGGAGCCCCGACCGCTGGTCTCGTCGCAGCGCGATATGGAGCATGCTTAAAAGAGTGCGTCATGGGCCGTCGTGTGAATTGGTCTCGAATAAGTAGCCGCGACCGTATGCGGCGGCAGGGCGTTGAAGATATTAAAGGCGAGACACCGATTGTTATCGGCCGACCCCCAAAACCGCCTCGCCGCAAACTAAGCAAGGCCGAACTTCGTGAGCAAGCAGCCGCAGCATTCCTTGCTTGGCGGGAAGATCAGACAGCCAAAGACAAATAGCGTGCGCAGCCCACGTCCCGCCCCCGGCTACGCCAGCCAACTAAGCCTTGAGCGCACATAATCCTTCGCAATGCTCCAATCCTCGCCTGCACGCTTCTCAGCTTCTTCGCGGTCGATAACCGATTGTCCCAATTTGCTACCTTCCTGTGGATAACTCGGGGATATTTACCGGATAACGTTCGCTAAACGACCTTACAATTCTAGGGAATTGGCTACCATCCCCTATTGGGGACGTACCCAGTGGACAGATACTGGCACTCCGCGGCGAAGTGTGTCGAGCTGGCGCGCACGATGGACTCAGCGCGGGACCGTTTGATTATGCTCGAGATGGCGCTGGTCTGGTCCCGCTTAGCGGAGTTTACCGTCAAGATTGCACCGCTGAGCGAAAGCGCACGGCCCTATCAGGCGTCGGCGGCTGAGAGGCCGCTCGCACTCCCGCCTGGATAACTTTCCACCGCTCACAAAAGACGAGGCGCGGCGGATCGCTCACGATTAATAACGGCGGCAGAAAAGACAAACGGCCGAACATCGGGATCCGGCCGTTTGGGGACATCAAAATCGCGATGATCTAAACGGGGCTCACATGCCCTTCGATTTATTCTTTCTGTTCTTCTTCTTCGCCATAACTCACTCCTTAGCGTTTGATGCGCCCTGCCCTCGCGACAACAGTGGCGCAGTAGAAATGAATGCCGAATGAACCAATTGGGGCGCGGCACGTATGGCTCCGCGCTGCCGACGGCTTTGCCGTTTAAGGAACGCTCATTGGGCTGTGGATTTTGACTTAAATCAAAGAGCGTCAGTGCGATCCTACGATGGGATTATGAGCCGCGCTTTCCGTGGCTGGTGGCGCGGTATTTTTTCTCCAACTCAAGGGCCACCGAACGGGTGGCCCAATCTTTAGCTACAGGTGCGCCAATGCGCTGTTAAAGGACCACGCAGCGCCTGTATCCCGGATGCCATCGGTAACCAGCGCCGCAAACTACCGGCGGGCGCACGACGACTGGTCCCGGTGCGACCACAACCGGAGCCCCCGGTACGACAACGGGTCCATTAGGTCTGCACGCTCCATATAGTCCGCGGTGAAATCCCGGACCACAGCCGCCCTCAGCATTGGCACTCTGGACGCAGGCGAGTGAGAGGAAAATTGCTGTCGCCGACATTAGCTTCAAGCCCATAACCCGATCCTCCTATAATATTCCGTTGTCGAGACCAATCAGGTAAATACGTGTTGCATGAATGTGACTTGAACAGCGCGTTCACGCTCGTAATCCAAAGCACCGGCAGTAAAACGCGAGGCTGAGGAGGATTGGGGAAGGGCGCGCCGGATCGCGGCGAATATTGCGAGGTTGGCGGTGTTAATTCGCAAGTAGGCCGATTGGGTCATCTTGGTCATTGGCGAGCGTGATATGGTGCGCCAACCACTTAGCAGGAAGGCGGTCGCAACCGAGCAAAAGTATCCCTACATCGTCGAGCTTCTCGTCGTTGATGATGAATTGGATGTCGAAGTGAGCCGCCGGATGATGGACTTTCACGGGTCGCGAAAAATTCAGGCGCGGTATGGACGGAGAATTGTCAGAGAAGGCCAAATCTATTTTCGGTGGTGTTTTTCTGATTTGGACATGGCCAGCGCGTTCAAGGAAGAGTTCGGCGGAGAAGTTCTGCAGTCCGAACGGTGAAGACGCTTGACGCGATAATTACCCCTTAGACAATAATAAATCGCGCAGCGTCGCGCCGCGCGCAGGAAACGGGACTCCAGCGTTTGGTGTTTGAGACTCCAGAATTTTGAGGGAGCCGCGTCTCGCGCCACCGGGCCGCGCGCCGTCGATTGGTCGCGGACAAGAGCATCCCGATTGCGGGTCGCCTGTTTGACGCCGGCCACTATCGAGACGCCGTTGCCGAACTTCCTATGCGTCGGGCGCGCCGCCCAGGCTCTCTATCTCCAGAAATCGCGGAACCGTGTAGGGGCGAGTTCGGTATATTTGACCGTGTGTCTGATGTCTTTGTGGCCGATATAGTCTTGGATCGAGCGGGTGTCGTGACCATCTCCAGCCAACTTGTAGCCTGCGCTGTGTCGCAATTGGTGGGCGTGGCACTGGAACGGCAGCTTGGCCTTCTTGCCTGTGGGCTTCACCAGCCAGTTGAAGCTATCGGTCGTGAACGGCCCGCCGCGCTCGGTCATGAATACAAACGATCCGGTCGATTCCCGGCGCAGCTTCCGTAACTCGCGCAATTCGTCGCCCCTGATCGGATGCGTGGTCGCCTTGCCGTTCTTGGCGCGGCGGACGTGCAGTTCGGCCCGCTCGAAATCAACCTGAGACCATTCTAGATCGCATACCTCGGACGCTCGTAGGGCGTGCCGATAGGCGGTCAAGATCATGGTGGCGTCGCGCTGGCCGTAGCGATTGCCCTTTGCGGCCTCGACCAGCTTCCCGATCTCGGTGGGGGTGAGGTATTCCCGCTTACGATATTGACTGTTCGGCTGGCGCTGCGGCATCACTGCTCGTTTTTCGCCGGTTGGCGTCACCAGCTTGAGCCTCGATCTGGCCTGCATTCTCGCCCTCCATCGACCTATGGACTGCTCGGATGACATGCTTTTTACGATCAGTCGCAGTGGACGGGTCGTCGCACCTTTAACAACAATGCGTGTCCGGAAGCGCGATCCCTTGATTCCGTGGTGCAAGAAACTTGTGGTCGTATTCCAACCATAACAGCGAGCACGTTTCACAGAAACGGGGAAGCGGACATCGCGACCCCGGCGCAGCCTATTAGCCTATCCCCAATAACCGCGCGCGGCGAAATTCGCTAATGATTTCTCGCGCGCAGGCGCACGCGGATGCGCGCAAGGCGGCTGCCGTTCAAGGTCAGTCATCGTGGAGGAGAGGCTCATTTTGGGACTCCAGCGTTTGGTTTTTGGGACTCCCGAATTTTATAGGGCGCTGGAGGCGCTTAATGGCGTGTTTGGGCATAACCTTCGCGTCCCGGATCGATCCTGTCGCGGTATCAGCAAACGCAACATGAGTTCACCTCAAAGAACAAGCATCCGCTGAACAGCTGAGGCAACGTATCGTTTTCCCCGCGCCGTGAGATGGCCTCGAGTGCCAAGCTCGGACGAAATCCTGCGCAACGACATGTGCCGCCCGTGTAACTCCTTGGCCAGCGCCACGGTCTCAGGCTTTGCCTCGGCGTAAGACTTTCGGCCACCACACTTGCCGGTTTCAGCCCGCTTGCGATCACGAGCGACTTTCAGCTTCGCGACCAGTGACGTTTTCTCGAACTCAGCTATTGCGCCGAGTACTTGCCGAACTAGCACGGCTGTCGGTGTGTCCTCTGTAAAGAAATCCGGGGCCGTGGCCGGGACAAGCGCGATGCCGAGCTTCTTTAAAAAGTCGTGGCCAATAAGCTGCACAGTCAAATCGCGGGCAAAACGATCTGGGCTTTCCAAGATAATGCAGCGGATGCCATTACCGGAAATGCGATCGAGCATCGCTTGGAAGCCAGGACGCTCCGCAATCGGATCAGCGCCGCTTATCGCTGCATCGTAGAATTCAGCGACAATGGAATAGCCGTGAGTCTTAGCGAACGCGGCGATGGTTGCTCGCTGTCGCTTGTCACTATCCTTGCCTGGCCCGGAATTCGTTGCCGAAGACGTACGGAGGTAGGCGATGGCGTCGATCAATTTCCTCCGCTTTGCCATAGCCTTAGTTTGCAGCTGTACTGTATTTCTCAAGGAAAACAGTACAGCAATTGGGCTGCCCTTCATAGGGCACCCGTCGGTCAGCCTGCGTCGGGTTGTGAGAGGGGCGATGCCAAAACGTCGGCGCACGGCGCGGACCGGCACATACACTCGCGAGACCCGGCGTGCATCGGGCACCCGAGCGAGTCGAAATTCTTCAATGGCTTCTACGCGCGTAAACGCGCATGTGGGGGCGCGCAAGAGGGTGTCGATGGTAGGTCAGCCTGATCCTTTTTGGTATTGGTGTGAGTGGAATCGGGGGCGTAGCACCACTAGGGTCTGACTATGGGAAGCCGAAGAGACCTCGACTGTAGTCTGCTCGAAGATTTCATCAGAAAAGTACGCTGGGAAAGTTCCACTGGAGAGTTCATCACTTCTGACGGAACACGAGTGTATGGGACTTTAATCGATCCCCGATGGATTGCTATGCTCGAGGACCAGCTTGCAGACCTCACAAATCCTGGGGGGCCGCCCGCGGCACGACTGGTACGCGAAGATTTCTAATCCGACCAGGCGGGATACAAAGCTGATGGTCGATAAGGAAATGAAAAAGCTCACGGCCGAAACAGGAAAAAAGCGGGTGAAGGCTAAGGCCGTCAACAAGGTTGCGAAGCTACTCCATCTGTCAGAGGACGCTATCTGGAAGCGAATTCGCAAATAAAAGGGCTAATTTAAATTACAGCGATCCGAATTACTGGAAGGTAATTGCTGAAAAAGGATTCCGTGGATTTTCCTCGTTGAGCACAGCAAAGCTGGAGGCGTTATTCTCGTCGTGTTGTTCCTTGCGCGCGTGCAGATACCCTACGGCGTTTCAGCTGCGAGAAGCGGGAGGCTGGACATACGCCTTTTGCTATCTTTCAAGCCTTCATGAACATGTACATGTGCGTGGGTTCTCAGGCCATCGGAGCCCTGAACCTCGCTGGCCAAATCGAAGATTGGGATCCAGAGCACCAGGCCAAGCTGCATCAAGTCGGGCTTCGCTCGTCCTGGACAAGTCTTTATTGCCCTCTCGGCTGAACGTTATCCAGTTGGCGTAATGGGGCGGCGCAATGCTGTCGGTGATTTGTTCGTCTCTAAGATGGTCTCTTTCCCCGACGATCATTTCGCAACCGCCGTTGACAAAATCAAACAAAGCGGGGCCGAGCTGATCCTAGGATCCGAGGCGAAAGATCTAACTTGTAAAATGGAGCAGGTGAAAGGGGTCGCACCGCGGGCTGATAAGAAGATTAAGGAAATCTGGCAAGTAGAAAACTGGAGTGAGGACGAATGGGCCGAGCAGGTTTTGGCTGAAACTGTCTTTTCCAAGGCCATGAACGTCCAATACATTCCTGAATGCGATAAGCTTTGCGGAAGCGTTGCAGGCTATCGGGTGCGCCGTGCTCCGAACGGTTTGGTGCTGGTCCCTTCGGACAGCGACGCGGACATCTTTGTGGCAGTGAGAGTGGAGCCAACAAAAAGAGGGGCTCGCGTCCTGGGTTGGCTGCGCGGATCAGAGGGGAAGCTTTCACACTTCTATCAGGAGAATTGTTGGGTCATTCCCCTCGAAGCCTTGCACGATATGGAAGAGCTCCCCGGCAAGGAGCGGCTCCGAGCAATGCCACCGTTTCAAGAGCTGTCGCCCTGAAGGGTGGCTCCAGCAGTCCGACGGTTTGCCCTGGCGGTGATCCAAAAGCTTTGGGCAATCATCGCTCGGAAAACCGAATTAGTGCTGGAGCTTTCATCGTTGCTGACGGAGACGAGAGGATCGGATGAAAGCGAAGAGTTCCCAGCAATGACGACTCGCCTTTCTAAAATTCGTATTTGAGGTTCGTTTTTTAAAAACTGCACTCTAAGTACACGCGTCATGACTACTCGCAAATCAGCCCTTGTCTTGCCTGCGCGAACACCAGCTTTTGTTTCGCGCGAGGTCGGCGCAGCGGAACTGGGCATATCGCCGGAGACCTGGGACCGCTGGGTATCTGAGGGAATTCTGCCGGCGGCTGCTCCCGGGTTTCCAACCTCGACACCACGCTGGCGTTGGATGGATGTGGATCATAAACTAGCTGGCAAAAGGACCGAGGCCACCTCGCTTGAATCCTATCTCACCGGGATTGGGAGAATCCGTGGGGCGAAAAAGGACTGCGAGCGTGACGCTGCCTGAAGGCGTCGAGAAAAAGACGGTCAAGGGGCGGACCTATTTTTATTGGAACCCCGGACGCGGCACGGCGCGCGAAGGCAAGCGTGTCAGGCTACCGAACCTCGACGCCAGCCCTGCGGCATTCTTCAAAGAACTTGAGCTTTACACCAAGCCCGCCAAACCCGTCCCACTCGCGGGATCCGTTGGCTTCCTAGTCCAACGCTATCGCGACAGCGAAGATTTTAAGAAGCTGTCAGATTCCACCAAGGCGAGCTATAGCGTGCATCTCAATCGGTTTGAGATCGCATGGGGCGCGCTGTCCTATGACCTTCCCGCCGGCGCGGTCATTGCGCTACGCGACAGCATGGCCGATACGGCGGGCATGGCCAATCACATGCTCTCTGTCGGTCGCACGCTGTGGAAATGGGGCCGCGCGATCGGGGTGCAGTCAAACCCGTTCATTGGCGTTGCTAATCTGGACGTCGGCGATGTCGGGCATATCCCTTGGCCAGCCTGGGCGATCGAACTCGTCTGCAGGGCTGCTTGGCCCGATCTCGTGCGCATGGTACGACTCGGCTTGGCGACCTGTCAGCGCGAATCCGATCTCATCCGCATGGGGCCGGCGCAGCGCGATCGCCACGGCCTATGGTGCCGGCCGAAGAAAACCAAAAAGAAGCGCAAAGCGTTTTGCATCCCATTGACGCCTGCCGATGCACGAATGCTCGATCGCTGGCCACAGACGAAAATTGCGTTTACCGCGACGCGCTGGAAGGCACCGATACGGCGTACCAACGTGGATTATTATCTGTTCTCCCCGCGCGGCGTCCCCTATACCGAAACGAGCTTGCGCGCGCGTTGGCACCGTTGGCTCAAGACCGATGATGGCAAGATCGTCTGTGAGCGGTGGAAAGCGTGGGTTGGAGAAATGGTGCGCAAGTACGAATGGGAGATCGATCCTGAGGAGGCCGATTATCCGACCATTCACGGACTGAGGGGCGCCGGGATTCTAATTCGCCGCGCCGCGGGTCACGATATCGACCAGATCGCGAACGACATCGGCATGTCGCGTCAGATGGTTGAGCGCTACATGCGCTTTCTCGATCAGATGGAGGTGGCCGCTGCCGGACAAGCGCGGCTTCGAGTGATCGAGAAGCGATAGGGACTAGACAGCGAACAAAGGTGCCAGCATATATCGGTTCCCGCGGTCGGAGAATTTGGAAAACCGTGTGTCACGATTTGGAAAACTGAGTTACCAAGGTATTGGCAAACCAGGCGATTTAGTGGGGAATAGTTCAACGGTAGAACAGCGGACTCTGACTCCGTTAATCTAGGTTCGAATCCTAGTTCCCCAGCCAGCGCCAAGTGATTGCAGCTGCGGGATAAAACGACAAGGCTCCGTCGCCACCGGAGTCTTTTTTGTGTCGCGTGTGTTGCAAAAAATTCCCGTTTGTTCTCAACGGTTCTCGTTTGCTATCGGCCGCTCCACGCAACATGAACGCGACACAAAACGGCTCGACCAATCGCGCGCTTTGGATTTATTTACGCGCCCATGTCGTTGCGTGAGCGTACCCGCCCCGGGCCGGCGGTTATTGTGGCCAGAAATTTAGCCCGCAAGCCGCCGATTAGCGGAGCACAACTTCGTGCCGCTCGTGCGTTGCTGAAATTGTCATTCCGCGAATTGTCAGACCGATGCGGCATTTCGCAATCAGCAATCGCGCGCAGCGAGCAGGTCGACGGCACGCCTCCCATGCGACTGGGGATTGTCGAACCGTGTCTGCCGTCGCCCGTCAAGGCACCGCCTTCGGGGCCGGGCTAGATCCATGAAATCAAGCATGACGGCTTCCGCATTCTGGCGCGGAATGATGCCACCGACATGCGGCTAATTACGCGCGCCGGAAACGATTTCTCGTCTCGCTTTCCGTTTATCGCGATGGCGGTGAGCGAGCTGCCGGTTCGCTCATGCTTAATCGACGGCGAAGCGATTGTTTGCAACGACAACGGCCTTGCGGTCTTTGAGCTAATCCGCCGCCACGGCGTTGGCGAGCACGCCGTGCTTTCCGCGTTCGATTTGCTTGAGCTTGACGAGGAGGATTTGAGGCGCAAGGCAATCGAGACGCGCAAAGCGTTGCTCGCGAAGGAGGACGGTGCGATTACGAAGATGAGCCGGGGCGACGTTCGTCGGCCAAGTTGCTCACCAAAGATGAGGCGCGGCGGATCGCGGCGAATATCGCCAAGCTGCCGAAGCTGGTGCGTCAGGCTTAGGGGCGGCCCGCCCGGCGATGCCGGTTGCGTTTTGATCTTTGATCTACATCAGTGTCTGCGTATTTCAGATAGATCATTTTACACCCAGCGGCTGAGGGGATTTGTCATGACACCCTTAGCTTCAGAGCCTCGACGTTCGGTCGAGGCTCTTTCCTTTTCACGATCGCCAAGCTGCCTAAGCTATCGCGCAGAGCGGAACGCGGGCTAGTTCTGATGTCCGCTTTTGGGGGTAAAGCGGACATCGCAATTTCAGGGCGTGACGTCTGCTTTTGACCCAAGGCGGACATGAGCATTGGCTTTTGCGCAACGAATAGCTCAGCAGTCGTGTGCCTTCGATTTAAACCCATCGCTGGAGACCTAGCAGAGCCTAGCTTGATCCGACCGGCTTCTGAGCTAGGCACGAGATGACAGGAAAAATTTTCATTAATTATCGTCGTGGTGACGACGCAGGGCATACTGGTCGGCTCTTCGATCGGTTGCAGGATGTTTTTCCGCCCGAACAGTTGTTCTTGGACGTCGACAATATTGCTCCCGGTCTAGACTTTGTTCGCGTCCTCAACGAGCGCGTGGCCGACTGCGATATCGTACTCGCTGTCATCGGTAAAGGTTGGCTGGACTCGCGCGACGCCGCGGGGAATCGTCGGCTCGAGGATCCGGACGATTTTGTCCGCATAGAGATCACATCTGCCCTCAATCAGGGAAAACGCGTCATTCCAGTGCTTGTCGGCGAGGCGCAGATGCCGCGTCCGGAAGATCTACCGGAGGCATTACAACCCCTGACGCGCCGCAACGCCGTGCGGCTGACTCACGAAAGATTTCGAGCCGACACCCAGGGCTTGATCAAAGCGATCCAACAAGGGCTCGTGGAAATAGATGCCCGGCATAAAGCGGAGGCGGAAACTGCGCGTCGCGCGCAAGAAGAAGAACAGCGCCAACGTCAGCAGGCGGAGGCCGCACGGCGGGCCGAGGCGTGCCGCCTCGCTTTAGCGAGCGACGATACAGGCGTCCTTCATTCGTTTATCACAGGCTTCGCGATCTCACGCCAAGAAAGCCTTGGCAGCTGGTTCGGCGGGCGATGATTGCTGCTGGGCTGATCATTGCCCTCAGCGCCGGGACAGCGATCTGGTGGGTCGAATTGGGACCATCGTCCGTCGTTACGCCCAAGTTGGCATCGACGGTCGCGACCGCACCGGCCACGGCCTCTGCGGCCTTGCCTCAGAACACGCCCGGGTCAGCGCCGCCGACTGGTGCAGCCATAACTGCCGCGCGCGTTTGCTTGCACCAATCCGAGATAGATTGAGGACAGCGCGATATTGAAGTTCACGGGCTTCCGGGTGTTGTTCGAGGCCCAGAAGTGCAGCGTCGCAGGCGCCCAGATTCGGCTGCAGCCACATTTCGAGGACCCATCGATGAGAGGTGGTCTTGAGGAAAACGTTGCAGCCCTAGGCGCCCGACTTGATCGTGAGGAGGCGTATGTCGGCGACGCCGCACAGCATTCGACCCGATTGAAAAAGGCGGCCCAGCATTACGAGGCCGTTTACAAACGGAGTACGAGTACCTTTCCGGGAATAAATGCCGCTGTTCTGCATGAGCTAAGTGGCGACTCTGTCCGCGCCCGTGAACTGGCCGGGGATGTGGTGAGGGAGTCGTCCAAAGTGAACCCGAAATCCAAAGAAGATGCATATCAGCTCGCAGCCGATCGCGCTGCTGCGAACCTCCTGCTCGGCGATTTGGATCATGCCCAGACGGCAATCGAGCATGCCGCTGCGTTTGCCGGTAACGCGATGGCGATTGCTTCGACGCGAAGGCAACTCATCCAAATCTGTGATTACAAGGGCATTGATAACACTATTGTTTCAGCACTTAGAAATCGCAACGTAATTCACTACACCGGGCACATGATTGCTGCTGAAGGAATGTCCGGCCGCTTTCCTGCTCAAGCGGAAGCGCAGGTTCGCGAAGAGATTCGACAGAAGTTGGCAAGCAACAATGTCGGCTACGGTTATGGTTCATTGGCCTGTGGTGCAGACACGCTGATTGTCGAAGAACTGCTCGACCGCGATGGCGAGGTGACTGCCGTTATACCGTTTGAGGCTGACAGTTTTTCTGCGAGAATCTGTCGCCAACGGAGGTTCGAAGTGGTTGGAGCGGTTTGATAATTGCCTCAAGCGAGTCGAGGTCATTCATGCCACTGACGGTGAGTACGTTGGGGATCCCGAGGTATTCACTTACGCTTCGCGGCTAGCCATGGGTCTCGCTATTGTTCGCGCACAGCAGCTTTGCGCAGAAGTTATCCAGCTGGCCGTTTGGGACGGGCAAGAAAGCCGGGAAAGGGCCGGGACCTTTGCTGATATCCGGCTTTGGCGGGATCACAACCTAAAAACTGTGGCGATCAGCAGTGAGGGTAATCTTCCTGCGGATTTGCCGAGCATCGAACGGCGACGGCAGGCGGTTCGCTCGCTGCCGCCTCGAAAAGTGCGCGCAATCATGTTTGGCGACTTTCATGGCTTCAGTCGATTGAACGATCGGCAAATGCTTACCTTTTACGATCACGTAATGGATCGGGTAACCTCGGTGCTCGACAAATATGCGAGTGAAATCGTCACCAGAAATACATGGGGCGATGGACTGTTTCTGGTGTTCAGTGATCTTAGCTTGGCGGCGCGCTGTGCCTTGGAGTTACAATCTGAACTGGCCTATCTGGATTTCCGTTCACTCGGATTACCTGCAAGCCTCGGCTTGCGACTGGGATTGGATGCCGGCGCCGTATTTGAGATTAGAGATCCGATTCTCAAGTCCGCGGCATTTACGGGGAGTCACATCAACCGTACAGCTAGACTTGAACCTAACACTCCACCCGGAGAGGTTTACGTGACCGAGGCTTTCGCCGCGCTTGTTACGTTACTCGAGCAGCGCGATTTCATGTGCGAGTATGTTGGCGTTATGAAAACGCCAAAAAACTATGGCCGCCTGCGAACCTACCTACTAAGGCATCGCGCAAATGGAGAGTTAGCCAGACATATGGGGATTGCTCGCGGATAGGCGCATAACGTTGCGTCTTTTCCGCGATGCATCAAGTCCGCTATTGGCACAAAGCCGACATCACGACGGTGCTCAGCAATGTCCGCTTTTGGGGGAATAGCGGACATCGCAAATTCGCGCCGTCATGTCCGCAGAGCCAAAACGGACATCGCAGGGCATTTGCGGAGCGGGCGCTGTGAACATCGGGAGACACTCATTCCGGCTTGATGCCAGCGACGTTGATGACTTTTGCCCACTTCTCGGTTTGATCCGCGATGAGTTTTCCGAATTCAGCGGGCGTCATCGACATGGGCGGAACTCCTAAGCCGACAAGCTGCGCTCTCGTCTTGGGGTCGGCGACGACGGCATTGATCTGTTCGTTAAGCTTGCCGATGACCTCGGCGCGTGCGGCTTTGGGAGCCGCAATTCCGAACCAGCCCTCTGCCTCGTATCCTGGCACAAATTCTCCTACCGAGGGAACGTCTGGTAAGGCATCCACCCTCGTTGTGCTGGTCACGGCGAGTGCCCGCAACCTGCCGTCCCTGACGTACTCGATCGCCTGTGCCACGGTTGAAAACGCGCCTTGCACCTGTCCGCCAATCAAATCGGGCAAATAGCTAGCCCGATAAGGCACGTGAACTAATTCGAGACCCGTCATCATTTTAAACAACTCGTAGCAAAGATGGGTCATGCTGCCGATACCAGCAGATGCCATGTTGATCTTGTGGGGATTAGCCTTGGCATAGGCGACGAATTCAGGAATTGTTCTCGCCGGAACAGCTAGGCTGACAACCATGACAAAGGGCGTGCGGTTGATGGTCGCGATCGGCGCGACATCGTGGATGAAGTTGAAATTTAGGTTTGGGTAAAGGGTCGCATTGACCGCATTCGCTGTAGTAGCCATGAGCAATGTGTAACCATCGGCGGACGCATTCACGACGGTTTGAGTGGCTATCGATCCGCCGGCCCCCGGACGATCCTCTACGATAAATTGCTGGCCCAAGCGCTGCGACAGCTGCTGACCCACGAGGCGCGCGACGATGTCAGGACCGCTGGCGGGCGGAAATCCCACGATGATATGCACCGGCCGCACCGGATAATCGAGCGCCGACGCGATGCGCGAAACGGACGGCAAGGCGGCAGCACCCGCGGCCAGATGCAAAAACCGTCTGCGGGGAATTTTCATGGTGATGCCCCGCGAACTTCAGCAGCTACGGGGTACCAACCATATCCAACTGCCGACCCTATGTCTGCCACTTGCTATCAACGAATGTCCGCTTTTGGGGGTAAAGCGGACATCACAATTTCAGGGCGCCATGTCTGCTTTTGACCCAAAGCGGACGTCCAAATAAGGCCCCTGTTCGCTTGCCAACAGTTTACTGAGGCCGGAATACTGGGCGAGTTGATTACTACACCGCTCTCCGAGAACAGCATTGGCGGTGCATCAGGGCAAGGTACCAGCAAGCTGCGACCAAAATATCC
>Ga0182032_10000300_pt1 | contig 19425 bp, 17 predicted proteins | sample tim00Cox00000000_FD_125970 | JGI IMG/M metagenome (GOLD analysis project Ga0182032, IMG submission 125970) | Lab enrichment of tropical soil microbial communities from Luquillo Experimental Forest, Puerto Rico - timezero.00C.oxic.00.000.000 | ecosystem: Environmental > Terrestrial > Soil >... | reverse complement strand
CTTCGGGTCGGGGATCGAACTCGCGCTCGGAAAGGGCGCCTGGGTTGCACGCGCCGCGACGGCGACGCAAGGGATCGTCGTCGCGCTGGCAGTGGTTGGGCAGGCGAGCCACAATTTGATCGGACGGCTCTGCGCCTGCGACGCGACGGACATCAGGCGGACCCTGCGCCGGGCGCGACTTCACCGGGCGCTGAGCCGGCTTTCCGATGCGTTTGTGTGGCTTCTAGGGGCGGCCTGGCTCGGCGAGACCTGGGGTTTCGACCTTATCGACCCGGAACCCGGCAGCATCGAACGGCTATTTGTTCGGCCGGCCCTCGGAGCGGCATTGACGGTCGTCGCCGCCTGGATCCTGTGGACGGCACTCAGCGCAGTCATCGACGAGAAGATGCCGCCGCCCGCCGCACCCGGCGACGAGGACGAGACCCCCGGCTCGGCCTCGCGGCTCGATACCTTGCTGCCGCTGCTGCGCAACACGCTCTTGATCGGGCTCGCGGTCGTCGCGGTCATCGTCGCGCTGGCGACCCTCGGGCTCGACATCGGTCCGCTGCTCGCCGGGCTCGGCGTACTCGGCATCGCCGTCGGCTTTGGTGCGCAAAGCCTAGTGCGCGACGTGATCTCGGGCATCTTCTTCTTGATGGAGGACGCGTTCCGGGTCGGCGAATACATCGATACCGGCCGGCTGCGCGGCACCGTCGAAGGGATGTCGTTGCGCTCGGTGCGGCTGCGCCACCAGAACGGCCAGGTGCACACGATCCCGTTCGGGCAGGTCCAGTCGGTCACCAATTACAGCCGCGACTGGTCGGTGGTGAAATTCAACCTTCATCTCGAGCCGCTCGCCGACATCGAGACGGTGCGCAAGACCATCAAGCGCGTCGGCGAGGAGCTTCTCGACGACCCGGAGATCGGCCCGGAATTCATGCAACCGCTGAAGATGCAGGGGGTCGTCGATGTGCTGCAGACGGCGCTCGTCGTCCGCTGCAAATTTACCGCCACGCCGTCGCGGCCGACCTATCTGCAGCGCCAGGCGCTGCGCCGGCTGATCGACGCCTTCAGCGCCGCCGAAATCCATTTCGCCGCGCCGAATGTGACGGTGCAGCTCGCCAGCGCCTCCGCCGCGGCCTAGCCTCGACTGACGATGGAGCGCAGGAGCGGGTACAGCGAACGGCGGTGCTCGATCGGGGTGGGCGCATCGGGCGGCGGCGTCATGCCGACGCGGTCGTGCCAGTAGGTCGGCAGACCGAGTTTATGCGTGCCGGACAGATCGTAGGCCGAGCCGGCGACAAACAGGCATCGGCTCGGCACAACGCCGAGTTCGTCGAGCGCCATCTGATACGGCCGCGGATGGGGCTTGTAGTAGCCGGCGCGTTCTGCGGTTACGACCGCCTCGAACTCGACGCCGGTGCAGGCAACGGCGGTCGCCCCAAGTTTCTCGGAGCAATTCGTAACGATCCCCAGCGCGACGCCGTCGCCGTGCAGCGCGCGCAGCACTTTGCGGACCTCCGGCCAGGGTTTCAGTTCCCCATAGCGGGCCACCAGCTGCGCCGCGAGGCTCGGCGACAGACCGGTCTCGGCCGCCGCCTCCGCGACGAGCAGCTCATACGGCCGGTAAGCACCAGTCTCGTAAGTGCGCCGTTGGTAAGCCGCCCGCCATCTGCGGCCCTCTTCCGTGCTGCCCGCAACATTGTCCCACAGCGTCCACGAGTCGAGCAGCGCCGTCAGCAGGTCGAAGAGGACAGCGTCAAAGCGTCGTTCAGTGCTCGCCGACATTGGCGAAATAGAGTTTGGGGTCGGCGGCGCGGATATGGGCTTCGGGGAGGCCCAATTCGCGGCGCACGATGTTGGCGCCTTCGACGAGGGAAACGCATTTGTAATAGGCGATGCGGCGGGAGAGACCCTCGCGGCCAAAGCCGCAATCGGTGGTGATCACCAGCTGCTCCTTCGGGATGTATTCGAGAGCCTTTCTGATCAGCGCGGCAACGTGCTCGGCGGGCTCGACCGTGGTGATGCAGTGGTTGACGACGCCGATGCCGATCTTCTTGTTGGTGTTGTACTTGGCGAAGAGCGGCAGGTCCCTGCCGTCGCTCGACGCGCATTCGAAGGTGACGACGTCGGCGTCGAGCTGCAGCAGGTGGGGCAGGGCGCGCTCATAGCTCGGCACCTCCCAATAGACGCGCTGCTGGTTGGGATTGCCCCAGCAGGTGTGCACCCAGATCTCGGCATCGACCCCGGCTAGCTGGCGGTTGAACGCTTGCGTCTGGAATTCGAGATCGGCGTCGGTGCAGTCGGGCCGGGTGGTCAGCCCGTGATGGCGCGGCTCCTCGACCTGGATCACCGCACACCCGGCGGCGGCAAGCTCGCGCAATTCGGCATTCATGATGTCGCAGAGATCGAGGATCATCTCCTTGTCACTGGCGTAGTATTGGTTCCACAGCATGCTCGCCAGTGCCGGCGCGCAGATCGCGCCGAACTTGACCGGGCGGTCGCTCAAACGCTGGGCGATCTGCCACAGCGCGCCGTATTCCAGCGGACCGCGGCTGAGCTTTTCGGTGACGATCGCCGGCTGGTAGGCCTCCTGCACCTCCCACAGAATCTTGCCCGGCCGAATGTCGTGGCGCGCCATCCAGCCCTGCGAGGTGCTGCGGTGGCCGTGAATGCCGCCCAGGCGCTCGATCGGATAGAAGAACCACGACTTGCCGCCGACGACGAGGTCGAAACGGCTGTCGCCGTCGGTGACGATGTCGAGCCCGGCGGCCTCCTGCGCATTGATGATCGCCGCGACCGCGTCGAGGTATTGCTCGCGAAACAACGAGTCGCCGAGCGCCGATTTGAACGACCGGCCGTCAAGGCTGCGGTCGAACCACAACGGCCGCGGATACGACCCGGTGATCGCGGTCGGCAGCATCATGTCGCGCGTCGTCTTCAGCATCGCTCCGCATTCCTCTTATCTGATGGTCTCTTGAATGCCCGGGTATAATGATGGACCAAATTCGCGGGAGGTAACAAATGAAGGATTTCGCGGGCAGGATCGCGATCGTCACCGGCGGCGGCTCGGGAATGGGACGGGAGCTCGTCCGCCAGTTGGCCGCCGAGGCATGCAATGTCGCGATGTGCGATGTCTCCGAGCAAGGGATGGCGGAAACCCGGCGGCTGTGCGAGGCGGCGGGGCTGCCGCAAGGTTTGCGCGCCACGACGCATCTCGCCGATGTGTCCGACGCAGCGCAGGTCGAGCGATTTCGCGACGAGGTCGCCGAGCGTCTCGGCACCGATAAGATTCATCTCCTCTTCAACAATGCCGGTATCGGTGGCGGCGGCAGCATGATCGCCCACGGCCGCGAGGAATGGGAGAGGACCTTCAACATCTGTTGGGGCGGCGTTTACAACTGCACCCGCGCCTTCCTGCCGCTGCTGCTCAAGGCGGAGGAGGGCCACATCGTCAATACCAGCAGCGTCAACGGTTTCTGGGCGTCGGTCGGGCCGCGCATTCCGCATACTGCCTATTCGGCGGCAAAGTTCGCGGTCAAAGGCTTCACCGAGGCGCTGATCACCGATCTCAAGATCAACGCGCCGCACATCAAATGCTCGGTCATCATGCCCGGCCATATCGGCACCTCGATCCCGCTGAACTCGCGCAAGATTCAAGGCGGCAATCTTTCCGACGAGATCGACGCGAGGCAGATGGCGCAAGCGCGGGCGCGCATCGCATCGATGGGCCGAGACGTTTCCAGCCTCTCGGATGACGACATCCGGAAAATCGTGGCCGAGCGCGAGCGTCGCTTTCGCGAGGAGGCGCCGACGAGCGCCGCCGAGGCCGCAACGATCATTCTCGACGGGGTCAAAGCCGACAAATGGCGGATTCTGGTCGGCAAAGATGCGCACCAAATCGACGAGCGGGTCCGCCGCTCACCGGAGCAGGCCTACGATCTCGACTTCTTCGAGAGCTTCGCGCGCGAGGCCGGTTGGCGCATCCCATAATCGCTTCGAAGATCAGCGCCGTCGCCCCAGCGCGTCATCCGCGGGCCTGACCCGTGGATCTCAGAGATGGCCGGGTCAAGCCTGGCCATGATGAACACAGGAGGGATTTGCAGCTGATCTGATCCATGCTTAATCGCCGCCGAAAATTGCCTCCGGCAGTAACGCCGAGACGACATAATTCGGCACATCGACGACGTTGGAGATCCGCAGGTCGACGGCGACCGAGCAGATGACGTAAGCCTGCTCGCGGCTGAAGCCGCGCTCCTGCAGCAATTCCATCATGTTGAGGACGGCGTTGCGGCAGGCCAGGGTCAGATTTTCCGCCTCGATCTCCCCCTCGGCATTAATCGGCATGCCCATGACGCCGAGAAAACGCTCGGGCGCAGCAAAGCGGGGATCGATGAAGTAGCTGGTTCGCGAAAATACCGGCGCGGTGAATTTGCGACGGTTGGCGAGGCCCTTGTGCACCTTGAACCGCACGATTGCTGTCGCGCTCATTTCGACGGCAGTCACGCAGACTTCGCCGTCGCCCTGCGCGAAATGGCCGTCGCCGGTCGAGAACAGACCGCCCTCCTTGAAGACGGGGAGGAAGAGCTTCGAGCCTTTGGTCAATTGCTTGACGTCGAAATTGCCGCCGTTCTCGCGCGGCGGCACCGTGCGGAGGCCGGCGAGGCCACAGGGGCCCGTCGGCACCGCTCCGGCAGGATCGGGTGGAAACGCCAAGCCCCCGCGCTCGATGACGCGCTGTTCGCGCACGGTCCATTCCGCAAGCTTCGCCGCGGACGGCGCCACCCCCGAGACCCCCATGAACGGCCCTCCGGGAATGCGCACACCAGGAATCTCGGCCGAAGTCGCCCAGCCGTCGCGGATCTGCCAATGCACGAGGAACGGCTCAGTCATCACATCGCGCAGAAATCCCAGCCCCGGCATGATCGTGCTGAAGGCGACGGGCTCGGCGAGGATGTCGGTGAATTCAATCTCGAGGACATCGCCGGGTGCCGCACCCTTGACGAAGACCGGCCCGGTCAGCGGGTGTATCGCGCCGACATCGAGCGACGGAAAGTCCGCGACCGTCGTGGCCGGCTTGATTTGGCCGTCGAGCGCGTCGCGCGTCTCCAGCGCGACCTCTTCACCCTCGCCGACTTCGACGACCGGTGCGATGTCCGGGTGAAATCGGTTGTGGCCCAGGTGAGGCTCGTGGGCGAGCTTCCTTGCCCGATCGATGCGGATCGAATGCATCAGCGACCTCCGACCAATCCGATCACTTCGTCGGTGCTCCTTACATCGGCGAACACTCTATCCATTGTCCGCAATTCGGCGTCATGCGCCTCGCGGGATACTTCGGCTACGGCATCGTTCACTAGGATCATCCGATAATTGTGTTCTACTCCGCCACGCACCGTCGTGGACACGCAAACGCAGGTTGTCACGCCCGTAACGACACAGGTGGTAACGCCCATATTGCGCAGGATCGTATCGAGCGGCGTGCTTGGCGCGAAGCCGCCAAAGCCTTTCTTGATGACCACATGCTCGTCCTCCGGGGCTTCAACTCATCGACGATCTGCGCTCCCCAGGTGCTCTCGACCACGAACGTGCGGTTGCCGCTCGAAGGGCCGCGTCCAATGCGCCAATACGGGAATGCCGCATCGGAATAGTCGGCTTTGACGGCGTGCGCCACATAAACCACCGGTCTTCCCGCCGAGCGAAAGGCATCTGCCAGCCTCGCCACCTGGGGGATCGTACCCCTCAGAAATGGCATGTCGATATTCCTTTCCGGATATTCCCGGGCCCTTTGCCCGAGACCGCCATCCGGATGCAGAAAATCGTTCTGCATGTCGACAATGATCAAAGCAGAGCGAGCGATGTCTGCTCCCTTTACCGTTATTTCCATTTTGTCCCTCCCTGTAGTGTGAGATTCGGTTTGGATCACCTCAGTCGAAGGTCAGCACGGTGCGGGCGACTTCGCCGGCCTTCATCGCGCGGAAAGCTTCGTTGATGTCGGCAAGCCGGCCCTTCTTGGTCACCATCGCATCGAGGTCAAGCCGGCCCTGGCGGAAGAATTCGAGGTAGGTCGGGATGTCGTAGCGGAAACGGTTGGAGCCCATGCGCGAGGTCTGCACCTTGCACTCCGGCCGGATCGCCATCCACGGGAACTCGATCATCGCATCGGGCGGCAATACCCCGACGATCGTCGCCGTACCCCGGATCGCGAGCGACTCGATCGCCTGGCGCACGAGGGTGGCGAGGCCCACCGCCTCGAAGGCGTGATCGACCCCGGCGCCGCCGGTCAATTCGCGCACCGCTTTGACCGGGTCCGTTTCGCTCGAGTTGACGAAATGCGTGGCGCCGACGCGCATCGCCATCTGGCGTTTCTGGCCGAACTGATCGATCGCGATGATCTGGCGGGCGCCGCCGATCCGCGCCCCCTGGACGATCGACAGCCCGACGCCGCCGCAACCATAGACCGCCACCGTCTGCCCGGCTTCGAGCCCCGAGCTGCGCAGGGCCGCGCCGACACCGGTCAGCACCCCGCAACCGACCAGCGCGGCTTTGTCGAGCGGCAATTCCGGGTCGATCTTCACCAGCGAGTTCTCGTGCAGCAGCATCTTTTCGGCGTAGCTCGAAATGCCGATGAACTGGCGCAGCGGCTGCCCATTCTGCGACAGGCGAGGGGCCGCGGTATCCGGCCGGGTGACGATGCCGCCGGTGCACAAATTGGGATGGCCCGACAGGCATTGCGGGCAGTTGCCGCAGAAGCCGGAGAGGCACGCGACGACGTGATCGCCGGGTCTTACGGTCGTCACCTCGGCGCCGATCGCCTCGACGACACCGGCGCCCTCATGGCCGAGGACGATCGGCCGGTCGAGCGGGAAACGCCCGAGCCCGTCGACGACATGGAGGTCGCTGTGGCACACGCCGCTGGCGACAGTACGCACCAGCACCTCGCGGCCCCAGGGCTGGTCGATGTCCACCGCCTCTATCGTCAGCGGCTCGTGTACCTTGCGAAATACGGCGGCTTCGATCTCCATCGCCTTTTTCCTCCCAAAACCCGTGCATCACTTCTCGTTTTATCGCTTCTGCGGCCGCTACGGACGCGTTCAACCAGGCCAAAGCGACCGCGAGGCGAGGCGAGCGCCGTCGACGAGCGCGCGCAGTTTGGCCCATACGAGGTCGGCATGGACGCGGCCGCCGAGGCCGCAATCGGTGCCGGCGATGACGTTCTCGCGGCCGGCGATCGCGGCGTAACGCAGAATACGGTCGGCGACGAGCTGTGGGTGCTCGACGAGGTTGGTGGCATGGCTGACGACGCCGGGCATCAGCATCTTGCCCGCCGGCAGTTTCGCGGTCTGCCAGACGCGCCACTCATGCTCGTGCCGCACATTGGCGGCTTCGAAGGAATAGGTCTGCGCCTTCACTTCGAGGATCAGATCGATGATGTGCTCGAGCGGCAGGTCGTGCGTATGCGGTCCGTGCCAGCTGCCCCAGCACAAATGGTAGCGCACTTTTTCTTCGGGGATGCCGGCCAGCGCGTGGTTCACCGCGTCGATGCGCAATCTGGCGAATTGGCGGTATGCCTCGACCGTTGGTTCGGGCTTCAGCATGTCCCACCAGTCCGGCAGGCCGGGATCGTCGATCTGCAATACGAAGCCCGCCGCGACGACGGCCCGGTATTCCTCGCGTAACGCGTCGGCCAGGGCGAACAGGAATTCTTCCTCGCTCTTGTAGTATTCGTTGAAGATGAAGTGGTCGAGCCAGCCGGGCGCGAGCACTGCGACGAAGGCCTCGTCGACATTGGCGCCCGAGCGATCGATTGCCGCCTTGAACGCATCGAGTTGGCGGTTGATCGCCTCCGGCCCCTTCGACTTGATCGGGCCGCGCGCGACGACCCGCACCGTGACCGGCGGCATCGGCCTTTCGCCCGGGACCAGGAACAAGGTTCCGGCCATGTCGCAATCCGCATAGAAATCGGGAAATTCGTCGCGCTCGCGGGTCGAGTGGCGGGTGGTCGGCGCCTCGCCGGGAGTCACCGGGCGCGCCTCGATGCCGCTGAAATGGGCCGTGTAATGGGCGAAGCTGCGGGCCGTCCAGAATTCGCCGTCGCCGATGCAGTCGATGCCGACGTCGACCTGCTTCTTTACCGTTTCCGCGATTGCGGTCGTCACCTGCGCGGCGATGACGGCGGGGTCGGTGATCTCGGCACCGGCGAGCCGCGCCGGCATGTCCTCCCACCCCTTGGGCGGCGGGAGTCGGCCGACATGCGAGGTTCTGATCCGTGACGTGCTGCGTTGCATGCCCTCCTCCCTGACACCGGCCTTCTGATACCATTTTCATCGGCATGCCGCACGCTTCCGACCCGGCACCGGGTCTGTGCCGCATCATATGGACGCGTTCTGCGGGTCAGTGGAGCAGCGTGACGATCGCGCGCTGCGCGGGGCCCCGGTTGCGGCGATGATGTCGAGCCGTGAGCATGATGATGATCTTACAATTGCCGTATTCATATTGCATATTGTTTCCTCGGCTTTGATCAACCATACGAGGGGCAAGTCGTTCCGGATCCGATCGGTAAATACAATCAAAGGGAGAATCTGCTGCAGATTCGCTGCAGATAGCACAAACCGTAAAAATCGACTCTTTTATAGGTTGCGCAAATGGCGCTGTGCAGAGGTGATGTTGGGGTCGGAGATCAGACGCAAAGGCGACGGAGATGGGAACGCTTGCCGCAATGTTTCACGAGGCCCGTACCTTTACGCACTGGCAGCCTCGTCCGGTCCCGCAAGCGATCGTCGAGGCCGCGTTCGAGCTCGCCCGTCTCGGCCCGACGAGCGGCAACTGCCAGCCTTTGCGTCTCGTCCTCGTAGGCAGCCCGGAAGCCAAAGAGCGATTGCTGCCCTGCGTCTCGTCCGGCAACTACGAGAAAGTGCGGACCGCGCCGATTACCGCGATCGTCGCCTATGATCGCGAATTCTTCGAGCTGCTGCCGCGGCTCTATCCGCACACCGACGCGCGCGGATGGTTCACGACCGATGCCGCGCTCGCTGAGGAGACGGCATTCCGCAATTCCTCGCTGCAGGGAGCCTATTTTATTTTGGCGCTGCGCGCCCAAGGGCTCGATTGCGGGCCGATGTCGGGGTTCGACGCCGACAGAGTCGATGCCGCGTTCTTTCCCGACGGCCGATACCGCGCGAATTTTCTATTGAACATCGGCTATGGCGAGCGCGACACGCTGCGGCCGCGGCTGCCGCGTCTGCGCTTCGACGAGGTCGCTCGATGGGAATGAGGCTGTGCTCAGCGGGCGCGGCGCAAAAGCGGTTCTCCGGGCGCGGCAGGCCGAGGTTCTCGCGCAAGGTCTTGCCTTCGTACTCGCGTCGGAAGAGACGGCGCCGCTGCAGCTCGGGCACGACCCGATCGACAAAATCGTCGAGTCCGCCCGGCACATACGGGAACATGACGTTGAACCCGTCACAGGCGCCGCTGTAGAGCCACTCTTCCATCTGATCGGCGATCATCTCGGGAGTGCCGACCAGCGCCGGACCGCCATAGCTGCCGGCGATGCGTGCGAGGTCCCGGACTGTCAAGTCCTCGCGCCGGGCGCGCTCGATGATCCGCTGCCGGCCGCTCTTGCTGGCATTGCTTTCCGGGATCTCCGGCAGCGGACCGTCGAGATCGAACCTCGACGCGTCGTGGCCGAGGGCGATCGACAGCGAGGCGATGCCGCTATCAGGATGCACGAGACTGTCGAGCCGCGCCCGCTTTTCGCGCGCCTCCGCGGCGGTCTCGCCGACGACGACGAGGGCGCCGGGCAGGATTTTCAGATGGTCGGGCGAGCGCCCAAGGCTTTCCATCCTGCCTTTGACATCGGCATAGAAAGATTGCGCATCGGCGAGTTTTCCGCCGCTCGCGAAGATCACCTCGGCGGTTTCGGCTGCGATCTGGCGGCCGGCCTCCGAAGCCCCGGCCTGCACGATGACCGGCCAGCCCTGGATCGGCCGGGCGATGTTGAGGGGCCCGCGCACCGAGAAGAACTCACCCTGATGGTCGAGCACGTGCAGTCGCGCGGGATCGAAATAGACGCCGTTCTCGACATCGCGGATGAAGGCGTCGTCGGCCCAGCTGTCCCACAAGCCGGTGACGACATCGAAGAATTCGCGGGCCCGCCGGTAGCGGTCGCCATGCTCCATGTGCTCGGTGAGCCCGAAATTCAGCGCTGCGTCGGGGTTGGAGGTGGTAACCAGGTTCCAGCCGGCACGGCCGCCGCTGATGTGGTCGAGCGACGCGAAGCGCCGGGCGATCAGGTAGGGCGGCTCGAAAGTCGTCGAGGCGGTCGCGATCAGCCCGAGATTTTCAGTCACCATCGCGAGCGCCGGCAGCAAGGTCAGTGGATCGAACGAGGTGACGGTCGCGCTGTGCTTCAACGCGGCCATCGGCATGTTGAGCACGGCCAGATGGTCGGCCATGAAAAAGGCGTCGAACCGGCCGCGCTCGAGGGTCTGCGCAAAGCGGATCAAATGCCTGAGATTGAAATTGGCATCGGGGTAAGCGCCGGGATAACGCCACCAGGCGGTATGAATACTGACCGGGCGCATGAACGCCCCAAGATGCAGGTGGCGTGGTGCCATCATCGCTGCCGCTGTTCCCCGTTTCGATCGATCGAAGCGAAATTGTGAACGGCCACCCAGGCGGCGGCAAGCAAATCGGAGAGCGTCGTCGCTATCGAGCCAAGCTCGCCTTTTCGGTTATATGGCATGACAGGTTTGCTACTGAGACGCTTGCGGACGCGACGGTGCCAAGCTAGTATGCGCCACAGTCAAGCGAATGATGATCTGGAAAAAGTTGCCTGGCCGGGAACATGGCGGCGTGTTTCAGCGTTCATGTCCGGCGGTGTGTCGTCGCCTTAGGGACAGGAAGGGTATGTAACGATATCGCAAACCTGGGGCTCGATCCGGTAAATTGCAGCTGCAGCAAAGGATGACATCATGAAACATCTCCTGACCGGCGTGGCGGTCGTTGCCGCGCTTGCATTCGCCGCCCCCGTTTGGGCGCAACCAGTCAGTCCGTCAGGTGGGAACGCGGTGGGCCTGCCAGGCCCGAACCCCGGCGGACCAGGCCTGACGCCGTACAGCGGAGGTGCGCCTGGGCCGAAGCCATCGGGTTCAAACTACATCCCGCCATCGGCGCCGCCTGCGGCGATGGCGCCCGCGGCTGGGGCGCCGATGTCGGACAGCACCTCGGCGATGCCGCCCAGCCATCGCCATGCCCGCCATGCCTCGCATGGCAAAATGGCGCATCACGGCGGCAAGGCGACGCGATTGACCGGCACCAGTGCCAACCAGCTCAACCAGGAAGAGCTGGCACGCCTGCAGTCCGGCAACGTGTCCATGCCGCCGGCTCCTCCACCGCCGGGCGCTGGTGCCCCTCCGCCGCCAATGGGAACTACCGGAGGTGGGGCGCCTTACCGTCCGTAACGTACATCGCGAACGCAACGGGGAGCGAAAGCTCCCCTTAGCCGCTCTGTAAAGGCAACTTCGCGAGCGGGCGGCGGCTTAGTTGTGGCTCGGCGCATCGAGTCGGCGGGCGAGGCGTTCCATTTCTTCGAGCAAGTCGTGTAAGGCCTGGTCGGCAACATAGGCCATTTTGGCGAAGGCCCGCAGGAAGCTGTCGGTGCGGGGCAGCTGGAAGAGCGCCTCTTCCCCCTCCTTACCTTTGCTGGCGCTGACCAGAACGACGTTATCGTAGGGCTGCAGCATCAGCTCTTCGAGGGCTTTGCCTGGACCGGTGACGTACTCGACAACCCGGCACCGTTCGGTGGAGTGCGTTTCCTGCACGATCGTCATTCGATAGGCGGCGCGGGTCGTCGCGGCCTCGATCAAGGCCCGCGCGAACGGGCGCAGAAACGCCTCGTCGAAGCCGAGTATCGCGGTCGGACGCTCATCGGTTACCGATGAACGCATTTCCAGCGTAGCCCACAGCGATGCGCGGCCCCCGAAGTAGTCGGCCGAGGCAAGATCGAGGTTGATCGAATCGATCGGCATCGGCGGCGAGATCGACCGCGGCGACAGAAAGGCGAAGCAAGCCGGTTCCCGCTTCAGGGAAATATTCGTCGTCGCTTCGAGGTTCCGATCGGTGAGCGCGGGAGTGTCGGCCATGGCAAACCCGGTTCGAGGGAGGTGTTTCGGATGTTGGATAGGCCGGTTCCGCCGAGTTTGTCAAAGTGTAACAAAGGATTAACGTAATCTGCGGCCTTTGGCCGCGAGCTTTCTCGACTGATCTTGCTTTCTCGAGAATGCCGCAATTGTGGCCGAAGAATCGCAGAGATCCAGCAGGCAGCTTCACAGCCGAATATTACCGCTCGCTAGGACAAGCCGCGCCGGCGCCCCATCTCACTTGGCTTCCCGCTCAATCGACTGTTCGGCGGCGAGCCACTCCCTCTCCGCCCTCTCGATCGATCGCACGAGTTCGGCGCGGCGTTTCAGTACAGCGAAGAGCTCAAACCGATCGGATCTGGGGCACTGCGGCTCGGCCAAGGTGCGGTCGAGCGCCTCTCGCTCTTCTGTTAGCCGCGCGATCGTCTCCTCGGCCTGCCGAGCAACCCGCCGCAATGGGTCGAGTTCCAGCCGGCGTTTTGCGGCTAGGCGCCGGGTAGCGCGGCGATCGCCGGGTGCGGCGGTGGTCGAACGGCCAGCGGTCCCCGAGGCGTCGGTTTCCAGCACCAGTCGCTCGTAATCGTCGAGATCCCCGTCAAACGGCCGAACCGTCCCACCGGCGACCAGCCAGAGCCGGTCGGCGATCAGCTCGACGAGGTGGCGGTCGTGGCTCACCAGCACCACCGCACCAGCGAAATCGTTGATCGCCTGGACGAGCGCCTCGCGGGCCTCGATGTCGAGGTGATTGGTCGGCTCGTCGAGGATCAGCAGCGCCGGAGCGTTGTGCGCGATGAGAGCCAGGTTCAAACGCGCCCGCTCGCCACCCGACAGCTCGCCGGCCGCGACAAAGGCCTTTTCCTGGCTGAAGCCGAACCGGCCGAGCCGCGCCCGCACGGCTTCGGGGGGGCCGCCGGGCATCAGCGCCGACAAGCGATCAAAAGCCGAAGCATCGGACTGCATCTGGTCGATCTGGTGCTGTGCAAAAAAACCGCAGGCGAGGTTCGGAGAGCGGGCCACTCTTCCCGCCATCGGCTCGAGCTGACCGGCGAGCAACCGGGCGAGCGTCGTCTTGCCGTTGCCGTTGGCGCCGAGCAGCGCAATCCGGTCGTCGGGATCCAGCCGCAAATCGAGCCGCGACAATACCGGTTTGCCCGCGACGTAGCCGACCGCAGCGCGCTCGAGAGTGATCAGCGGCGGGCGAAGATGCAGCGGTTCCGGGAATGCGATGCGTGGCGGCGCCTCCTCGACCGACAGCACGATCGGCTCCAGACGCGCCAGCGCCTTGAGGCGACTCTGCGCCTGGCGCGCTTTTGATGCCTTGGCGCGGAAGCGGTCTACAAAAGCCCGCAATCTCTCCCGTTCGTCGGACTGCCGGCGGGCCAAGATTTCGAGGCGCCGCGCGGCCTCGGTGCGCGCCCGCAGAAAGGCGTCGAAACCGCCGGAGTAGGCGGTCAGTCTACCGCGTTCGAGATGCAGCGTGAATGTCGTTACCGCATTCAAAAACCGACGGTCGTGGCTGACCAGGATCAGTGTTCTGCGATAATTGCGCAGAAAGCGCTCGAGCCACAGCGCCGCTTCGAGGTCGAGATGATTGGTCGGCTCGTCGAGCAGCAGCAGATCGGATTCGGCAAACAGGATCTCGGCGAGCGCGACGCGCATCCGCCAGCCGCCCGAGAGCTCGTTGAGGGGCTGGCGCTGCATCGCCTCGTCGAGCCCGAGGCCGGCGAGGATACGCGCCGCTCGGCTCGGCGCCGAATGGGCCTCGATTTCGACAAGGCGCGCCTCGATCTCGGCCACGCGCAATGGCTCCGCCCTGGTGTCCCTCTCGGCCAGCAGCATGGTGCGCTCGCTATCGGCGGCGAGCACCGTCGCGAGCGGGGTCGTTTCCCCGTCCGGCGCCTCCTGCGCAAGAAAGCCGATCCGATGTCCGCGCGGCAATTCGATCGCACCGCCATCCGGCTGCAACGCGCCGCGGATCAGGTCGAGCAATGTCGACTTGCCGACGCCGTTGCGGCCGACCAGCCCGACCCTGCTGCCCTCGGCAATCTGCGCACTCGCTTGGTCGAGCAAAATCCGCCCGCCGATACGGTAAGTCAGGCCGGAAAGAGTCAGCATGCCCGTCTCTTACCACAGACCCGCAACGCCCGGCGATGAGTGCCCCAGGGCAGGTGCGGATCGGCATTTCCGGCTGGAACTACGGCGGCTGGCGCGGCACGTTCTATCCGCGCGGATTGCGCCAATCAGACGAACTCTCCTACGCCAGCCGTCAAGTCGACTCGATCGAGATCAACGGCACGCATTATTCTCTGCAGCGGCCCGATTCCTTCGCGCGGTGGTACGAGGATACCCCGGAAGGCTTCATCTTCGCGGTCAAGGGCAGCCGCTACATCACGCACCTGAAGCAGCTGCATGACATCGAGACGCCCCTCGCCAACTTCTTTGCCTCCGGCGTATTGCGGCTGGAGGAGAAATTAGGCCCCTTTCTGTGGCAATTCTCGCCCCGGTTCAGGTTCGATGCCGAGCGCCTGGACCATTTCCTCTCGTTGCTGCCGCGCGATACCGAGGAGGCGGCAGCGCTCGCCGAACATCACGACTGGCGCTTGGCTGGCCGCGCCTGGATGCGAACCAATCGCAAGCGGGCTCTGCGGCACGCAATAGAAATACGCCATCGGAGCTTTTTCGACCCGGCTTTCATCGGGCTGTTGCGCCGCCATAGCGTGGCGCTCGTCTTCGCCGATTCGGTCGAGTGGCCCTATGCCGAGGATCTGACTGCGGATTTCGTCTTTATCCGCCTGCACGGCTCGGAAGAACTCTATGCGAGCGGCTATTCGGACGAAGCTCTCGACCACTGGGCGGCGCGGATCAAGTTGTGGGCCAACGGACTACAGCCCAATGATTCGCGTCTTGCCGCACCCGATTTGCCGCCGCCGCAGCGCAGTGCTCGCGACGTCCTTGTTTATTTCGACAACGACGCCAATGTCCGCGCGCCGTTCGATGCGCGTGCGTTGCGAGCAAAGCTGAGTTAGCTTCCCTAGAACAATCGAGAAGGACTGCGATGAACACCCGCCCGCCGGCCGAGATCGGCATGACCCTCGACGAGGTCGACACCCCCGCGCTGGTGATCGATCTCGATGTGTTCGAGCGCAATCTGCGCCGGCTGCCGGAGCGCATCGCCGGCACTGGGGTGCGGGCGCGACCGCATGCCAAGACCCACAAATGCCCGGTCATTGGGTTGAAGCAGGTCGCGCTCGGCGCCATTGGCGTCTGCGTGCAGAAGGTCAGCGAGGCCGAGGCGATGGTCCAGGGCGGGGTTCCCGACGTGCTCGTCACAAACGAGATTGTCGGTCGGCAGAAATTGCGGCGCTTGGCGGCGCTCGCGCATACCGCCCGCATCGGCGTGTGCGCCGACGATCCGAGCCAAATCCGCGCGCTCGACGAGGCGGCGGGCGAAGCCGGGGTTACGCTCCCGGTCTATGTCGAGGTCAACATGGGCGGTAACCGCTGCGGCGTCGAGCCGGGCGAGCCGGCGCTCGCCCTAGCGCGGCAGATCACGCAAGCGCCGCATCTGACCTTTGGCGGGTTGCAGGCCTATCACGGCTCGGCGCAGCATCTGCGCGGCTGGGAGGAGCGCCGGCAAGCGATCCAACAGGCCGCCGACAAGGCGGGGCGCACTCGCGACCTCCTGGCGCGCCACGGCATCGAATGCCCGACCGTGACCGGCGCCGGCACCGGCACCTTCGAGTTCGAAACGGCGAGCGGCATCTACACCGAATTGCAATGCGGCTCGTACATCTTCATGGACGCCGATTATGGCCGCAACCTCGACCGCGACGGCGCCCCGACCAAGGTCTTCGAGCCGAGCCTTTTCGTTTGGGCGACGGTGATGAGCCGCCCGACGCAAGACCGCGCGATCCTCGACGCCGGGCTAAAGGCGCTCGCCTTTGATTCTGGCCCGCCGCTGGTTTGCGACGAGCCCGCCGCGACCTACGAGCGCGCCTCCGACGAGCACGGCAGGCTCGGCATTTCGGGCGCCACGAACCGCCTCGGGCTAGGCGACAAGATCCGCCTCATCCCGGGCCATTGCGATCCGACTGTCAACCTCTACGACTGGTATGTCTGCGTCCGAGGCAACCGGGTCGAGCAGGTCTGGCCGATCACTGCCCGCGGCGCCGTGTATTGACGCGTATTCCCTGGTAATGCCGGAGGCGGGACGCCTCGGACGCGTTTGTTGCCCTGGGTACTTGACCGCTCGCGACGACAAGTTCGGGCAAAATCATCAACTAGCAGATGGCGAGGCTGAGGGGGCCAGTCTGATACTTTGCTTCTATGGAGAATGTGTTGGACAGTGCGGTCAGCAATGCCATCTGACTTGTCCAGATCAGTCTCAGCAGCTGAAAACGTCCCAGTCTCCGGGGTCAGAACTTGCGCCGGGCCGAAGCCGCACAGCGCGAGTTTGTTGGTGAGCCCTATTATCGTGTTGCAGATCGGACGAGCTGCTACGCCGCGTTTTTTGCCGCTGGTGCGGACACCGGATAGCGCAGATCCGCGCCTGTCACTCTCTTGACCTCTGTTATCGAGTCGAATGGCAGGTGGACTGCTTCATGCGCTTTTCGCACTGCCTCTTGATCCGGTCCGGACATAAAGCAGAACGCCTTACCCTCGCTTAGATTGACGTGCGCGGCATGAGCGCCCACCCCAAACTTCGGGGCAGCCTCCTCTAGCTCGTCGAACTTTGCAAAAAATTCCGCCTCAGTCACTTGCCCTGGAGGAAAGCTGCCCTTGTTCCGATCGTGCGTGTCGATGAAATACTTCATGCTGGGTGTCCTGGTTCTGGTTAAGGTGGACATGTCATGCATATGCACGACATTACAGAGTCACGATGACGAGCTTGGGTCCGAATCATCGCTGACCTCCTATTCCGGGATAAGGGACGCTATGCCGCTCGGATAAGCTGATCCAGATCGTCGTGGATGTTGACCCAGTTCTGCTCGCCCAGTTTACGCCGCAGGGTCTGTTGAGCTTGCTTCCAGAGCGGCAACGCTTCGCCCAGCCGCGATCGGCCTTTTTCGGTGATCTCCAACGTGCGACTCCGACGCCAGCCTTCGACACCTACCGCAACAAGCCCTTCCTCTTCCAAGGGACGCAGGTTTCGGGTCAGGGTCGAGCGATCCATGATCATAAATTTCGCCAGTGCCGTAATCGACATGGCGCCCTCGACAGCGATGGCGACTAAGACCGCGAGCTGGGTTGCACGAAGCGCGACAGGGCGTAGCGCATCATCGTAGGCTCGGGTCACGGCGCGGGCTGCCATTCGCACCTTTTGGCAAGCACAACTCTCAACGATGTAGCTCTCGATGACGTCGTGATAGGAGGCCATATCGTGCATATACATCACTTTGTCCCGATTGTCAAGCGGCAACCCTCGTAATCCGTCAGCGTTGTTGTCAGTGCTGAGGCTGTCTGCCTAACAGGGCCTTATGATGGTTGACCTGCGCATTCAGCGGGTCGCTACTATTATTGAAGCGGTCCAATCTCGCCCGCGACGGCGCGCCGACCAAGGCTTTCGAGCCGAGCCTTTATGTGTGGGCTCTCGGATATGCAGAGGGTGACAGCACCGCAATCAAATACCGTCGGGCGGCGGGCCAATATGATCGAATTCCCGAGCTGGGGGCCGATCTTGGCCAGCATCAGGTCTCCATCATCGCTGCACCCAGCCTGAAGCAACATTGGCCTCTAAGGCGCTGCGCACTCTTTCTTCGGTGCCTACCTGGCATAAACCTTGATCTTCCGTAAAGGTTAATCGCCCCGCCACGCTGTGCGCAGCGACGGGAAATGCGCAATGACTGGCGGCGATCGCCTTTTCACACGGCCTCGACCCCCTTGCAGACATTTGCCGGGCGCAGAAGCAGGCGGCGGGGGTGATGCCCCCGCCAAGCTAGTCACGGCCTCAGTCGCAGCAATGGTCCCTTGTCGTCACGGAACTGCGATGTGTTCAATACCTGAATGCCGGCATTGTGCTCGCCGTTAAACGGCGTCACCGTGTTTGGGCAACCCGCTTTTGCGGCGTCGTCCGGCGAGTTGAACCAAAGACCCAGATGGTAGGTCTGTACCGGACCAGTGGTGTTGCCATCAGGGCCAACGGTCTTCGGGTTCTGTAATGCATCCGGGAATGGTGGATCTGTGAAGACTTGCGGTGCCGGTGCGACGCCGGGGGCAATGATGAACGTCTCGATGCTGAAGCGCCCCCTGAAGTGTTGGACGGCGTCGCCATCATCGTCCGATTGCATATCCCCTTGATACCAGGACAACCCAAACGGTGAGTTGGGCACTTGGATTACGAAGAAGTCGAAAGCGGTATTGGGCGGTAGACCAAACGCCACAATGAACATGTCTTCGGCTTGTCCGTCTGAGATGATCTGGACCTTTGCTCCGGCGTTAGGAAGACAAGTACTAGCACCGTTTGATACGACCATCTTGAAAGCAATGTGGTCTTCATCCGCTGCGGACACCGAGCCCGCTCCCATAAACATCAGCGTAGAGCTGAGCAAAGCTGCTTTAAGCGCGTGTCGATGCATTTTGCTTTACCTCCCACATGATGAACATTTCGGGTATGGATTGGGAAAGTGCGGAGGTCGCCTGTGTTCGGCTCAGCCAGTCAACATCGCCAGTTGAGGGCAGAGTCATGGATAAACCTCAACATGGAATTGTTACCGCTGTGTGAACCAGTTCACAGGTGCCCGGTGCGAATTTCACTTTCTACGCTCGGCCCCGTTCTGCTTCAGGTGACGGATGCCTGAATGTCCACATTATACTCGCCATTGAATGGCGTCACGTCTCGGTAGCGCGTTGCGGAACGTTGCGAAATCTACCACCAAGAAGCCGCGCCTCACCGCAAGGTCGTGACGCCGACCGCCGCGCCCGCGGGCGCGTATACTTTGGCGACCACTTCGATCTCGATAAGGTGCGGCAAACACTCAACGCGGCTTCGCCTCCCCGCTTGCTTTACAGTTACGGGACGTTGATCAAAGGACCCGCGTCATCGGGGAATGTTGCCGTGTTGAGGACCTGGATGCCGGCGTCGTGGTTGCTGGTAAACGTCGTTGCGGTACCCGGACAGCCTGCCTTCACGGCATCGTCCGGCGTATTGAACCAAATCCCGAGGTGATAAATCTGCACGGGGCCATTGGTCACCGCGCCCGTCTTTGATTGGGCGAGGACCGCGGGCGGTGCTGGGAAAACATCAGGCGAGGGCACAGCGCCAAGAGAAACGATGAATGTCCCAATATCGAACCGCCCGACAACGTTAATGACG
>Ga0182032_10000299_pt1 | contig 19474 bp, 16 predicted proteins | sample tim00Cox00000000_FD_125970 | JGI IMG/M metagenome (GOLD analysis project Ga0182032, IMG submission 125970) | Lab enrichment of tropical soil microbial communities from Luquillo Experimental Forest, Puerto Rico - timezero.00C.oxic.00.000.000 | ecosystem: Environmental > Terrestrial > Soil >... | reverse complement strand
TAACGACTCCTACTGACTCCTGCCTGCTTCCTACCTGCCGCTCCGAAGACCAGCACAGCAAAGTTTGGTTAGGGATGGGTTGCAGGGCTCCGGTGTTTTTTTCGCAAGTGAACTCTTGGATCTAATCTAAGTGCTTTAGAATGAACAGCTATAGTAGGGTGTGGAAAGCGGTCGCTCTTCGCGAGCGCGCCCCTCAAAGCTCGTTTCAAATGCCCCTGTTTTTACCGCGATGAGAGATGTGTCCTTCTGCTTTGGCATCACCGAAATCGAGAGAGCGCTCCAGAGATTCGCAAGCGCCAAGGGTAACCCTGGGGATGATCCGTTCGTACCCACAAGTGGAGGGCCACTCGCCGGAACGGTGGTGCGCCATGGGCCCTTCGTGAATTTGATAGAGTAGCGGACCACAGCTTCCCGGAAGCCGATGCTAGCCATTCGCGACAATCTGGAGCAGTGCGTGAGCGCGCTCTATGCCCACAAGATGCGGGCGTCGCTGACCATGCTGGGGTTGACGATGGGAGTGGCCACGCTCATCACCGTGATGACCATCGTCCAGGGGGCAAACCTGTACGTCGAGAACAAAATTGCGAACCTGGGAACCAACGTGTTCCAGATTGCGCGCACGCCATTCGCGGTGACGGACTTCAACATCATCATCAAGGCGCTCAAGTACAAGAAGATCGAAATCGATGACGTGCGGGCAATCCAGGAAGGATGTCCGGCTTGCGACGAGGTGGGCGCCACGGCGAGCGCTTCGGTAAAGGCGAGATACGAGGATAAAGAGTCGACGGACGTGAATTTCCTCGGGCAAACGGCCAACATGACCAGTATTGATACGCGGGAGGTGCAGTATGGGCGTTATTTCACGAGCTGGGAGGCGGATCACCGCGCGAGCGTCTGCCTGGTCGGAGATACCATCGTACAGCGGCTGTTTCTCGGCGTGGACCCCATCGGGAAGGCCATTCGCATCGGGAACGATGAGTTCACAGTAATCGGCATTATGGAAAAGGTGGGCAGCGTGCTCGGACAGGACCAGGACAACTACGTGATCGTGCCGCTGCCGTTGTTTTTGGAGATCCAGGGACTCCATACGACCAGCCTGACCATCAACGCGAAAACGAACGCAGGAAATTTCGAACCCGCGCAGGACCAGGCCCAGCTCATCCTGCGGGCGAGGCGGCACCTCGGCCCCAGAATGGAAAATGACTTCTTCATCGGCACGAAGGACAGCTACATGGCGCTGTGGAAGAGCATCAGCTCCGCGTTTTTCGGCGTGTTCATTCTGGTCAGCGCCATATCCGTCCTGATCGGCGGGATCGTGATCATGAACGTGATGCTCGTGAGTGTGACCCTGCGCAAGAGAGAGATTGGCGTGCGACGGGCACTGGGGGCCACGCAGGGCGACATCCTAAAGCAATTCATTACGGAAAGCTTCATGCAATGCATCGCCGGAGGAGTGATCGGCATCGCGCTGGGATTTCTGGTGGCGCTGGTGCTGCGGACTTATACGCCCTTTCCGGCGTCGGTGAGGACCTCGGTGGCGGCGATGGGCGTGATGATGAGTTCGGCGGTGGGATTGTTTTTCGGGATTTACCCGGCGCTGAGGGCAGCGCGGCTGGATCCCGTGGTTGCGTTGAGGGCGGACTAATGGCGCTGATGACCCTCGAGCAGGCGCGCGAAAATTTCCTGGCGGCCATGGAGACCCTCCGGTCATCCAAAGTGCGGTCGGCATTGACCGTGCTCGGAATCGTCATCGGCGTGTCTTCGGTGATCTCCATGGCGGCGATCATTCAAGGGCTGAACAAGTTCGTGCAGGACCGCGTGGAGTCGCTTGGTTCACGGACGTATTTCATAACGCGGTTTCCGCCCGGTACGGACCCTTCGCGTCTGCCGCAACGGTATCGCGTGCGCAAGTACCTCGAGTACGACTACGCCAGCTATATCCGAGAGGCGGCCCCGCATGCGGAGGATGTGAACACCGTAGGCACCCGGGGATTTTTTCTCGGCGACTCGAATCTGATCACCTACCAAGACCACAGCGTCGAGAAACTAATCGTGCGCGGCGCGGAGCCGGAATACGCAACGGCGCTGCCGCTTTTTAGCATTGCGCGCGGGCGGTTCATCAGCCCCTTCGACGAAGAGCACGCGCGGCCGGTGGTGGTGCTGGGTGCGGCGATCAGCGAGTCGCTTTTTCCCAACGAGGATGCTCTTGGAAAAACCGTGCGCCTCAACGGCAGCACCTACGAGGTGATCGGGGTGTTCGAACACGATCAGGGACTGTTTGTTGGCCCCGGCGTGGATATTTTTGCCATCATTCCGCTAAGCAAATTCCACAAGGAATATCCGGAAGCAAAGGAACTGATCTTGATTTTCACCATTCCCCAGGACGTGAACATAGAAACCGCTCAAGGGGAAGTGATTCAGGCGATGCGTCGGCTGCGGCGCATTCCGCCGGGAAGAGAAAACGATTTTGAGCTGAGCTCGCCGGACTTTCTGAGCCATTTGTGGAGCCAGCTCACCGGTGCACTGGTGATTCTGACGACGGTGATCAGCTCGATCGGGCTGCTCGTAGGCGGCATCGGAGTGATGAATATTATGCTGATTTCCGTGACGGAGCGGACCCAAGAGATTGGCGTGCGCAAAGCCATCGGGGCGCGCCGCGCGGACGTGCGGCTGCAATTTTTGCTGGAGGCCGTCGTGCTCACGCTGGTCGGAGGCACGATCGGTATTTTGATTGGGGCGGGAATCTCCACGCTGGTGCGGCTCACTGTGCCGTCGGTTCCGGCGACGCTTTCCTATTTGTGGGTGACCATCGGCTTTGTGATCTCCGTGAGTGTGGGATTGTTTTTCGGGTATTACCCGGCAAACCTGGCGGCGAACCTGGATCCGATTGATTGTCTCAGGTACGAGTAGGGAACTGCCTGGTGCGGTTGCCGACGGGAGTTCAACTAAACGGCGGTAGAGAAAGATTCCTCAGTCCAGGCGAGTGAGGCGAGGGCGTGCTGAAGGCGGGCGAGAGGCAGACCCACCACGTTGAAATAGCAACCCTCAATGCGGGGAATGTAGCGCGCGGCGTAGCCCTGAATGGCGTATCCTCCCGCCTTGTCGTGCGGCTCGCCGGTCGAGAGATAACGCCTGATTTCCTCGTCGGAGAGCGAGGCGAACTCGACGAGCGTGGATTCAACAAATGAGAGGCGTTCGAGATTGGGAAGGCGCACCAGAGCGACGCCGGTGAGAACGGTGTGAGTGCGACCGGAAAGCTTTTCGAGCATGCGGCGGGCGTCTTCGGAAGAACGCGGCTTGCCAAAAACGTGGCCATCGAGAACCACTTCGGTGTCCGCCGCGATGAGGATGGCCGGGCCGACCGCACGAGCCGCCGCGAGGTCGGCTTTGGTTTGCGCAAGGCGGCGCACCAGGTCCTCGGGCGATTCCTCGGGATACGGCGTTTCGTCGATGGCCGAGGAGAGCACCGTGAAGTGATACCCGGCGTCGCGCAGAATTTCGGCGCGGCGGGGCGAAGCGGAGGCAAGAATCAGCTTCATAACGTTCCTTGGCAAGGAGAATACTACAGCGCCAGCGGGATGACAGCCTGTGCGAAAGGGCAAGGTGAAAGGACAAAAGCGACCAATACCAGTTGCCACGGCGCGATGGACGGGCAGTCCTTTGTGCCAGTTTGCTTATTCCTAGATGACCACGGATTCCTGATACTCGCCGAAAAAGCGGCGGAGGGCGTCGGAGATTTCGCCGACCGTAGCGTAGGCTTCGACGGCGACGAGGATGGCCGGGAGAAGATTTTCCGATGTGGCGGCACGGCGCTCGAGTTCGGCAAGGGCGGAGACGACGCGGGCAGGATCGCGACGCGCGCGAAGAGCTTGGAGCCGGGCGATTTGCGAGCGCTCGATTTCTTCATCAATGCGCAGCGTGGGAATTGGCCGGGCTTGTTCGCCAATGAAATCGTTGACGCCGACGACGATTTGCTCTTTTTTCTCAATGGCGCGCTGAGATTCGAACGCGACTTTCTGGATTTCCGCCTGGACGAAACCGGTCTCGATGGCGCGCAGCATGCCGCCTAGCGCGTCGATTCTCGAGATGTAGTCTTCGGCACCGCGCTCGATTGCGCCCGTGAGATGCTCGATGGCATAGGAACCGGCGACCGGGTCGACGGTGTTGGCGACGCCGGTTTCCTGCGCAATGATCTGCTGGGTGCGCAGAGCGATGAGAGCGGAGTCTTCGGTCGGCAAGGCCAGCGCTTCGTCGAGCGAGTTGGTATGCAAAGATTGGCAGCCCCCGAGAACGGCGGCGAGGGCTTGCATCGCGACACGAACGATGTTGTTTTCGGGCTGTTGGGCGGTGAGCGAAGAGCCGGCGGTCTGCGCGTGAAAGCGCAAGACGAGTGAGCGCGGATCTTTTGCGTGGAAGCGCTCGCGCATCGTTTTGGCCCACAGACGGCGCGCCGCGCGGTACTTGGCAATTTCTTCGAGAAGATCGTTGTGGGCGTTGAAGAAAAAAGAGAGTTGCGGTGCGAATTCGTCGACGCCGAGCCCGGCGTCCAGAGCGGCCTCGACGTAAGCGATGCCGTCGGCGAGCGTGAAGGCGACTTCCTGGACGGCAGTCGAGCCGGCTTCGCGAATGTGGTAGCCGGAGATGGAAATGGTGTTCCAGCGAGGGAGGTGATCGCGGCACCAGGCGAATATGTCGGTGACGATGCGCATGGCGGGCCGCACGGGATAAATGTAGGTGCCGCGGGCGATGTATTCCTTGAGGACGTCGTTCTGCACCGTGCCGGAAAGCCTTGCGAGGCTGGCGCCTTGTTTCTTGGCCACCGCAACGTACAGGCAGAGAAGGATAGCGGCCGTCGCATTGATGGTCATGGAGGTGGAGACTTTTTCGAGAGGGATGCCGTCGAACAGTGTCTCCAGGTCTTCGAGCGAATCGATGGCCACGCCGACCTTGCCGACTTCGCCGAGGGCAAGAGGGTGATCCGAGTCGAGGCCGATTTGCGTGGGTAGGTCGAAAGCCACGGAGAGGCCGGCCTGCCCCTTGCTCAAAAGATAGCGATAGCGCTGGTTCGATTCTACCGCAGTGCCAAAACCGGCGTATTGGCGCATGGTCCAGAAGCGGCCGCGGTACATGGTGGGATAAATGCCGCGCGTGTAGGGAAATTCGCCGGGATAGCCGAGGGCGGTTTCGCGATCCCAGGAGCCAAGGCTTTCCTGTGTGTTGACCGGATCGAGAGGAAGGCCTGAGAGCGTGGTGAATTTTTCTTTGCGCTCGGCGCGGTGCGCGGAGTTGGTTTTGGCGCGAGCCATGGTTGCGAAAACGCGAAAGTCCCCATTCGAATAACGGTGCGAAACGCTATAACTTCCGCGCGTAGCGGAACGAAGTCACCGCAAAAAACACGAGCAAGGCTGCCACCGACAGGGCCAGGGCCACCAGCCAGCGAGAGGCGTCGCGGGTCCAGGCGCGCAACGCGGCGTTCAGCCAGCCCAGCGCCAGAACGGCAAAGACCGCGCCCACAACCTCGTGAAACAGCTGCCGCAGCACGCGCCACAGGCGGCGGAAGCCGCCCTGCGGGCGGGAAGCGCTGGCCGCGTTCGCCGTCGTCGACATAAAAGCATCTTAGCGCAAAACCGGCGGCCGAGACGAAGGCCAAGGGCCATGCGGCAGGGCGCACCGGTGAGGCCCGCGCAGGGGATGGCCCTGTGGACCGATTGGAGACAACGCCTGGAAGCTCTCTTGTATCCAACCAGATGTCAGCCTAGAATGGCAGTGGAAGTACGGGAGAGTTCCCCTTGCAACTCGACGATCATCTCAAGAACTTGCTCCGTGAATTGGGTCACGCGATTAACGACACGGTGTCCGAATCCGACCGCATCACCGGCGCAATCGCCGGAGTGCGCGCGCACGGCTACGATATTGTCCTGAAGCTGGACGCGACCATCGGGTTGGCCAAGCGCGACGGCGCCGCGTCGGAAGATGCAAGACTGACCACCCACGACCGGCGCTTTCTCGAGTCGCTTCGCATTCAAGTGGACCAGGAATCGCTGGCGGAAGAAGCGGACAAGAAGCCGGTTGCCCGGCTGGCGATGACGCCGCAGGACGTTAGGTTTCTGAAGTCGCTGCGCATTGCGACGGACGACGCGGCATGAAGAGTTTCGGCAGAGCCGCCAGCCTTGCCCTGCCAGCAGCATGCATGGCGGCAGCCGTTTTTTGCCCGTCAGCCGCGGCGCAGGCTCCGGTAGTGCCCATCGTCGTCGATACCGCGGTGCCGATGGTTGTGAGCGCCGTCAAGCCAAAGCCCAAAGCCAATGGGCTCGCGAAATTTGAAGGCTTTGTGCTGCACGCGAACATCGCGCAGATTACCGCGCGCGCCAAGGAAAGCGAACTGACGATCCTGACGTTTCCTCTGTCCCAGGAAGCCGCGCAGAAAATGCAGCAAATCGTGGACAAGGGCGGCTATCAGTACGGCGACAAAGTGACGATTTATTACAACCCCACCACGATGCAGGCGATGAAGTTCAAAGGGAAACCCTCGAAGCCCATTTGATTTGCTGGAGGCGGCCCATGCTGCGCCTCCCTGCAGTTGCCGGACGCTTTTACCCCTCCGATTCAAAAGAACTCGCATCCCTCGTTCGTGAATACTCGCGGCCTGATGCGCACGAGCCAGCCGCTCCCGTCCAGGCGTGTCTCGTGCCCCACGCGGGATACATGTACTCGGGCCATGTCGCCGGGGCGGTGTTTCGGCGCGTGGTGTTGCCCCGGAAGATCATCGTTCTTGGCGTGCGGCATTATCCGCGCGGCGAACCGGCGGCGATTTTATCGAGCGGCGCCTGGCGGACGCCGCTCGGGGATGCGCCGATCGATGAAGCGCTCGCGGAGGAACTGCGACGAGAATGCCCGCTGCTGCGCGAGGACAGCGTGGCGCACAGCACCGAACATTCGCTTGAGGTGCAGCTGCCGTTTCTGCAGGTGCTGGCGCCGGGATTTTCGTTCGTGCCCGTGGCGCTCGGAACGGTCGAATTCAGCTCGCTCGTGAACGTGGGCGAAGCGATGGGGCGGGTACTTGCGCATGCCAAGGAAAGCGTGCTGTTGCTGACGACCTCGGATTTGAATCATTACGAAGACGACCGGACGACGCGGGTTAAGGATCGCAAAGCCATCGATCGACTGCTGGCGCTCGATGCACGGGGACTGTATGACACCTGCCGCAACGAGGAGATTTCCATGTGCGGCCTGGGACCCGCGGTGGCGATGCTTACGGCGCTCGACGCGCTAGGACGGAAGGAATCCGAACTGGTGAAATACGCAACGTCGGCCGACGTTTCCGGCGAGCTGAGCCAGGTCGTCGGCTACGCGGGAATGATTTTCTCCTAACACCGCGGAACGCCGGTCGCTCTCTCCGAACCGAAAGAAATGCATTTCTACGGACGGCCGTGCGAACCACCGCCGCCGCCGGAAGAACCGTGGGACGCGGAGGGCGCAGGCGCGGAATGCACGGAGCCACCGGCCACACTCGAGCCACTGGAAGAACGCGAGCCATCCCATCCGCCCCAGGAGCCGCGCGAACCGCCGACCGAACCGCGCTCGCCACCTCCGGAGTAGCGCGGCACGGGGGGCGGGACGCTATTGCGCGGCGGAGCGACGTTGTTGCGCGCGCTCGCGCGGGGCACGCCATCCACGTTGTTGCGGCCGTCCCGGGCCGGAGAGGGCACTCGTTCGCGCTCGGCGAGGCTTTCGCGCGATGCGGAACCTGGCACGTTAGGCGAATTTACATAACGATGCTCTTTGGGGTCGTAAACGATCGATGATTCTTTCATCGTGGTGATGATGCGCGTGCCCGAGGCCCGCTCGAGCACGGTTCTCGAAATACGCTCGGGGGGAGCGGAAGCGACCAGGCCATTGCGGAAAGCGTCTTTGGGAGGGGACTTCAAGGTTTGCCATTTCTCTCCGGATTCGGAAGCGATCACGCGCCGTCCGGCCAGATCGCTCGCCCCGGTAGGCGAAAAAACTCCATGATCCAGGTTCAGGGGAGTCTTGCCCTTGCCGTCCAGCGGGTGCATCGGAACGATCCCCAGCGTGTTGTTTTTGCGAACAAAAACCGCAGTTACGGGATGATAGACCGGCCGCGGCGCATGGACCCTTGGCGGAAACCTCCGGATGGGAACGCCCGGACCGGGGTAGTACCCATATAGCAAAGGCGGCGAGTAGAACCAACCTCCGCAGCCGGAGTCGAACATCCAGCCCCCGTAGTGATAGGGAGCCCACCCCCACGGCTGGAAACTGTTCCACGTCCAGCCGAAGGTGGGGTCCCAAATCCACTGTCCGTCGGTAAAGGGCGACCAGCCGTATGTGACACCGAAGGGCCGCCAGCCATAACCATAGGCTCCGCAGCTAGACCAGGAACCGTAGGAGTAGAGGCTGCCGAATCCAGGGGCGTAATAGGGAGAACTCGTATATTGCATGGCGGCGGCGGTGGCCGTCGAAACGGTGTCGATCTGGCCGGAGACCCAGTGATCAAATTCGTCTGGTTCGGGGACGCGGCCAATCTTCGCTGACGTCTCGCCGCTGGCCTTCATGGAAAGCGACTGGCCCTTTTCAAGCCGCGTGGTTTCGTCCTTATCGACGACGTTGACGTGGCCCGAGATCGCTTCGACGGTACTGCTGTCGTCAAAATTGTCGAGACGGAAAGTCGCGCGGCTGCCGGCCTCGACGGTGAAGTCGCCCCCGGTCACGCTGAAGTAATCCCCGTCCATGGGATTCACATGAAAGGAGGCGCTACCCTGGCGCAAAACCAGACGGGTGATGAGCGCACCGTCTTTCAGTGAGAGATCATAAAACTCGAGAACGGTGTTTTCCTTTAGGAAGGCGAGCGTGCCATTCTCGAACTCGACTTCCGTGCGGCCGTTGTCCGTGGCGAGAACGTAGCCTTCGCGAATGGGCAGGTTCAGTTGGGCCGCATCCCAGCCGGCACTGGAATCCGTCAGAGGGTCACCATGCGTTTTGGTCGCAAAGCGTACGTCACCGGTGACCACGCTGAGCCGGATGATGCGGGCATGGCCCGAGTCGGCGGAAGCCGACGGCCCACTAAGGAGCAGCGCCGCCAGAAGAACGAAAAGCAAAAAGGGAAGAAGTCTGCGGAGAGTCATAGTCGCCCCCATCGCGCGGAACACGTCCTAATCATTAGACGGCAGGGGTGGCGGTAGCGTTGCACCCGCCATGCTGCCTCGAAACGATCGTCTCGCCGGGAGTTCCCCGAGTCAAGTGGGGCCAGGCCAGCATGGGGATTCCAGTGGGTTCGGCAAGCGGGTGAGCCTGCCTCCGGAATTGCGCCTGCAAATCTTCGGGAGCGATTCCCGGGAGAGTTCTATGGTTTTGCTGCATTCGTTTCTTGACACTGCGCAGGCGAAACGCTAGCTTCCGAGCAGGGGATACCGAGTTCGTCTGCATGGTGTTCTGAGGAGACCGTCCGCATTTCCTCCTGAAGGGCGCCTCAAGCAAATCTAAGTTGCTCACCACTGCGGGGCGGCGGAGTCCCATCGCTAGGGGGTGTTATGCGAATCGTTTATCGAGTGTTATCGACCGCAGCATTCCTGATGGCTCTGTTGGCCGCCCGGTCGGCTTACGGCCAAGGCGGCGCGACGGGCGCCATCAGCGGCACGGTAGTGGACACGAGCGGCGGGTCGGTGGCCGGAGCGGATGTACAGATCATCGACACACGCACGGAAACGGTCGTGCGAAAGCTGCCTGCGGGCTCAGACGGCTCTTTTGTGGCGCCGTTGCTGCCTCCGGGTACGTACTCGGTGGTGGTGAACAAAGCGGGATTTTCTCAGGCCAAGGCCGACGGCATCGAAGTGCGCGTAACGGAAACCACCAAGGTCACGATCACCTTGAAGCCAGGTGCCGTCAGCGAAAAAGTGGAGATTTCGGCGCAGGTCGCGACCGTCGACACCACTAGCGCCACCACCGGACAGTCGCTCGGCACGGAAACGGTGCGCGAGCTGCCCCTGGCAACGCAGAATTACCAACAATTGCTGACTCTATCCGCCGGCGCGCAGGGCGAACTCAACGCTGCCGCGCAGCTCGGTCGGGGCAGCGTGAAACTGTTTGTGAACGGGCAACGCGAGGACAACAACAACTACCTGATCGAAGGCATCAGCGCGACCGACTACAACGTCGCGCAAGCGACCTACGTTCCGCTGCCGAATCCCGACGTGATCCAGGAATTCAAAGTCCAGACTTCGCTGTATGATGCGAGCCAGGGGAGGAACGGCGGCGGAAACGTCAACGCGATTTTGAAGTCCGGCACAAGAGAATTGCACGGCGACGTTTACGAGTTCTTTCGAAACGACGTTCTGAACGCCAACGAATATTTCCTCAACCGGCAGGGACAGACTCGGCCGGCCATAAAACAGAACATTTTCGGAGGGAGCCTGGGCGGGCCGGTGGTCAAAGAGAATTATGGGTTTTTCTTCGTGAATTATCAGGGAACCCGGCAGCGAAGCGGGCTTTCACCGGGAACCTTCATAAGCACCAACATTCCTTATATTCCAGCAGCGGACCGTGCTTCGATGACCCAGCTCGAAGCCGACTGCGGCGTGCCTAGCATCGATCCGGTCGTCTTTCGTCTGCTCAATACCAAGAAGGATCAATTCGGCGGCAGCGCCGGGGGCTACCTGTTCCCGGCCCCCACGAACGTTCCGGCAGGCGCGAAACTCTGCGACCCCGCGAACCCCGTGCCCTTTGTGGTCAGTCGCCCGGGAAAATATACCGACGACCAATTCACCGCGAATTGGGACCGCGAGTTCCGCCAAGGCGCGGACAAGGTTTCCGCACGATTCTTTTTCTCTGATTCGGAGAGCTTTCTTCCGTTTGGCGCCGGGGACTTGCAGGAGTCATTGGGCAGCACGCTGGCCAGCAGCATCAGCTCCGCGTCGCTGAATTTTCCCTTCGATACCCCTGTGCATGCGCGCTTTTTTAACCTTACCGAGACGCACCTCTTTTCGCCCACCTTGGTGAATGAGCTACGGTTCGGGTTCGTGCACATCAACGATCAACTAAACAACATCGCCCCGGTTACGGTCGGTGATCTTGGGATTGACCGGCCGACGAACAATGTGACCTCTTCCATCTATAAGTTTGTGCTGGCCAGCTCCGGCTTCGAGGTTGGCCCGGCCCCCTTTGCCGACCAGCATCAGACGCAGAACAACTACAACTTCGTGGACACGGTGAGCTGGGTGAAATCGAAGCACGTGCTCCGATTCGGCGGAGAATACACGCGCGTAAATCTCGACAAGCTCTTTCCCCAGGTGTTCAACGGCGAAATCTTCTTTACCAATACGACCGACGGCCATAGTGATTTCCAGAACTTTCTCCTTGGTTCGCCGCAATTCAGTTTTGGCGGCGGTGGCGTTTTCAACCACGAGTACCGCAGCAACAATTACGGACTCTTCGCACAAGATGATTGGAAGATTCGCCACGACTTGACCCTGAATCTGGGATTGCGCGCGGAAATCTTTGGCGGGTTCTACGACAACTTGTGCCACATCGGAAACCTGGACCCGGTTCTGGCCGACCAGGGCCAGTACCCGTTTGTCTACCCGTCGTGTGTGAGCAAACTGCCGGCTCTCGGACTCACCTCGACCGCCAACCGTACGACTTACAACAACAATTACTCGAGCAATCTTGGGCCGCGCGTCGGTTTGGCTTACGACGTATGGGGACGTCACACCACCACGGTTCGCGCGGGTTTCGGGATTTATTATGTTCGCGAAGACGTCGGCACGGTGGACCAGCTTTCCTTCCAGGCGCCGTTCCTGCCGGTGGCCTTTGGGGGCGGGCTCCCTGGCTGCCTGTCGACATTCTTCTCTCTGAGTGCGCCTGCCAGCTGTTCGCCCCCAGGCTCCACGTCCAATCCAAACGGCTTACCACAAGCGGGCACGCTGGATTCAACGTTTGTGCCTTGCCTGTCGGTTTTTCAAGGCTTCCCGGGAGGGGATACGAATCAGGCGGCAAATTACGGACCCGCGTCGGGGGAAGCCTGTCCCGGACCGCTCTTGTCTACCAACATCTTTGGGCTCGAGGTGCCTCGGCACTTCGTGGTGCCCAGCACCCAGCAATGGAACCTCACCGTGCAACACTCGCTCGGAAAGCAGTGGGTGCTGGAAGTGGGGTATGTGGGAACACACGCGGTACATCTGCGCGAGACACGCGACAGCCTGCAATCCGAGCGCGCCTCGGCGGCGAACCCGGTTGTCGTTTCCGGGTCAAACTGCGACGGCTCGGTTGTCAGCCCGAGCGCGACCTGCTCCATCACCACGAACACTGTTAACAATGCTGTCGCCCGTTCGCGCGCGCAGGGCATCAACGGCTACGCCGGATTTCAGCTTTTTGCCAACGATGCCTACTCGCACTACCATTCGCTGCAGACTTCGCTCACGCGCCGCTGGAACGCCGGATACTTTCAAGGGGCGTACACTTTTTCGAAATCTACCGATGCGACTTCATCGGGGAACACCGCGTTCAACACCGCCTTCAACGACGAATCGACGCTCGCCGCTTCACGCGGGCTCTCTGACTTTGACCGTCCGCACCGACTGAGTGTGAGCTACCGCTACGACTTGCCTTTCTATAAAGGCGCCACCGGCTGGTCGGAAAAGCTGCTGGGCGGATGGGCGGTGAGTGGCATCACCATCTTCCAGTCCGGAACACCGTTCTCGGTGACCGATTCCGGCGCGGGCACCGCCTTCCTCGGGGCGGGCTTTACGCCGGGCACACTCTCGGGAAGCCTAGCGGGCGGAAGCACGCTCGCGAGCGCGGTGACTACCGGAGACATCCACAGGCGTATCGACGGCTATTTGAACCTAACCGCCTTCGCCACGGCTCCGCAGCTTTATCCGGTCCAGTGCTTGACGGACCCGAACTTCTGCACCACGGACTTCGGCACTCTTGGCCGAAACGTGTTCCGCGGCCCCCGCCAGCAGAATTGGGATTTCTCGTTGATCAAGAATCTCACACTGACGGAGCGACAGACGCTGCGCTTCACCATCGATTTTTTCAACATCTGGAACCACGCCAATTTCGGCAATCCCACGGTGAACGACGTCGAAACGATTTTCTGCTCGCCCGGGGTGAACGGGTGCCCGGCAAGCGGCATCAACCCCAGCACGCCGTTCGGCAAGATCACGAGCACCGTGGGGACGCCGCGGCTGATTCAGTTTTCGCTGCGCTACGCGTTCTGAGGCGGCAAAACCAAACAGTCTTACTGCCGGGTTTCCATGCTGCGGCGGCAAGCGGGAACGGGCTCCCGGCCTGAGGAGTGATACCATCGTTTCCGGATTCAACCGATGACCCGCATCGCATCGCGCGTTTCGCAATTGCATGGAGAAGGCGCGCTGGCCGTGTATTCGCGAGCGAAGGAGCTCGAACGTCTGGGGCGCTCGGTCATTCATTTGGAGCTGGGGGAGCCGGATTTTCATCCCGCCGCGCCCATCGTGGATGCCGTGCGCGCGGCGGTAGCGGCTGGGCGCGACCGCTACTGCGCGACGCGCGGCCTGCCCGCGTTGCGCGAAGCCATCGCCGGTTACTTGAAGCGCACGCGCCGGCTGGACGTCGCGGCGGAACAAGTGCTTGTCGCGCCGGGCTGCAAGATGGCGCTGTCTCTCGCGATGATGGCGCTCATCGAGCCGGACGACGAGGTCCTTTATCCCGATCCAGGCTTCCCCATTTATCCCTCGTTCACGCGCGGCCTTGGCGCGAAGGCTGTACCTTTCCTTTTGCATGAGACGAACCAGTTTCAACCGGATTGCGAGGAGCTCGCCGCGCAGATCACGCCGCGCACCAGCATGATCATCTTCAACTCTCCGAACAATCCGACAGGCACGGTTTTTGCTTTGCGCGCGCTTGAAAAGATCGCCGAGCTGGCCAAGAAACACGACCTGTGGGTTGTCTCAGACGAGGTTTATGCGCGCATTCTGTTTGGCGGCGAGTACCAATCCATCTGGGCGCTTCCCGGCATGGCCGAGCGCACCGTGATCATTGATGGCTTTTCAAAAAGTTTCGCGATGACCGGCTGGCGGCTGGGATACGCGGTCGCCCCCGTGGAGGTGATCGACGCGATGGATTTGCTGGTGCTGAACACCTTCACGTGCGCGGCAGAATTCACGCAGGTGGCGGCGATCGAAGCGCTCGGCGATCGGACGGGCGCGGTGGACGCGATGGTCGAGGAGTACCGCAAGCGCCGCGAGCTGTTCGTCTCGGGACTCAACAAAATTCCAGGGTTTCGCTGCCGGCCGCCGCAAGGCGCGTTCTACGCGTGGGCGAACATCCTAGAGACCGGGCTTTCCGCCGAACAGGTGCAGACGATTTTGCTCGAAGAAGGAGGCGTGGCGGGGATTGCGGGCGCGGCCTTTGGCAGCGAAGGAAAGAATTACCTGCGCTTCTCGCTCGTGAGCGCGAGGAATCTGCTCGAAGAGGCCTTGGAACGCATCGCCAGGGTGTCGATACATTGGCGGGCCGCGGTTTCGCGGCAAGCGTAGGCAGGTTCAAAGAGAGTTTCTAAGGATGGCAATGAGCAAGGTGATGGGCATCATGGCGATTTGGTTCGCGGCACTCGGTTCAGGTGCGGCCGCCGAGGCCCAGGCCAAACCACTTCCGAGCGGCGACGTCGAGAGCATCTACACACGCCTGCTCGAGCAGATCGATCGCATCGCTATCTACGATAACCACTCGCACGCCACCTTCCCCGACGATTCCGACATGGACGCTATGGCCGCGCCGCCCGACGAAAGCTCCGTACTTCGCCTGCGCGACGACAATCCCGAGTTCGTGGCCGCCGCCAAGGCGCTCTTCGCTTATCCCTACAACGATTTCCGGCCCGAACATGCCAAATGGCTTATCGACAAAAAGAAAGCCGCCGAAGCTTCGGGCGGTACCGCGTACTGGGACGGCATTCTGGACAAAATGAACATCCAAACGTGCCTCGCCAATCGCGTTGCGCTTGGCCCCTATCTCGATCCCAAGCGTTTCCATTGGGTGTTTTTCGTCGATTCCTTCCTGTTTCCCTTCGACAATCGCGCCCAGGCAGCAAAGAACGGCGACATGGCCGTGTACCTTCCTCTCCAGGAAAAAGTGCTCAAGCGCTACCTGAAGCAAGAAGGAGTGAGCGGGTTGCCGGCGGACCTTGCGGGTTATGAGAATTTCGTGCGCCAAACGCTCGCCGACAACCAGAAAAAGGGCGGCGTGGCCATGAAATTCGAAGCCGCCTATTTCCGCGCGCTTTATTTTGGCGATCCGCCGCGCGCTTCGGCGCAGGCCATTTACGCGAAGTTCCACACGGGCGGGGTTCCTTCCGAGGACGATTACCGCACGTTCCAGGATTACGTTTTTCGCGTGATGATCGACCAGGCGGCGAAGCTCGATCTTCCCGTGCATTTTCACAGCGCCGTGGGCATCGGGGATTACTTCAGCCTGACCAATGGGACTCCGCTCAATCTGGAAAACGTGCTGCGCGATCCGCGCTACAAGAACGTGAAGTTCGTGCTGATTCACGGCGGCTATCCGCACACGCTCGAGATGATCTGGCTGACCGCAGCGAAAAACGTGTACACGGACTCTTCCTTAATGGGCTATTACGTTTACCCGTCCGAGCTGAAGAACATTCTCAAACAGTGGATTTCTTTGTTCCCCGAAAAAATCATGTTTGGATCCGACGCTTTTCCGTTTAACGACGCCGTGGGGGCGGAAGAGACTTTCTGGTTGGCGGCCAAGTCTGCGCGCACGGCTGTGGCCGCCGCGCTGGCCGAGCTCGTCACGGAAGGCGCGTTCACCGAGGCAAGAGCGCTCGAACTCGCCCGCATGTACCTGCACGACAACGCCGCAAAACTCTATGGAGACCGAAAATGAGCACTTTGATGCAACCGAAATACATCCCCTGGAAGAGCGTGGAACATGAGCAGTTGAATGAACTCATCGGCCGCGAAATGGTGGTGGGAGACAAAATCATGCTCGCGCGCGTGTTCCTCAAGAAGGGCGCGCATGTGCCGATGCACCATCATCACAATGAACAGGTCACCTACATCCTCGAAGGTGCATTGAAGTTCGCTATCGACGACAAGGAGATCGTCGTGCGCGCCGGCGAAGTCCTCTGCATCCCTCCCCATATGCCCCACGAGGCCTGGGCTATCGAGGATACCCTCGACCTGGACGTCTTCGACCCTCCTCGGGAAGATTGGCTGAGCAAGAACGACGACTATCTGCGATACGGCCGCTAACGCCCTCGGATTTTCCGCCCGGACGTCGGCCTAAGTATTACTTGAACTTACCAACTGAACGTATACGATCTGCCACGGATTGCGCTTGCCCTTGAAAACGGTTTCTAATGTGCGTGGCAGTGGTTAAGTTAGCTGCTCGTGACTTCCCCAAGGAAGCCCCAGAGCCACGGCCCATGCACGAACCTCAGACGCCCCCGTTCCAAAACGAGTTCACTGCGGCTGCAAACATCTTTGGCTGGTCACGGCTTACGCGGCAGATTATGTTTCTTGACAAAAACCTAACCGGCAGAAACGAAAAGAGGCTCCCCGTCATGGTGGTGGTGCGTCTGTCGGCGTTCCAACCGGGGGAGGGCGAAGTCGCAGAAGAGACCTACACCGATAATCTCAGTTCTGGCGGCGTCCGAGTGTGCTGGCTCCGCCGTTGGCAGCCGGGGGATCAGGTCGAGGTCGCTCCGGTCGACCAGGGACCTCCCATGCAAGGCGAAGTCTTTTTATTGCGAGAAGTCTGACAAGGCTCGTTTCTTCGTTGGCCTCAAGTTCCATCGTGGACACGCCTGCTGGCGCATCTTGCAGCGGTATGGAAGGGCCTGAGGAAACGAACCCGTTGACGTCGTTCGAGATAAGCTCTGTAACCCGCCAAAAAGGCGGGGAAAGAGCGGCGTTACCGACCTTCGAGTCTGGCTTCGAGGCTATACGGAGTGGAGCAGTTCTTCGGAGAGGACCTGGGCTTTCTTGGCGAGGTTGCGGGCCAGCACCCAGTCGCCGACGCGCGCAGCCGCACGCGCGTCTTTGAGAAACCCCTCGATTTTGGAGACCAGGTCGGATTGGGCCGCGTTCAGCTTCTTGCCGCGCGTGGCCGCGAGATTTTTCTCGGCGATGTCCAGACTTTGGTTGGTTTCCTGTTTCGCGGCGGCAAATTCGGCTTGCGAGAGTTGCGGCGCGATGATCGGAGCGGGCGGCTTGTTTTCTTCCGCGACGGGAGCGGCAGGGGTTGGCGTAGGGGCGGGAGGGACGTGTGGACGGGGCGGCGCCATGCGCACAGGAACCATCAGTGCCGCCAGCGGCTCCAAATCGAGGCTAAATTCCGGAGCTTCGAGATCCGCACCATCCCCAATAGCCGCGCGAGGCTGGACAACCGGCCGCACTGCGACCGCGGTGGCCCAGGGAATAGCTGGCCTTCTCCGAGAGAGGCAACCAGCCATGCCGAAGGCCACGGAGCAAGACGTGAGACAAACCAGGAGCGGCGCGCTGCGGTAAAGAAAAGGGTTCCTGGGACCGACACGGTGCTGAGCTGGGTTAAGCATGGATTTTAGGCCGCGAGTGGCAATTCGATCCGGAACGTGGTGCCCCGGCCAACCTCCGACGTAAAGTCTATCGAACCGTTGTGCAACTGCACAATTCGGAACGTGCTGGCCAGTCCGATTCCGCTGCCTCCCGGCCTGGTGGTGAAAAACAACTGGAAGATTTTCTGCTGGTTTTCCGGCGGGATGCCGTTCCCGGTGTCGCCTACCATGATTTCCGCCATTTCACCGCGCCGGCTCAGCACCATGCGTAACTGTCCGCCGTTGGGCATGGCTTCCGAGGCGTTGAGCACCAGGTTGAGCACGGCTTGTTTCAGCAGGGCGCGATCGACATAGACTTCAGGGACATCGATCGGCAAAAGTTGCGCAATCTGGATGTTCGACTGTTGCAACTGGGGCTTGGCAACTTCGAGGACCTCCCGCAAAAGCTCGGCGAGCTGCGTGGCTTCCAGACGAACGTCCATCGGGCGGGTAAAATCGAGAAAGCGTTTGACGACTTGATCGAGGCGGTCAATTTCCTTGTCCAGAACTTGCACGGCCTGGCGCGAAGGGCCGTCGCCATCGTAAAACCCGTCGAAGGACAAGGATTCTTTGAGGTTCTCAAGCCACAGGCGCATGGAGTTCAGCGGATTTTTCACTTCGTGCGCCACGCCGGCGGTGATGCGGCCAAGCGCAGCGAGACGTTCGCTGACGCGGAGCTGCGTGCCGATGCTTTCCAGGGAATCGAGATCGCGGAGGGTGACAAGCGCACCCATGCGCTCGCCGGCTTCCTGGATTGCCTGCACGCTGACGTTGACGCGCTTCGGGCCTTCGCTGGTCGTCAAATCGGCTTCCGCAGTGATTTCGCTGAGCTCGTCGCTCTCAATGTGCAGCGCGTCGCGCAGCGGATGACCCGGCGGAAAAATGTCGGTTACACGGCGGCCAAGGAACTCGCTTGCCGGGGCGCCCAGAAATTTCTCGGCGGCGGGACTGACCATCACCGCGCGCGCATCGCGCGTGAACAAGAGCAGGCCGTCTTCCAGCCCGGCCATGACGGAGTTCATGTTTTCGCGCATGGTGCTGAAAATTTCGTGTACCCCGCGGAGTTGCTGGCCGACCTGGGAGATTTTGCGGCTCATCAATCCGAGTTCGTCGCTGGTTTCGAAAGTCTTTGCCTCATGCGTATCAAACTGACCCGAGGAGATACGGTCGAGCTGTGCGGTGATATCACGCAAAGGAGCAAGGGTCACGCCGCTCACGAAAGCCGCGAGCGAGGCGGAGACCACCAAGGCCACCAGCACAATGACTGCTCCCGTGCGGAGGCCGGTTTGGACCGCATGGACCAGAAGTGCGGAATCCACGATCACGCGCACTTCCCCGAACGGCTTGTCGCCGTTAACAAACGGGTAGTCGTGTTCGAACAATTGCGTGTTCCTGGCCGAACGTTTCGGAAGAACGAAAAGAACCTTCATCTGGTGGAGGAAGTTGCGGCCGGCCAGCCGGGAAAGAGTCGTTCTTCGCGGTAAGAAGGTTCCCGGCAAATTCGGATCGGTGGAGGCGAGCACCAAGCCATCGGTGTCGGTGATGGAGACTTCGTAGATCAGCGGGTTGGAATGGGCGGCGTCTAATTGCGTGTGCAAGCCTTCGCTCTCTTCGAACGCATGCCGCACATAATCGTGGATTTCTTTAGGAGCATAAGAATCCGGGCGCCAGCCCTTCTGCGCAGCTTCCACCAGGGCATATCTGGCCTGGTTAAAAACCTGCTCGGCAAGGTCGCCGGCGCGCCTGTCGGTCTCCTGAATCAGCTGTTCGAGAAGTTGCGCGGCAAATACGTAGGACAACACCGCGACAACGAACAGCACCAGGCTGGTCATCACCAGGGTGAATTTTGTGCGCAGGCGCAGGCGCATTCCTTGACTCTACTCCGTT
>Ga0182032_10000297_pt1 | contig 19482 bp, 17 predicted proteins | sample tim00Cox00000000_FD_125970 | JGI IMG/M metagenome (GOLD analysis project Ga0182032, IMG submission 125970) | Lab enrichment of tropical soil microbial communities from Luquillo Experimental Forest, Puerto Rico - timezero.00C.oxic.00.000.000 | ecosystem: Environmental > Terrestrial > Soil >... | reverse complement strand
TGATGCTGTCGATAATCCTGACGGCTTCGGTCCTCTACCCGAAGATAAGCGGGGAAACAATCGTCGCCATACTGGTCGGCGGCGGCCTCGCTGCGCTGGTCATTTATCTCACTTTCGGCGGCATGCGGCCTACCGTCGAAGCATCCGTCGAGCCAGCCGGCCAGTCGTTGCGCGATACGTGGCGAATGCCGCCTCTGGCTGTACTGCCGCCCAGACAGCTGACCGCGCTCAATTGGGTCTGGCTGTTCGTTTTGCGGGCCTATCTGATCGTCGCCACCGGGCTCGTTCTCGTCCGCATCGTTCAGCTTGCCACGGGCGGAGCGTGATCATGCCGGTCTTGACATCACTCTTTGCGCGCCGGCGCCAACGCAGGTCGCAACTGTGGACTCCATCTACCCGCGAACTGTGGTGCTATGCCGTCATTCTCGCCGCGTCGCGGGTTCAAAAACCATCCGCAACCGATGTCATCCCGACGGGCGCGGCGGAACCCGCAAATCGCCCGATGCCATAATCTGCCGAAACTGTGTTATAGCCGGCGAGCACAAGCTTTCTGACCGGCTGAAATGTCCGGCACGTTGATCCTGTTGCAACTCGGCGGCTAGGTCGGGCTCCTGCTCTGGGGTACCCACATGGTCGCCACCGGCGTCGAGCGCGGCTTTGGCGCGAGCTCCGCCAATGGCTCGGCCGCCGCCTGTCACAGCCGGGAAGTGGGACCCGTCTGCGGGCCATGATGATCGGCCTCGTGGTGACCGCGGTCCTCCAGAGCAGCACCGCCACCGGACTGATGGCGACCTCGTTTGCCGCGAGGGGTGCAATCGATCTGGGGCCGGCGCTCGCCGTCATGCTCGGGGCCAACCTCGGCAGCACGTTGATCACCCAAATCTTGGCCTTCGACATCACTGTGGTCGCGCCGATTCTTGTGCTGATTGGAGTCGTCCTCTTTCGTTCCTCGGGTGACGGCAGAGCAAAGAACGTAGGCCGCGTGGGCATCGGCCTCGGACTGATGCTCATTGCTCTCGGCGCGCTCGGTCGCACCCTCACGCCAGTGGCGACAGCTCCAGCCTTGCGAACCGTGTTGGAGGCGCTCACCGGCGAACCGGTATTGGCGGTGCTGATCGCCGGAGCGCTAACCTGGGCGTGTCGAGCGTCGCCATCGTACTGTTGATCGCCTCCCTCGCCGCTGCGGGGGTGATCGCGCCAGCGGCCTCGTTGGCTCTCGTCCTTGGCGCCAATCTTGGCGGCACGTTGCCGCCGCTCTTCGAGGCCGGCACCGGGACGGCGCGCCGTCTCCCGCTGGGCAATTTGCTGGTCCGCGGGGCAGGCCGTATCGTCGCGCTGCCGCTGCTTGCCGTGATTGCCAGGCTGCTACCGCATTTTGAATCCGCCCCGGCACGCCTCGTCGTCGATTTTCACGCCGCCTTCAACCTGGCGCTTGCGGTGTTGTTTCTGCCTTTCACCGATCGTCTCGCGGCGCTTCTGATCCGCCTTGTTCCCGACCCGCCCAAACCGGCCGACCCGGGCAAGCCCATCCATCTCGAGCCGGGGGCGCTCGACACCGCGAGCGTCGCGCTGGCAAACGCGACGCGCGAGACCCTGCGCATGGCCGACATGTTCGAAGGCATGTTGCGCGGGGCGATCGAAGTCTTTCGATCGGGCGATCGCCATCGGGCCGCTGACATCTCGCGCACCGAGCGCGTCATGGATCGACTCCGCGCCGCGATTCGCCGCTACCTCGCCGATATCGGCGATGAGCAGCCGCTCGATGACGAGGACGAAGGCGCGCGGGGCCAAGAGATCTTGTCGGCAGTGATCAACCTTGAACACGCCGGCGATATCGTCGCGAACAATCTCTTGGAGTTCGCAGCGCGGCGGTGGCTTCACTCCGCAGGAGCTGGACGTGATCGCCGCGATGCACGCCGAGTTGGTCGAGAGCCTGCGGCTCGGATTGACGGTGTTTGTGCGCGGCGATGCCGCGCTGCGCGAAGCGCGGCGGCTGGTCGCGCGCAAGCGGCTGTTGCGCCGTCTTGAGGCGGAGGCGGCGGAGGTCAACATCCGCGCGCTGCATGATACGACAAAAGAAGCGGAGACGGTTCTCGCTGCCGGAGTCGACAGCGGCATCCTTCTTCGGATGGTGCGGGACTTGCGCCGCGTCCACTCCCACATCGCCGCACTCGCCTGCCCGGTCCTCGAACGCGCGGCCGCGGGCGAGGATAGCGGTGACCGCCCGACGCCGCTTGCCGCAGCAGGACTCCTCGCCGATGTGGCCCAGGTGACCGATCGTCGCGATCGTCACTAAATGCAGATCGTCGGCACGACCACGGGGTACCGAGCGGCGCCGGATAGGCGCTCATTTTGCTATGCTCGAAGCCCGTCGGTTTTGTTGTTTTTCGCTCCCTCAGGGCCGTGCAGATTCGGTTGATACGGCGTGCCGAATTCGTTGTTCCGCTGAGCTTGGATTTCCATATAAGTGATTGAAATTAAATTCGTTCTTCAGGTATTCCGCGACTTTTATGACGTTGGCGGTGCGATTTTCGTTGTATTTTGATTGCGGTCATCGGCTAGGACAGCTTCGCCGTCTTGACCGACCGTTAGCCTCGGAATATGTGACCGGGATGAGCGCTAAGGCTGGTCGATGAGAGCCATCGTCGTGATGTTCCCAGGCTCGAACCGCGAGCGTGACGTTTGCGCTGCGTTGGCGCTCGTCACCGGACATGAGCCGGTTCGTGTCTGGCACCGCGACGCGACTATCCCGGAGAGCGATCTGATCGTCCTTCCCGGCGGCTTCGCCTATGGCGACTATCTGCGCTGCGGAGCGATGGCGGCACACTCCCCGGTCATGTGCGAGGTGCGCGACCGGGCGGCCAGAGGCATACCGGTCCTCGGCATCTGCAACGGCTTTCAGATCTTGGCCGAAGCGAGGATGCTGCCGGGTGCCTTGTTGCCGAACCGCTCGCTGCGCTTCACCTGTCGCGATGTTCATCTGCGCGTCGAGAACAACCAGACGATCTTTACCTGCGGCTACCAGGCAGGACAGGCGATTCGGGTGCCGGTCGCTCATCACGACGGCAACTACACCGCGGATGCCGAGACGCTCGACCGGCTCGAGGATAAAGGCCTCGTCGCCTTCCGCTATTGCGGGCCGGATGGGGGCGTTTCCGAGACAGCAAATTTCAACGGCTCGGCACGTGCGATCGCCGGCATCTTTAACAACAGCCGCACCGTGCTCGGCCTGATGCCGCATCTTGAAAATGCTGTCGACCCACTGCTCGGCGGCACCGATGGCCGCGCGTTCTTTGAGGGTCTCGTAGGCGCATTGCAGTGAAGGGTGGGAGCAACGTCACCCCTGCCCTCGCCGCAGAACACGGGCTGACCGAGGAGGAGTTCGACCGCGCGGTCGGGATCCTCGGGCGTACGCCGAATATGACCGAGCTCGGCATCTTTTCGGCGATGTGGAGTGAGCACTGCTCGTACAAATCCTCGAAGATCTGGCTGAAGACCTTGCCGACCACCGGGCCACGCGTGATCTGCGGCCCGGGTGAGAACGCCGGCGTCGTCGACATCGGCGACGGCGATGCCGTCGTATTCAAGATCGAGAGCCACAATCACCCCTCCTTCATCGAGCCCTACCAGGGTGCAGCGACCGGGGTCGGCGGCATCCTGCGCGACGTGTTCACGATGGGCGCGCGGCCGATCGCCATCCTCGATTCGCTGCGCTTCGGCAGCCCGGACCTGCCGCGAACCCGCCATCTGCTAGCGGGGGTCGTCTCCGGCATCGGCGGCTACGGCAACTGCGTCGGCGTGCCGACTGTGGGCGGCGAGTGCGAATTCCACTCGTCCTATGACGGCAACAATCTGGTCAATGCGATGTGCGTCGGGCTCGCCCGATCCGACCGGATCTTCTATTCGGCTGCCGCCGGCCCGGGCAACCCGGTCATCTATGTCGGGGCGAAGACCGGGCGCGACGGCATCCACGGTGCCACAATGGCCTCGGCCGAGTTCAGTTCGGATGCCGAGGAAAAGCGGCCGACCGTGCAGGTCGGTGACCCCTTCACCGAGAAACTGCTGATCGAAGCCTGCCTCGAATTGATGGAAGGAGATGCGATCGTCGCGATCCAGGATATGGGTGCCGCCGGTCTGACATCTTCCGCGGTCGAGATGGCCGGCAAAGGCGGGCTCGGAATCGAGCTTAATCTTGATCAGGTTCCGTTGCGCGAGGCCGGCATGAGCGCCTACGAGATCATGCTGAGCGAAAGCCAGGAGCGGATGCTGATGATCCTGCGGCCGGGCGGGGAGGCCGACGCCTGCCGTGTCTTCGAGAAGTGGGAGCTCGACTTCGCCGTGATCGGCCGGGTCACCGAGACCGGTCGGCTCGTATTACGGATGAATGGCGAGGTCGCGGCAGACATCCCAGTGGAACCGCTGGTGTCCGCGGCACCGGTCTATCAGCGTCCATGGCGTCGCCGTCCCTCGGAACCCGAAATCGACCCGGCCTCGCTCCCCAACCGTGACCCGATCGAATGCCTCCAACGCCTCATCGCTTCACCAATGCTCGCCTCGAAGCGCTGGATCTGGGAGCAATATGACCACCTCGTCATGGGTAATATGGTCAAACGCCCGGGCGGTGATGCCGCTGTGGTTAGGGTATCGACTGACGGGAAGGCCTTGGCGCTCGCGACCGACTGCACACCGCGCTATTGCCGCGCCGACCCGGCGCGCGGCGGTGCACAGGCCGTCGCCGAGAGCTGGCGCAATCTGACTGCAGTCGGCGCCGAGCCGCTGGCGCTGACCGACAACATGAATTTCGGCAACCCCGAGCGTCCAGAGATCATGGGCGAGTTCGTCGGCGCGATTGAGGGTATGCGGGAGGCTTGCCTCGCGCTCGACTATCCGGTCGTGTCAGGCAATGTGTCGCTTTACAACGAGACAAATGGCAGCGCGATCCTGCCCACGCCAGTAATCGGTGGGGTTGGGTTGGTCGCGAACATACGAAATGTGGTCGACCTCGCGCTGAAACGCGATGGTGATACATTGATCCTGATCGGCGAAACCAGCGGCCATCTCGGTTGCTCGCTCTATCTGCGGGAGATCGAGGGCAGCGAAGCTGGCCAGTCACCTCCGGTTGACCTTACGGCAGAGCGCCGAAACGGCGACTTCGTACGCGGCATGATTCGCGCCGGGCATATTGTCGGCTGCCACGACCTGTCGGACGGCGGGCTTCTCGTCGCGGTCGCCGAGATGGCTATGACAGGCGGCCGCGGCGCCGTCCTCGACCCCCCTTCCCCGGGTCTCCCTTCCAACGCCTTCCTCTTCGGCGAGGATCAAGCCCGCTATATCGTTGAAACAGCCGATCCCGGCACGGTACTCAAGGCCGCGCGAGCCGCCGGTGTTCCGGCTCGCAAGATCGGCATGGTGGGCGGGGTCGCGTTGACACTTTCGGATGGCGGGGCCATATCCATCGACGCACTTAGGGCCACGAACGAGGCTTGGCTGCCGAATTACATGGCAGGCATGAGCGAGGGGGTTCCGGGCGATGGCGATGGACGCAGCGATGATCGAGCGGCTGATCAAGGAGAGCCTGCCCGACGCGCAGGTTTCGATCGAAGATCTGCGCGGCGACGGTGATCATTACGCAGCGCACGTCGTTTCCGGCGCCTTCCGCGGCAAGACCCGAGTGCAGCAGCATCAGATGGTGTATCAGGCCTTGCGCGGCCGGATGGGCAACGAGCTCCACGCCCTCGCCTTGCAGACCGGCGCGCCGGAGGACTGAGGCCAGGATCGAGACCAGCCAAATAGGGATGTATAGGATGGACAGCACGGTTCACGACCGCATTAGCCAAGAAGTCGCCGACAACCCGGTTGTGCTCTACATGAAGGGCTCGCCGGTCTTCCCGCAATGCGGCTTCTCCGCGGCGGTCGTCCAGATCCTGAGCCATCTCGGCGTCAAGTTCAAAGGCGTCGACGTCCTTACCGACCCGGGGATCCGCCAGGGAATCAAGGAGTTCTCGAACTGGCCGACGATCCCGCAGCTTTATGTCAAGGGCGAATTCGTCGGCGGCTGCGACATCATCCGCGAGATGTACGAGACCGGCGAGTTGCAGCAGGTCCTCGAACAGAAGGGAATTCCGGTCCGCACCTGAGCCGATCAGCCGGCGCATCGCGCCGGGCCACGCAAAAGGGGTCAGGGTCGATTCTTCCGCCAGAGTAAATCGACCCTGACCCCTTTATGATTCTCTGTTTCAAATCTTGGCATGCTAGCCGTTGATCGGTGGAAGCGGTTCCGTTAGATACACGCCACAAGGGCAACAAGATAGAGTAGCGCTGAGGGTGGTCCAGGAGCGTCAATGACATCGAGCGCGCCTGACACCTTCCCGAAACTGCTGCTCGAGCACGCTCGGCTGCGGCCTAGCCGGCCTGCGAACCGCGAAAAAGATTACGGGATCTGGCAGAGCTGGAACTGGGCGCAGGTCGCCTCCGAGGTCGAGGCGCTTGCTTGCGGTCTTTCCATGCTGGGGTTTTCTCGCGGCGACAAGCTCGCGATAATTGGCGACAACCGTCCGCAGCTTTACTGGGCGATCGCTGCGACGCAGGCGCTGGGCGGGGTGCCGGTGCCGATCTATCAGGACTCGGTCGCCGAGGAGATGGCCTTTGTCCTCGATCACGCCGAGGTGCGTTTCGCGATCGCCGAGGACCAAGAGCAGGTCGACAAACTGGTTGCGGTTAAGGAGCGCTGCCCGCTCCTCGAGGCCGTGATCTTTTGCGACCCACGCGGCATGCGCCATTACAGCCAGCCTTATCTTCACGATTACACGGACATGCAGCGGCGTGGGAGTGAACGCGCTCTTGGCGAGCCCAGCTTTTTCCGCGCCGAGATCGCCAAGGGGCGCGGCAACGATACCGCGATCATCCTCTACACTTCCGGGACGACGGGGCGGCCAAAGGGCGTTGTGCTGACCTTCAACAACATTATCTCGACTGCGAAAAACGCCATCGAGTTCGAGAGTTTAACCGACCGTGAGGAGGTGCTCGCGTATCTGCCGATGGCGTGGATTGGCGAGCACATCTTTTCCTACGCAGAAGCCTATTGCGCCGGCTTTTGTGTCTCCTGCCCTGAGTCACAGGCGACTATCATGGCCGATCTGCGTGAACTCGGCCCAACCTTCTTCTTCGCGCCGCCCCGAATCTTCGAGAACATCCTGACTCAAGTCACGATCCGGATGGAGGACGCGGCCTGGGCAAAACGCAAGCTGTTCCGATATTTCCTTGATATCGCAAAACGCGCCGGATCGCCGATCCTGGATCGAAAACCGGTGCCGTTTGGGGACCGGTTGCTCTATTGGCTCGGCGATCTACTGGTCTATGGCCCGTTGAAAAACACGCTTGGCCTTAGCCGAATTCGGGTGGCTTATACCGCGGGCGAGGCAATCGGACCCGATCTGTTTACCTTCTACCGCTCGCTGGGCATCAACCTGAAGCAGCTCTACGGGATGACCGAGAGCTCGGTCTTTCTGTGCATCCAGAAAGATGGTGCAGCACGGCCCGATACTGTTGGCGCGCCGATCAAGGACGTCGAAATCCATGTCGCCGAAGACGGCGAGATCCTGTTCCGTAGCCCTGGCGCCTTCCAGAACTATTATAAGAACCCGGAAGCAACCGCCGAAACAAAGCGGCTAGATGGTTGGGTTTATACCGGCGATTCCGGCTTTTTCGACAGCGACGGCCAGCTCAAGATCCTCGACCGCGCCAAGGACGTCAGCCGGCTTAAAAGCAGCGAGCTGTTCGCTCCGAAATTCATTGAGAACAAGCTCAAATTCTTCCCTTACATCAAGGAGGCGGTCGCATTCGGCGATGACCGGCCCTTTGTCACCGCCTTTGTAAACATCGACCTGGAAGCGGTGGGTGATTGGGCGGAACGGCGCAATCTGGCTTACGCCTCCTACCAGGAGCTCGCCGCCGATGACGCGGTCTACGATTTGGTGCAGGGTTGCATCGAACAGGTGAATCGCGATCTCGCCGCGGCGCCCGCGGTCGCCGGTTCGCAGATCCGCCGCTTCTTGATCCTGCCTAAGGAACTCGATGCCGATGACGGCGAGCTGACGCGCACCCGCAAGGTGCGGCGGCGGATCATCACCAGCCGCTATCAGCCCCTGGTCGACGCGCTCTATTCGAACCGCGCGACCGGCTACATCGAAACCGAGATCGCCTTTGAGGATGGCCGCAAGGGCCGTATGGGGGCAGAGCTGGCGATCCGCACAGTCGGAATCCCTGTGTCGATGGTCGAACCACTGCCCTTCAAGAAGCGAGTTGAGGCATGAAGCGGGTCGGCGATCGGATTCTCACTGCCGACCGGATCACCCTCGCCTTTGGGGGGATCACCGCGCTCAATGAAATCAGCGTCGAACTACGTCGCCACGAGATTCTCGCGATGATCGGCCCGAACGGCGCCGGCAAGACCTCGATGCTCAATGTTATCAATGGCTTCTATCACCCTCAGGGCGGCACGATCACCTGGAAGGGAGAGACCCGTCGGCGAATGCGACCCTATCACGCCGCTGCGCAAGGCATCGCCCGCACGTTTCAGAATGTCGCACTGTTCCGCGGAATGACCACGCTCGACAACATCATGACCGGGCGCCTGTTGCGGATGCGGCGAAATTTCCTGTGGCAGGCAATCCATTTCGGTCCGGCTGAAAAGGAGGAGCTGGCGCACCGGGCCCGAGTGGAGCGGATCATCGACTTTCTCGAAATTCAGGCGATCCGCAAGACCCCTGTCGGGCGGCTACCCTATGGGCTGCAGAAACGCGTCGAACTCGGCCGTGCGCTTGCGATGGAGCCGGAGCTTTTGCTGCTCGACGAGCCGATGGCTGGAATGAATGTTGAGGAGAAGGAGGACATGTGCCGCTTCATCCTCGATATCAACGATGAGTTCGGGACGACGATTGCCCTGATCGAGCACGACATGGGAGTCGTCATGGACATCTCGGATCGTGTCATCGTGCTCGATTACGGGCGCAAGATTGCGGATGGCCTCCCGAAAGAGGTGCGCGCGAGCCCCGAAGTTATCGCCGCCTATCTCGGCGAGCCGCATGGGGATGAAGTTCCCGCCGCGCCGATTCCACTGCGGCGAGCGGTGGCAACGTAATCACGGCTGCGGCAGAAGGGCCCATTGAATGGACCTCCTAGCGACGGCGTTCGTCACGCCGTTTGCCAATATGTGGGACAACCCCCAGTTCGTGCTCGAGGTCGTCATCGGCGGCCTGTTGAGCGGAGTCATGTACTCGCTTGTCGCGCTCGGCTTTGTGCTGATCTACAAGGCGTCAGGCGTATTCAATTTTGCCCAGGGTACGATGGTGCTGTTCGCCGCCCTGACCTTCGTCGGGGCGATCGAGCGCGGCCTGCCGATTTGGGGCGCCTTCATTATCGCGGTCGCAGTGATGGTGCTGCTCGCCGTCGCGATCGAACGATTGATGCTGCGCCCGCTCGTCAATCAGGAACAGATCATTCTATTCATGGGGACGATCGGCCTTGCCTTTTTTCTCGACGGTTTCGGCCAGCTGGTCTGGGGCAGCGATGTGCATCCGCTCGACATTGGGATCCCCAAGGCGCCGCTGATCATCGGCGGAGTGCTTGTCAACGAGTTCGACCTGGTCGCCGCGGTGGTCGCAGGATCACTTGTCGTCGCGCTCGCCCTCTTGTTTCAGCACACCGCGGTTGGACGCGCGTTGCGCGCCGTCGCCGATGACCACCAAGCGGCGCAATCGGTCGGCATCCCGCTTCGTTCCATCTGGATCATCGTCTGGTCTATCGCCGGGGTCGTTGGATTGGTTGCCGGGATCATGTGGGGCAGCAATCTTGGCGTACAGTTTTCGCTTTCGCTCGTGGCGCTCAAGGCGCTGCCGGTACTGATCCTGGGTGGCTTCACGTCGGTGCCCGGTGCCATCGTCGGCGGCCTGATCGTCGGGGTCGGCGAGAAGCTCGCCGAGGTCTTTTGGGGACCGGCCTTTGGCGGGGCGATCGAGGACTGGTTCGCCTACGCGCTGGCGCTCGTCTTCCTGCTGTTCCGGCCACAGGGCCTGTTCGGCGAGCGCATCATCGAAAGGGTTTGACGGGTGCTCTATCGCGAGGTCGGCGAGCTCAAGGCGAGCTACGCCGCCGACCAAGCGATTTTTCCGATCCGCCAGGACCGGTGGCTGATGCTCGCCGCGCTTGCAGCGGCCTATCTCGTGGTCCCCGTGGCGGGCTCCGAGTACTGGCTCCTGACAATCATGATCCCGTTTCTCGTCTTTGCGCTGGCAGCGCTTGGCCTCAACCTGCTGACCGGCTATGCCGGGCAGGTGTCGCTCGGCACCGGCGGCTTCATGGCGGTCGGCGCCTTCGCGACCTACAAGCTCACCACCGCCCTTCCCGGGCTCAACATCGTCTTAGCCCTCCTCCTCGCCGGCACCATCACTGCCCTCGTCGGCGTGCTGTTCGGCTTCCCGAGCCTGAGGATCAAGGGTTTCTACCTCGCCGTGGCGACGCTCGCGGCACAGTTTTTCCTGATCTGGATGTTCAACAAGTTCCCGTGGTTCTACAACTATAGCGCCTCGGGCGTAATTAGCGCGCCGCCGCGCGCCGTTTTCGGCCGGTTCTACGTCACCGGTGCCGAGGCCGATCCCCGGGCGAAATACCTGTTCGTCCTCACCGTGGTCATCCTCCTCGCGCTCGCCGCCAAGGGTTTGGTGCGCGGCCGCGTCGGGCGCGCCTGGATGGCAATCCGCGACATGGACGTTGCCGCCGAGATTATTGGCATCCGCCCGCTGCGCACAAAGCTGCTGGCTTTCGCCTTGAGCTCGTTCTACTGCGGCATTGCCGGCGCGATGTGGGCCTTCATACATACGAGTGCGGTCGAGGCCAGCGCTTTCGAGATTGACCGCTCGTTCGAGATCCTGTTCATGATCATCATCGGCGGCCTCGGCAGCATCCTGGGCTCTTTTCTCGGCGCGGCCTTCATTGTGCTATTGCCGATCTTTCTCGACAACGCGCCGCGCCTCGCTGCGCTCGAGATTCCGGTCAATCTGGTGACCAATCTGCAATCGATGATCTTCGGCGCGCTGATAATCTTTTTCCTGATCGTCGAGCCGAACGGTCTGGCGCGGCTCTGGGCGATCGGCAAGGAGAAGCTGCGGCTCTGGCCATTCCCGCATTGACGTGAGAAACCTTGCAGCGGAACCGGCAGGAGCCTAGAAGACCTGCAATTGGTGCGATAGGGAGGAGAAGATGAGGCTATTCAGAACATTCCTTGCGGGTGCTGCGGTTGCGATCGCCGTGTTCGGCCTCGGCGCCGACACGGCGTTCGCGCAGAACGAGCAGTTCATCCCTCGCCTTGTCTACCGCAGCGGCCCATACGCGCCGAACGGCATTCCTTTTGCCGACGGCTATGTCGATTATCTCGATATGATTAACTCGCGTGACGGCGGCGTCGGCGGCGTCAGGATCGCCTATGAGGAGTGCGAAACCGGCTACAACAACGACAAAGGCGTCGAGTGCTACGAGCGGCTAAAGAACAAGGGGCCGACCGGCGCCAGCCTCGTCGATCCGCTCTCGACCGGGATCACCTATGCCCTGATCGAGCGCGCCACCGCCGACAAGATCCCGGTCGTCTCGATGGGCTACGGACGCGCCGACGCCAGCTACGGCGCGGTTTTTCCCTATGTCTTCACCTTGCCCGCGACCTATTGGGCGCAGGCCGACGCGTTAATCAAATACATCGGCCAGCAGGAGGGTGGCCTCGACAAGCTAAAAGGCAAGAAGATCGGCCTCGTCTACATCGACATCGCCTACGGCAAGGAGCCGATCTCGACCCTCGAAAAGCTGTCGCAAAAATTGGGCTACACCTTCCTAAAATACCCCGTCTCGGCGCCAGGCATCGAGCAATCGGCAACCTGGCTGCAAGTCCGTCAGCAGCGTCCGGACTGGTTATTCATGTGGGGCTGGGGGGTCATGAACTCGACAGCCATCAAGGGTGCGGCGTCGATCGGCTACCCCATGGATCATTTCGTGGGTGTGTGGTGGTCGGGTTCGGAACCCGACGTGGCGCCGGCCGGAGAGGCGGCGGCGGGTTACAAATCCGGTGCCTTCCACGGCCCCGGCCAGGATTACGGCGTAATCAAGGACATCCTCAAATACGTCTATGACAAGAACAGCGGCCACACCACGCGGGACAAGGTCGGCGAGGTGCTCTACAATCGCGGCGTCATCAACGCGATCTACGACCTCGAGGCGATCCGCGCCGCTCAAGGCAAGTTTGGCAAGAAGCCACTAAAAGGCGAGGAGGTGCAATGGGGCTACGAGCACCTCGACATCACGCCGCAGCGCGTCACTGAGCTCGGCGCCGACGGGCTGATGGTGCCGACCCAACTCTCCTGCGCCAATCACGAGGGCAATGGCGAGGTCCGCATCCAGCAATGGGACGGCAAACACTGGAAGTTCGTCTCCGACTGGATCAAGCCGGACCGCGAAATGCTGACCGAGATGTACAAGGAATCGGCGCTCGCCTACGCGAAGGAAAAGGGCATCACGCCGCGTGAATGCGAGAAGGTTATGTAACGCTCAGGCGCGCGGCTTCGCCATGTCCGATGTGGGGGAGTTGCTCGCGGTCAACAACATCGAGGTAATCTACAATCACGTCGTCCTGGTGTTGAAGGGTGTGTCACTGGAGGTGGCGGCGGGCGGCATTGTCGCATTGCTCGGTGGCAATGGCGCCGGCAAGACAACGACACTGAAGGCAATCTCGAACCTGTTGCGGGCCGAGCGTGGCGAGGTCACGAAGGGCTCGATCAGCTTTGGCGGCGAGCGGATCGATGCGCTCGATGCCTCGACGGTCGTCAAGCGCGGGTTGATCCAGGTCATGGAGGGGCGCCATTGCTTTGCTCACCTCACTGTCGAAGAAAATCTATTGACGGGTGCCTATACCAGAGCCGACGGACGAGCCCGCGTCGCCGATGACCTCGACAAGGTCTACGACTATTTTCCGAGGCTCAAGGTCCGGCGCGGGGCGATTGCCGGATATACATCGGGCGGCGAGCAGCAGATGACCGCCATCGGACGGGCGCTAATGTCGCGGCCAAAGATGATCCTGCTGGACGAGCCTTCGCTGGGACTGGCGCCGCAGCTCGTCGAAGAGATTTTCGCGATCGTGGATCGTTTGAATAGCGAGGAAAATGTCGGTTTCTTGGTCGCCGAGCAAAACACCAATATAGCGCTGCGCTACGCGGATTACGGCTACATCCTCGAAAACGGCCGGGTGGTGATGGACGGTACGGCGGCCGAATTGCGCACGAACGAAGACGTCAAGGAGTTCTATCTCGGGCTCTCGGCCAGCGGCCGCAAGAGCTATCGCGATATCAAGCACTATCGCCGGCGCAAACGCTGGCTTGCGTAAGCCCCGTGGCTAGGACTCAATTGCGAAGGCGAGCTTGGTTCCAGATAGGAAAGTAGAATAGAAATACAATTCGGCGTCGAGCGTACGCTTGATGGTCTGGGCGCGGCGAAAGCCGTGTTGCTCGCCGTCGAAGAGCAGGTATTGGAAAGGCACGCCTTTAGCCGTTAGCGCCACGACCATTGCCTCGGCCTGGTTGGGCGGGACGATCGCATCCTCTGCTCCTTGGAAAAAGGCGATTGGCACTGACAGACGATCGGCAAAATGGACCGGCGATCGCTCGATATACAGGTCACGACGCGCGGGGTAAGGGCCGATCATCCCATCGAGATAACGCGATTCGAATTTGTGCGTGTCCTTCGCCAGAGCCTCGAGGTCGCTGATTCCATAGTAACTGGCGCCGGTCTTGAAGACATTGTGGAACGTCAGCGCGCATAAGGTGGTATAGCCGCCCGCACTGCCACCGCGGATCGCCATGCGCTTGCCGTCGACCCGCCCCGTAGCCGCCAAATACTTGGCGCCATTGATGCAGTCATCAACGTCGACGATGCCCCATTGGCCGCGTAACCGCTCGCGATAGGCTCGCCCGTATCCAGTGCTTCCTCCGTAATTCACATTCAGGACGGCAAACCCGCGGCTGGTCCAGTATTGCACGCCCCAGTCGAGGGCGGACGAAAAGCCGCTGGTCGGCCCGCCATGACTTCGTACGATCAATGGCGGCCGCTCACCCGCCGGGGCCTTGAAATCGCGATTGACCGGAGGATGGAACAGGGCGAAGGCAGTCAGTCCGTTCTCTGTCGGAAACTCGATCGGCTGCGCAATCGAGAGGTAGCCGTCATAGGCGCGGTCGTCTTCCGCATTCGACGATTTAAGGATCGCAATCTGACCGGAGGCCGGGCTCAATCTGACGATCACGGGAAAATGTGTCGACGAAGCGCCTACAAAATAAACATGCTCTGCGTCGGCGCAGACCGAGCCGATGTCGGTGAATTCGGTGGCGATAGGCGTCACTGCCAGCGTGCTCAGGTCGACAGCCGCCAACGAGGTCGAACCGGAGTGCGAAAAGCTGCATATCAGCCGCTGCGCCGATGCGAAAGCGTAGCGCGATTGGCGAAAACTCCATTGCGCCGAGCCGAACTCCGCCGCCAATGGGTAGACCGCCTCGGCGGCACCATTTGTACCGAGCGGATCACCCACGACCCGATAGAGGTTCCACCACCCGCTGCGGTCGGAGACAAAATAAAGGACACCGTCGGGAGACCACTCAGGCTGGCAGATTGATTCACCATCGCCGCCGGCTACCTTCTTCTTCTCGGCAATCGTGCCGTCCGTGGCGAAGCGGCCGACCCATAAATCAGTGCCGTCCCACGGCATGTTGGGGTGATGCCATTCGAGCCAAGCGACCAGCGTATTGTCTGGACTGAGGCGCGGAGCAGCATAAAAATCGCTGCCGGAGACCAGTGTGCGCTGTGGCCGCGACCCGTCGATCGGGATGTCGACCAGGCTATTGATCGGCTGATCGGAGCGGGTCTGGTGGTCCTCGCAGACCCAAACCATGCGTCCCCGTACGGTGTCAATCACGCCGTCTGCATAGCGCAAACCTCTTGGCTTCCGTGAGGCTTCTGTGATCGGGACCGGCCTGTCTCCCCTCTCTTGCCGGTACAGGCGCTGGTCGGCGTCGTTGCAGGAATAGACAACGCCTCCGCTGACCAAATACGCGCCGCCACCATATTCATGGACCCGGTTGCGCACGTTGAACGCCGCTGGCCCGCCCTGCGTCATCGGCGGCGTGACATCCGCTTGCCGGCCATCCAGCGAGCAGCGGACGATGACCGATCGTCCCTGCTCCTGCGGGCGACTTTCGATCCAATAGACGTCGCTGCCGTCGATCGAGACTCCGCCGAGACCGATCGACGACGCGACGATCAGATCCGAGGTGATCGGCGAAGCCCACGACCCATAAGGGGCGGTCCGCAGTTCAGCCATGCCGGATACGATCGCCTCAGTTGCGATAGCTCGGATCGAGCCGATCGGCGAGACGCAGCAACGCCGGCCACTCGCGCTGGCCGCCGAGGCGCGAGTTGTTAACCGCATTGGCGAACTGGGCGGCCTCGCGCTCGCAGGTCTCGGGCGACGGCACGACCATCTTCGCCCCCGCCGCGACCGCAGCCATTATCTTCAACTGCGCCTCCGCCGATCGCTCGAAATGATAGGTCAACGAGAACGCCTCGGCGACATTGCGGCCAGTCGCCAACAGTCCGTGGTTGCGCAACACCAAAACCGGATGGTTGCCAATGCTCTGCTGCAGCCGCTCACGCTCGTCGAGGTCGAGCGAGACGCCTTCATAATCGTGGTAGCCGAGCCGGTTGTAGAACCGCATCGCCCATTGGCTGAGCGGCAATAGCCCCTCCTCCAGCGCGCCGACTGCGATGTCGGCCTCGGTATGGGTATGGATCACGCATTCGACATCCGGGCGGCCCATATAGATGGCGGAATGGATCACGTATCCGGCACGGTTGGCCTCGTAGTCTGAGGGTTCAACGAGATTGCCGTGGAGATCCATCTTCAACAGGTTCGACGCAGTGATTTCGTCGAACATCAACCCCATCGGGTTGATCAGGAAGTGGTTCGGCTCGCCCGGCACCCGCGCCGAATTGTGGGTCAGGATCAGATCATCCCAACCAAAATGGGCGATCAGCCGGTAACAGGCCGCGAGATCGACTCTTACCTTCCACTCCTCAGGAGGGATTGCGCGTGGTCTATCCGCAAGGGTAGCTTCGATTGTGTCCATTTTCTTTACTCCTTGAACGCAGTCAGACCGGCGTAAACATAGGCACCAGCTGGCCGCTTTCGCTCGGCTTGAAGACGAGCCGGACGCCCTGCCCAATCTTTATCTTGTCGAGGTCGCAATCGACGATGTTGGTCATCATCGACACCCCTTCCTGCAATGTCACATAAGCGATCGCATAAGGGACCGGGGTGCGGCGCATGACGCTGTAGGTGTAGATCGTTCCGTTGCCAGAGGCCTGCTGCAACTCGGTTTTGTCGCTCAAGCAGTGCGGGCAGATGGCCCGTGGATAATAATGCACCTGGCCGCAGACGGTGCATTTGCCAATCATCAGCTTGCCCGCAGCAGCGGCGTCCCAGAACGCCTGGGTTTCGGGATTGGGCTGCGGCGCTTGGATCTTGCGTTCCTGGCTTTGCATCGCCCTCACTCCCTTTCCATAATCACGGTCGCCGCGCCGTGCCTTGTGCCAAGCGAGCCGCCGGTGCCGTGGGCAATCGCCAGATCGCAATTCCTGACTTGCACTGCCTGATGCGCCTCGCCGCGCAATTGGCGCACCGCTTCGACCACTTTGGTCAAACCGCCGCGGTTGGCCGGGTGGTTGTTGCACAGCCCGCCGCCGTCGGTGTTGAACGGCAATTTGCCGGTGCCGGAGATCAGATTGCCGTCTGACACAAATTTGCCGCCCTGACCCTTCTCGCAGAAACCGAGATCCTCGATCTGCATCAATACGGTGATCGTAAAGCTGTCATAGATCGAGGCGTATTTGATGTCGGCGGGCTTGACTCCCGCCTCGGCAAAGGCCGCCGGTCCTGACCACACCGCACCCGAATAGGTCAGATCGACATGCCCCGCCATCTGGTGCTTGGGGGCCTCGCCCGCGCCGAGGATCTTGACCTTGGGCCGCGTGAGGCTCCGCGCGACCTCGGGGTTAGCGACAATGATGGCGCCGCCCCCATCGCTAATCACGCAGCAATCGAGACGGTGCAGCGGGTCGGCGATCATCGGCGAGTTTACGACGTCTTGGACCGTGACGACATCGCGCAGCATCGCGTGCGGATTGTGCTGGGCGTGGTGTGAGGCCGCGACCTTGATCCACGCGAGCTGCTCGCTCGTCGTCCCGTACTGGTACATGTGGCGCATTGCGCACATCGCGTACATGTTCGCGGTGGCCGGGCCGTAGGGGTTCTCGAACTGTACGTCAGGCGCGTTGCCGCCCGCGGTGCGCGATGCGGTCCCGGTCGCCTGCCCTTCGCTGCGCGGCCGCCCGGCCAGAGTGATCAGCGCGACATTGCATTTGCCCGCGGCAATCGCCTCGGCGGCATGACCGACATGGATGATGTAGGAGGAGCCACCGCTGTCGGTGGAATCCATGTGACGCAATTTGAGCCCGAGATAATCGGCCATCGATAGCGGTCCGAGACCCGGCGCGTCGCCAGCACAGAAATAGCCGTCGACATCGGCCCGCGTTAAACCTGCATCATCGAGCGCCCCTTTTGCCGACTCGGCATGGAGCTGGGCGAGCGACTTGTCGTCGGCCTTGCGCGTGGGGTGCTCGAAGATCCCGACGATGTAGGCCTTTCCGTTGATGCTCATCGTTGTCTGATCTCCCCTGCAAAGCCGAGAGACCGTAATGCATACTGTCCGGCGCGCTCGGTCAATCCCGGATTGCGGATGGCTGAGCCGTGATCTCGTCAGTTTCGGCGTCGGAATAGCCGAGCTCGGAGAGCACACTACGCGTATGCTCGCCGAGGCGCGGCGGCGGCAGGCGGAAGCTGGCGCCGGGGGAGCTGGAAAACATGACCGGGATCGCCGTCGTCAGCATCTTCCCTTCGGACGGATGCCGGACGTGCTGGAAGAATCCGGTTTCGGCGAGATAGGGGTCGGCAAGTAGCCCTTCGAGATCGGTGACGACGCCGTTCGGGACGTCGAACGTATCGAGTCGCTCGCGCCATTCCGCGGTGGTGCGCTGGCGCATCCTGTCGATGACGATTTCGTAGAGTTCGCCGATGTTGTCGGTGCGGCGCGCCAGGGTCGAGAACCGCTCGTCATCGGCCAGTTCCGGGCAGTCGATGGCTTCGAAGAGATGGCGCGACTGCGTGTCGGTCGTCGCCAGGATGCAGATGTGCCCATCCTTGGTCGGGAACGGCCGGCGGTGCTCGGTCAGCATGCGCGGATAGCCGAGCCCCTTCTCCGGCTCGGCCAGAACGCCGTGCCAGAAATGGTCGGCGAGGTTGAAGGCGACCATCGTCTCGAGCATCGGCACGTGCACCTCCTGCCCCGCACCGCTGCGTTCGCGATGGAACAATGCCATGCCGATGGCCGAGGCGAGCACGTAGCCGCAGATCTTGTCGCTGACCGCCATCGGCACATACCGCGGCTCCCCGCCGACACCGCCATTGAGCGCCGCGAGCCCACTCTCGCCCTGGATCACGTCGTCGAATGACGGACGGTCGCGATAGCTGCCATCCTTTTTAAAGCCGGTGGCTGCGGCATAGACGATGCGCGGATTGTGGCGCGCCACCGCCCGATAGCCGAGACCAAGCCGCTCGGCGGCGGCGAGCCGCATATTGTGGACGAAAACGTCCGCTGTCTCGACCAGCTTGAGGAGCGCCGCGCGCGGCGCCGGCCGCTTCAGGTCGAGCGCCACGCTTTTCTTGTTGCGGTTGATGTTCAGAAAATAGGCGCCCATGCCGGGGTGGCGCGACGGACCGAGCGCTCGGATGGGATCGCCCTCCGGCGGCTCGACCTTGATTACATCCGCCCCCATGTCGCCGAGGATCTGCGTCGCCAGCGGCCCCAATAGCGCGCTCGTCAAATCCACGATGCGGATGCCTGCAAGCGTTCCGGACATCTCCTGGCGCCTCCTTTGGACGGCTTGACCCATCGCTCAATACCACGCAGGTTCGAACCGGCGAAACGCGGAGGCGTCTAATGGGACCGCTGGCCGGCATCAAAATCGTGGAATTGACGGGCATCGGTCCCGGGCCGATGTGCGCGATGCTGCTCGCCGATCTCGGTGCCACGGTATTGCGCATCGATCGGCCGGGCCCAAGCGACCTCGGCGTGCCCCGCCCACTGCGCTATGACCTTCTGCTGCGCGGCAGGCGATGCCTGGCGCTCGACCTCAAACACCCGGATGGCAAGGCGCTCGCCTTGCGCCTGATCGAACGCGCCGATGCGCTGATCGAAGGGTTTCGCCCCGGAGTGACCGAGCGGCTGGGCCTCGGCCCGGAGGCTTGCCTCGCGCGCAATCCCCGCCTCGTCTACGGCCGGGTCA
>Ga0182032_10000291_pt1 | contig 19733 bp, 19 predicted proteins | sample tim00Cox00000000_FD_125970 | JGI IMG/M metagenome (GOLD analysis project Ga0182032, IMG submission 125970) | Lab enrichment of tropical soil microbial communities from Luquillo Experimental Forest, Puerto Rico - timezero.00C.oxic.00.000.000 | ecosystem: Environmental > Terrestrial > Soil >... | reverse complement strand
GAGCAAGGACAGGTCAAAGGTTGCGACCGGCCCAGTCTCGCGGTCGCGGAACTGCCAAGTCGGCGCTTTCAGCCCGACCTCGATCATGCGCGGCACGATCTCAAGTTCGTCCAAAAGGTCGAGCGTCGGCGGATGGAACGTCGAGCCACGGAGCTCCGTGACAAGCTCGGGCTCGGCCGCGAGCAGCACCGTCGGAATACCGCGGCGGCCGAGCGCAAGCGCAGCCGTCAGGCCGACGGGGCCGGCGCCGACAACAATGATGCGTTCGTTCCGACTTGACATCGATGACGTACTTCCGATTGACAGCCAGATATAGCAAAATGGGCCGCGTAAATCTCGAAGGGGGCACTCCGGCGATGAGAGATGTTCTCGGTTGGCGGTGCAAGTTCGGCGTGCTCGGACCTTCGACCAATACCATTGTTCAGCCTGATTTCGAGATGATGCGGCCGGCCGGCGTCACCAACCATTACAGCCGGATCTTCACACCCAACGCCCAGGCGGTCAGTAACGACACGTTCATGGCCGGCACCCAGGTGATCGGCCAGAACACACTCGACGCCGTTCGCAGCGTGATGACCTGCTCGCCGGACTATCTGGTCATGGGCATGTCAGCGGTGACGTTTTATGGCGGCGCCAAGGGGGCCGATGAGTTCCAGGGCAAGGTCGAGAAGGAGTCCGGGGTAGGCGTCAGCATCGGTTCGCATTCCTGCACCGCGGCGATGAAGACCTACGGCGGCGTCAAGCGGATCGCGGTTCTATCGCCCTACTATCCGATCGCCAACGAGCAGGTCGCGCGATACTTCACCGATTCGGGCTTCGAGGTCGTCCGCGATATCTGTCTTCAATGCAAGAGCTGGACGGCGATCGCCGAAGTCCCGCCAGAGCTGCTCCGCGGGAAGCTGATCGAGCTCAACGGCAACGGCCGCGATGTGGATGCGATCGTTCAGGTCGGCACCAATCTCAGCATGGTGCGCCTCGCCGCGGCGGCGGAGATGTGGCTTGGCAAGCCGGTCATCGCCATCAATACGGCGACTTATTGGCACGCGCTTCGCCGGAATAAGATCATGGACAAAATTCCAGGGCTTGGGCGCCTGCTTGAGGAGTTTTGAAGCTTGTCCGCAAATTCGGGTCGATGTTTGATAAGAGACCACGAAAACGCGTTGTTTCGTCGGGGTGCTTTACAGGGCGGGAATGTGATCCATGAAATACAAGTTTGTGCCGATTTCCCAGCGAAAGCCGCTTCGGTGGCCGAACGGGAAGCGACTCGCTGTCATGATCACGACCAATCTCGAATACTGGGACGTGACTAAGGATACGCCGAAGCCGTTCTATCCCGGGGGTCCCGGTATCGTCGGCGGCGATCTGCCGGGAAATGTCTATGACAACCCGAACTGGACGTGGCGCGAATACGGCCAGCGGGTCGGCGTCTGGCGCATGTTCGACATCTTCGACGAGTTCGGCGTGCCATCGACCTGCACGATGAACGCCAAGATCGGCTTGGAGCGACGGGCGGTGATTGACGCAGCGCTCAAGCGCGGCTGGGAGATCATCGCTCATAACTATGTGCAGACCGAGCTGCTCGCCGATTATTCGTTCGATGAGAACAAGGAACGCGAGGTGATCCGCGAGACCCTGCGGGTGTACAAAGAGGTGTGCGGCAAGCCGGCGAAAGGCTGGCTGTCCAGCTCGCTGCGCTGCACCCTCAACACCATCGACCTAATCGCCGAGGAAGGCCTGATTTTCACCACCGATCTGCTCAACGACGATCAGCCTTATCTGGTCGAAACGCGCTCGGGGCGAACGATCGTTTCGATACCCTACACATCGGAAGTCAACGACTTCACTGTGTTCATGCGCCAGGGCCAGGACGTGAACGGCGCTTTCGCTGTCTTCAAGGAAGGCTTCGATTGGCTATACCGCGAAAGTGCGGTCAGCGGCCGGTTCATGAACATCGGCCTGCACCCGCACGTGGTCGGTCAGCCGTTCCGCATCCGCGCGCTGTACGATTTCATTGCCTATGCGAAGTCATTCGACGATGTTTGGTTCGCCACCCGCGAGGAGATCGCGGAGTGGTATCTGAAAAATCACCACTCCCACATCGCGTGATGAACATCGACGCGCCGACCGCCCAAGGGCCAAGCCACCGATCCGGTCCGGCGGGCGCGACAGTTGCGTCCGCTGATCGAGGCGGAGGCGCCGGCGGTCGAGCGCGGATGCGCGCTGACGCCGAAGCTTCTGGCCGCGTTGCATGACGCGCGCCTGTTCAAGATGCTGCTGCCGCACAGCGTCGGCGGTGACGAAATCGATCCACTGACGTTCATCACTGTGATCGAGGAAATCGCCAGAGCCGACGGCAGCACCGCCTGGTGCATTGCGCAGGCGTCGGGCTGCTCGATGGCCGCCGCCTATGTCGAACCTGCCGTGGCAAAGGAGATCTTCGGCGGCAAGGATGCCGTTCTCGCCTGGGGCCCGGTCGGACCAACCGTCAAAGCGACGGCGGTCGAGGGCGGCTATAGCGCGACGGGGACCTGGTCCTACGCGAGCGGCAGTCGTCATGCGCAGTGGCTCGGCGGACATTCGCCGCTGGTCGATGCCGAAGGAAAGCCGTGCCTTGGTCCCGATGGCAAGCCGACTGAGCGCACCATGCTGTTTCCGAAAAGCCAGGCTACCATTCGCGACGTCTGGCAGGTCATGGGCCTCAAAGGCACCGGAAGCGACAGCTACACGGTGGCGGATCTGTTCGTGCCGGCGCGCTACACCTTCACCCGGGAAGCGGCGGCCGATCGCCGCGAGAGAGGCCCGCTTTATCGGTTCACCACCTATCAGATCTACGGCTCGTCGTTCGCCAGCGTGGCGCTCGGGATCGCGCGCGCGACGCTCGATGCTTTTATGCAGATTGCCAGCACCAAGGTGCCGATGCTCGGCTCGAAGCCGTTGCGCGACAATCCGGTGGTTCAATCCAAGGTCGCGGTCGCCGAAGCGCAATGGCAGTCGTCGCGCGCCTTCCTGATGCAGGCGCTGGGCGACATGTGGGACACGGCCTGTCGCGGGGAGGGTTTCACCTTGCAGCAGCGTGCCGCGCTGCGGCTTGCCGCGGTACATGCCGGCCATCAGTCGAAGGAGGTGATTGAGACCGCCTATCACTTCGCCGGCGGCACGGCAATTTTCGAAAACCAGCCGTTCGAACGGCGGCTGCGTGATGTGCACGCCGCGACGCAGCAGGTGCAGGCCCAGTTCGTCAACTTCGAGGTGGCCGGTCAGGTGCTGCTCGGACTTCCGGTCACGTCGAAATTGATCTGATGTTGCAATGGCTCGGCCGTTTGGCGCGCGGACGAGCGGCTAACCGCCTGTGCGCGCTGGCTTGCAGAAGGTCATTTCGGCAATCCTGCGTCGCATGGCCTGCTGGTGCGCTTGCCCGACTGACGCTAACATTTTTGGGATCTTGGTCTTGGAACAGGAGATGTTCATGCGCTTCGTGGTGGGTCTGTGCGCGCTTCTGCTGGCAGTTGTAACCGGGCACGACGCCATTGCGTCGCCCGAGGGCAAGCGTGTGATGCCGCTCGGCACCGCCAATACCAATCCTTACATCGGCGCCTGGACCTCGACCTTCACGAAGTTCGCGACGCAGGACGGCATGAAGGTGACGAATCTCAGTTCGAACTACGACGCCGCCGTGCAGTCGCAGCAGGTCGACGACGCGATCGCGCAGAAGTTCGACCTCATCGCCATCGTGTACGTCAACGACCAGGCCATCATCCCGGCGTTGACGCGGGCCAAGGCCGCCGGCATTCCGGTGGTGCTGATCGTCACTCCGCTGAAGAAGGAGTACGAGGAGCTGTTCACCTCGTATATCGGGACCGATCACGCCGAGCTTGGGCGTCTCGCCGCGGAGGGCATGGTCAAAGGCCTGCAGGCGGAGGGCAAGACGAAGGCTCAGGTCGTGGCCGTCACGGGCGTCGCCTAGCAGCTCAACGTCCAGACGCGCATGGCGGCGTTCAAGGAGGTGCTGAGCAAGCACCCGGGCATCGAGCTTGTTGCCACCGAAGACGGCAAGTGGAATACGGCGATGACCGAGAAGATCACTGGAGAGCTGCTCGTGCGCTTCAGCGGCCGCGGCGGGATCGACGGCATCTTCGCCATGGCCGACAACCAGGCGACAGGCTCGATCCAGGCGGTGGAGTCGGCCGGGCTAACGCTCGGTGTTGCCAACAAGGGCATCGTGGTGGTCGCCAGCAACTGCATGAAGGACGGCATGGTACACATCAAGTCGGGCCAGCAATACGCGACCGCGACGCAAATCCCGACCGAAGAGGCTGAAGTAGCGGCGAAGAAGATCGCGGGCTACTTCAATGGCCAGAAGCTGCAGAAATACGAGCTGGTGCCGGTGCACGGCATCACCAAGGACAACCTGGCGCAGTTCGAAGCCGGCTGCTCGTATTGAGCTTCGATGCCGATACTTGCCGTTGACGGGGTAACAAAGCGGTTCGGCCCGAACGAGGTCCTCAAGAACGTCTCGCTTTCGCTCGGCGCGCAGGAGATCCGCGCGATCTGCGGCGAGAACGGCGCGGGCAAGAGCACGTTAGTCAAAATCATCACCGGCGTGCACGCCGCTGACGGCGGCACCGTGCTGGTCGACGGGACGCCGACCGAAATCACCGACCCGCAGCATGCGCAGGAACTCGGTATCGCACTGGTGGCGCAGGAGCTCAGTCTCGCGCCGGCGCTTTCGGTGTTCGACAACATCTGGCTCGGCAACCGCGAGGTGCCGCTGTTTCACCGCCGCAAGGAGCTGCGCGAACGGGCGCGGGCGGCGCTGGAGAAGGTGGGGTTGGAGGAGCTGCCGCTCGAGGCGCCAGTATCGAGATTGAGCATCGGTCGGCGGCAACTCGTGGAGCTGGCGCGGATGCTGACCCGCGATGCGCGGGTGTTCATTCTGGATGAGCCGACCGCAACGCTTTCCGACGTCGAGATCGAGCGCATTTTTGCGGCGCTGCGCGCGCTCAAGGACGAGGGCAAGTCGGTGATCTACATCACCCACCGGCTCGGCGAGGTGTTCCAGATCTGCGACAGCGTCTCGGTGTTGCGCAACGGCGAGCTGGTCGGGACGCGGCGGACGGCAGAGATCGATCGCGCGCAGCTGATGGAGATGATGCTCGGGCGGAGTTTGCGCGAGATGTATCCGCGCTGGGACAGCCGGCCCGGCCAGCCCATGCTGGAGGTGAGGGATCTTTGGGTGCCGCCGGTGGTGCAGAACTTCAATCTGACGGCGCAGCGCGGCATGGTGATCTGCCTCGCCGGCCAGGTCGGGTCCGGCGCCACCGAGGTGTTGCGGGCACTGGCTGGACTTGCGTTCGACTCGACCGGCGAGGTGGGCATCGCCGGGCAGCCCGTGCAGCTTCGCTCGGTGATGAGGGCCCAGCGTGCGAAGATGCAATTCATCTCCGAGGATCGCGCCGGCGAGGGCGTGTTCCTTCGGCTGAACGTCGGTCAGAATTTAGTCGCCACCAGGCTTGGCGATCACAGCCGGCTTGGCATTTTGGCCCGGCGGGGTTTGCGCGCCACAGCGGCGAAGCTCGCTGCGGCAGTTGGCGTCGACCGCGCGCGGCTGCGCTCGCAGGCCGACGAACTGAGCGGCGGCAACCAGCAGAAGGTTGCATTCGGTCGCGTGATCGGCGGCGACGAGCCCGGCGTCCTGCTGATGAACGAGCCGACGCGTGGCGTCGATTTCGGGGCGCGCGCCGACATCTATCGGCTGATCCGGCAGTTCTGCGACCGCGGCTACTGTCTCGTCATGGCGTCCTCCGATATCGAGGAGGTGCTCGGCATGGCCGACGTCATCGTCAGCATGTACCGCGGCCGGCAGGTCGCGACCTACCAGCGGGGCGAGGCCGACCTGCATCGCGTCCTGGCCGACATCACGCATCCGGTTGCGGCCGCATGAGCGAGCTATTGCCGCGTGCGCGGTTCCGTCTGCGCGGGGCGCGAGCGCGGCATGTGGTGCTAGCTGTCCGCATCGTGGCCGGCGGGGCGATCGCTGCCTTCGCGCTGAGCACGCCGGGCTTCACCTCGCCCCTGAGCATCAACGCATTGCTCAACGCCATCTCGCTCATCGGCTGCGTCGCCATCGGCATGACCTTCATCACGCTGACCGGCAACATCATGTCCCTCTGCCTTGGCGCCACTGTATCGGCCTCGGCGCTGATTTTCCTCGCCAGCCTGTCGTTCGGCGTGTTCCCCGCATTTTTGATTGCCATCCTGTTCGGCGTCGTCATCACCGCGGTACAGGGCTTCCTGGTCGGTTCGATCCGCGCCAATCCGATCCTGGTCAGCATCGCCGGGCTTTCGCTGCTGATCGGTGGCGCGGCGCTGATCACCGGCGGTCAGCGCATCTATCCCTCGGGCGAAGGCCTGCAGATGTTCAAGGGCCGCGTCGCCGGTGTTCCGATCGAGGCGCTGTACTTCTTCGCAACCGTGGTCATCGGCCAGCTCGTGCTGTCCTGCACGCGGATTGGCCGCGAGATGGTTATGGCCGGCAGTAACCTCCGCGCTGCCACGGCTGCCGGCATCGGGACGACAAGGGCCATCACATGTGCTTATGTCATCGCCGGCGCCTGCTCGGCGGTTTCCGGCGTTTTGCTCGCGGCACGTTACGGTTCGGGCGACATGGAGCTCGGTGCGGGCTACGACTACACCGCCATTGCCGCGGTGTTGGTCGGCGGCACCAGCATCCAGGGCGGTTCCGGCTCAGCGCTGCGCACGCTTGTCGGCGTGAGCGTCATTGCCATCATCGAAGTGGTGCTGTTGCTGCGCGGTTTCAGTCAGCAGCTGCAATATCTGATCACCGGTATCATCGTTCTGCTGGTCATCATGCTGCACACCATCGGCGAGAGGCATTAGCGGTGCGGTTCGCGGCCAAATTGCTGATTGAGCCGAACAAGCGGCCATTCACGATCATGCTCGCGGTCGTCATCGTGATCGCCCTGATGGACCAGGGCGAGGGCTATTTCTTCAGTCTTGGCACCGTCTTCAGCGTGATGCAGCTGTTTGCCACCTTCGGCCTCGTCGCGCTTGGCCTTGGCCTGTCCATGCTGGTGCGTGAATTCGACCTCTCGGTCGCGGGCATCGTCGGGCTTGCCGGCTGTATCGCGGTGATGACCGGCGTGTCCAACCCATGGCTTGGGGTCCTGTTCGGGGTCGGTGCCGGTGTGGTCAGCGGCGTGATCCAGGGCCTGATCATGACACGGCTGCATCTGAGCTCGGTCGGTGTCACGCTCGGCGGGCTGCTGACGCTGCAGGGCCTCACCTACGTGCTCACCGAAAACAAGACTATCAGCTATCCCAACATGGCAGTGGCGCTGGGGCTCAATGCGCCGATCGGGGGTCTCGTTTCGGTGCGAAGCGTTGCGGCATTGGCGGTTTTCGTCATAGCAGCCTTAGCGATGACCTACACCCACATCGGCCGCGACATCATCGCCACCGGCAGCGATCGCCGGGCGAGCCGGGTCGCAGGTCTCAAGACCGATCGGGTGATCATCAGCGTGTTTGCGGCTTCGGGCGCCTCGGCTGCCTTGGCCGGCGTGCTGCTGAGTTACAGCCTGGGCGCGGCATCGCCGGTCGCGCTCGCCGATGTGCTGCCGACGGCGGCCGCGGCCTCGATCGTCGGCGGCGTGTCCGTGGTCGGCGGCCGCGGCAGTCCGCTCGGAATTGCCGCAGGCGTACTGACGCTGTGCATTTTGCGCTCTGGCCTGAGCGCGATTGGGATCGAGCCGCACGTCCATGATCTCGTCACCGGTGCTATTCTGCTTGCCATCGCCGTGCTCGACGCGCCCGAGCTCGTGCAGCGCGCCACCGCCTGGCGCCTCGACCGCGCAGAAAGGAAAGCGTGATGGTGCAGCCTTCGAGCTATGCGTTCGTGCCGCTGCCCGACCGCGCGCCGCTGAAATTTCCGGATGGTGCGCGTGTGGCGCTCATCTTCACCATCAATATCGAGTACTGGGAGCCGTTCCGGCCGGGCCAGAAGGAGCCGCTATTTCCCGGTGGACCTGCAACCATTCCCCATGCCCTGCCGGGCGACGTGCTCGATACGGCGAACTGGACGTGGCGCGAGTACGGCCACCGCGTCGGCATCTGGCGGTTGATGGACGCATTCGACACGCTTGGCATCGCGCCGTCCTGCACCTGCAATGGCATGATCCTGCAGGAGCGCCGCCGCATCATCGACGCAGTGAAGGAGCGCGGCTGGGAGCTGGTGCCGCACAACTGGGTGCAGAACGATCTGCTGACGTACTACGCCTACAAGCCGAACGAGGAACGGGCCGTCATTCGTCGGACGCTCGATAAGTACGCCGAGGTGGTGGGCAAGCCGGCGAAGGCCTGGCTGTCGTCGGCGATCCGCGGCACGGCGCACACGCCCGCCTTCCTCAAGGAGTTCGGCTTGATCGCCTATTGCGACTACCTCAATGACGATCAGCCCTATCTGATCGATACCGTCCATGGGCCGATCGTCTGCGTGCCGTATTCGAACGACATCAACGACTTCAACATGTTCGCCCGCGGGGGCCTTTCGACGCGCGACGGGGTTGACATGCTCAGGCTCTGTTTCGATCAGCTTTATGCCGAAGGCGCACGCAGCGGGCGGATCATGAACGTCGGCCTGCACCCGCATGTCATCGGTCAGCCGTACCGGATTGCCGCGCTGCGCGAGTTCATCGAATATATCAAAGGACAATCGAACGTTTGGTTTCCGACCCGCGAGCAGATCGCCTTGTGGTATCTCGGCGAAGCGGGGCAGCACATGCCGGGAAAGGCCTAAACGCTCGTTTGCCTCGAAAGCCGGCATGAGGTTCAAGCGATCGGCCGATCTTGCTGAAGCGAGGTGGGGCCGGAGCGCAGGTCTTGTGAGATGCACGTGCCCGACCTACGCTCCCGCAGATGACATGGGATCGGCAACGAAGACTGGCGGAGATTTTTCGGCGAGCCCATCAGCCACCTCCACTATTGCTTCTGCCCAACGCCTGGGACGCCATGAGCGCGCGCCAATTCGAGGCGGCTGGCTTCGGCGCGATTGCGACGACCAGCGGTGGCCTTGCCTGGGCCTTGGGTTTTCCTGACGGTGAGCGGGCGCCTTGGCAGGAGGTCGTGGCGGCGACTGCGCGGATCGTGCGGGCAGTTCGTGTGCCGGTCACCGCCGACATCGAGGCGGGATACGGCGAGACGCCCGATCGGGTGGGAACGCGAGTGGCCGAAATCCTGCAAGCAGGCGTTTTCGGCTTCAACATCGAGGATGGCACGCCTTCTCCAGACAGGCCGGTCCGCGCGATCGAGGATGCCAGTGCCCGCATTCGCGTCGCGCGCGCAGCCGCGAACGCGGCAGGGGTGCCGGCGGTCATCAATGCCCGCGTCGATCTCTACCTCAAGAACATCGGCGACCCGGAAAGCCGCTTGGCAGAGACCGTGTGGCGGAGCAAGGCTTATCTGGCAGCCGGGGCGGATTGCATCTATCCGTTCGGTCTTGCCGATGTTGGCACCATCGCGCGGTTGACCCAGGCGCTCGACGGTGCGCCGGTCAATATCGTGGCCAGGCCGGACACCTCGCTGCCGCAGCTCGAGCGCATCGGTATCGCGCGCGTGAGCATCGCTTCTGGTGCTGCGCTGACGGTCATGTCGGTGATTAAGCAAATCGGGGAAGAGCTGTACGTCAGCCGTCGCTTCGACGTGCTGAAGCATTCGATCAGCCGCGTCGAAGCACAAAAGCTGTTTGAACCGAGAGATTGAATCTCGCGAGATGGAGGCCTGCAATGAAAGCTCGATTGGATTTCCGCAAAGCTTCTCCGCAAGGCGAGAACGCCATGAAGGCCCTGCACATGTTCGTGCGCAACTGCGGTCTCGATCGTTCGCTTTTAGAGCTCGTCAAGCTGCGGGCATCCCAGATGAACGGATGCGCCCACTGTATCGACATGCATACGAAGGAATTGCGTGCCGACGGGGAAAGCGAGCAGCGGCTCTATCTGTTGAACGCCTGGCGCGATTCGCCATTCTACAGCGACCGTGAGCGTGCGGCACTGGCCTGGACCGAGGCGGTCACCTTAGTCGCTGACACTCAAGTGCCCGACGAGGTTTATGAGGAGGCGCGTAAACAGTTCACCGAAGAGGCTCGTCGCCATCAATGGCGCCAACCGGCTCAACATCGCCTTTCGTAGGGTGCCCGGCGGCCATCAAGTGCGGCGACGGGCAGCTGAATAGCCGGTTTCAGTTCGCGACGCCCGCGGGTCGCGGCGTGACCCCGACGGCCATTGCCGCATTCGACGGACTTGAATGGGTCAACTTCAAGTCGCTACGCTACCGCGTGACGTGCGAGGGGCGAACATGCATTGTTCTGTCTTGTTGTCGGTCAACTGGGAGGGTGAATGGCCAAACCCGAAGCCTAACACTTGTTTCATGAGCCAGCGATTTATCCGAAAGGTCTTTCCACGCTGAGCCGCTGCACGGCCTCTTTCGCAATGCTGAGCTCGACCACGCGCTGTTGCGGCACCTTCGTTTCGACTGTCTTGAAGGTATCCGCCCAGAAATCCTGCTCGGCCATAATCGAAGTGACATTCGGCATGCCGTCTTCGGCAATCCATTCCCAATGTGGAGCGACCGCTTTGAGCAAAGCCTCGTCGCGCGGAAATATGGATTTGACGATCAGTTTGAGCATATCCGCATGTTTTTCCGGATCACCCGCGACCTGATTGAACACACGTCCCGCCTGGATGCACGCCATCGCGTATTTTACGACTGTGTCTCTCTTTTCCTGCAAGATGTCATCGCGAACGGTATGCATCGCCGCCTGAGAGTCCGGCAGGATTTCGTCGCGTGACCATAAGATTCGGCAGAAGCCCTCCTTTTGGGCGAGATAGGCGAGATGATAGGTAATTTCCGCAACATCAACCTGCTTCTGCCCGAGCTGTTTTACAATGTCCGGCTGAGGAACCGAGGTCTGCCACTGCACGTCGCGCACGGGATCGAGACCAGCGAGCTTAAGAGCGGAACCCAGTCCATATTGGTTGATGCTGCCTGCCGCCCCGACTGCAGCAATCTTGCCTTTCATCCGCGCAAGATCCGCCAACGTCTTGATGCCGGCATCATAATGATCGCTGCGAATGACAAGGGCGGTGACCGCGCGGCCGCGGCGGCCCTGGCCATTGCAAAGAAAGGCGCGGAGTGGCCCACCGCGAGAGAGCGAGTTGAAGAAGCCTGCGTTGGGGGTCATGATTCCGATCTGAAGCTCACCCGACAGCATCGGCGCCACCACCAAGGCGCCATCCATGAAAATTTTCATGTCGATGTCCAAACCCATCTTGGAAAAATAGCCAAGCTCATTGGCTAAAAAGATCGTGGCCTGATTAATGAATGGTGACAGGCCGATGGTCAGCTTTTCGTGTCCTTGCGCTCTCACCCTTTTGCTGCCCGCGAGCAAAACCATTCCTGCGGAGCTGACCCTGGCCACAAACCTTCTTCGAGATATCTGTTTCATGATGTCGCGATCCTTTCGGTTAGCTGCGGAAGCGGCTTGGTCCAGGCCGATGCCGCCCGGTCGAACAGGCTGGCTTTGTTACGATCTCTTGAGTCCTGGCGCGTGCACGCGCGAACAGATGCTTGGTATCGGAAAAAGTCGTGAGCTTATGATTAGTGACCACCTCGCGGCCCTCCACGAACACTGTATGCGCGTCCGGTCCTCGGGCCGAATAGACAAGACTCGCAACTGGATTGGTTGCGGGTGTTGAATGCGGTGTATCGAGGTCGAAAATGGCAACGTCGGCAAGTTTTCCCACTTCAAGAGACCCGATCTCGTCATCGAGCCCCATCGCGCGGGCGGCATTGATGGTGGCCATTTCAATGCATCGCTCCGGTGGCATGATGGTCGGATCGAGATGCTTGACCCCCTGCAAGAACGAACAAGCCTTCATCTGCTCCAGCATGTCGACAGAGTCATCGACCATGGGACCGTCCGATCCAAGTGCGACATTCACGCCGACAGCGAGCGCGGCAGCGGCGGGACCAATGCCGCCACCCCGCACGGCCTCACTTGTCGGACAGTAAATGAGACTTGCTCCGCTGTTGGCAATCAGACGCAAGTCCGTCGGCGTACAATTGATCCCGTGCACCAGAATCCAGGAGGAATCGAGAAGCCCCATCTGCATGAGAAGTTGCGCATCGGTTTGGCCGGTCTTGCGCAGGATTTGCAGATAGCTTTTGTCGAATGACAGGGTACCGCCCGAAATATGGGCCGCGAGCTTCAGACCATGTCGGTCGGCGAGCTTCTTGCTCCAGATCAACAATTCTTCCGACGTGAGCTTATGCTCGACGAAGACAGAGGTGCATTCCGCGATGAGACAGAGCCGCGTCAACCCGTCGTGGGTGTGCTTCCACCGGGGGATAAGGTCTTCGACATAAGCGATCTCGTCGGCGAGATCGCGCGGATGCCGCGGATTGCCGGCCAGCCGGCACTGGACTTCCTTCCCGATGACTTGCCGAAAGCCGAGCTCGGCCGTCGGCGCCGAAATGCGCTGCAATAGCTCCTCGCTCGTGGTGGTACGCAGATGGTTGAGGCAACAGGTCGTTCCGGTGCTCAGCATCTCAATCGCGGCGAGATAGGAAGTGAGCTCCATATCGTCGTCCGTGAGATGGGGCAGAACCGGAAACACCAGATGCGGAAACCAGTCCTCCAGCAAAGGCCGTGTCCTAAGCCTTTGAACAGGTGATAATAGAAATGCTGATGCGCGTTGATGAGCCCGGGAATGACAATCATCCCGCTCGCATCGATCGTGCGGGCAACATCCCGCGTCGGCATCTGCGCTGAATTGCCGACCGCCTCGATCTTGTTTCCGTTGATGAGGACAAATCCGTCAGGATACACCCGCCGCTGGGGATCGACGGTGACGACGTAACCGTTCTTGATCGAACTCTGCCCATGCCCCAAGTTTCCCTTCGATAGCAAAGCACATATTACGAGTTTCCGGTGGGCTGAGCGGCATCAAAAGCGCGGATCGATGGGGGTCATGACTTTATACCGCGCCTCAATGGCTTCCCCTGCCCTCAAACAAACATGCTCGTGAAATCGCGCTGCGACGAGTTGCACCCCGACCGGTATTCCATCTGCGGAACCGGTCGGGATAGCGAGCGCGGGCAGTCCCAAGATCGAGATCGCGAGCATTGGATGATGCGCGGTGAGCATCCGCCTGACTGCGTTGTCGCCTTGTTGGTCGAAGTCGACTGGAAACGGCCTTTCCCAGGAGACCGGCAAGAGCAGAAGCGGATAGCGCTCGAAAAACAGCATCCACTCGGGCAGGATTGAAGCTCGCCGCGCGAATGCTTGGATATAGCCTTCGAGATCGAATTCACCCGCATACGCCATGGTGGAAGCCCTGGCGCGCCGAAGTCGGTCGTCGCCGAAACGCTCGATTGCCTTGCTCGTCCCAGCCTTCTCCTCGGTCCGAATAAGCGTGAAGAACATCTCAGCCGCTTCTTCCAGGCGCGGAGGCGTCGCTTCTTCGACCCTGTAGCCGGCATCCTCCAACCAGCGCGCAGCATCTCGGATGGTCGCGTAGATGGCCTGATCGATCTCAGTGCCCGACGTGTGTGCGAGCATGGCTACGCGCACCGATCCTACCGCGGTGCCCGCATTAAGCTCCGCCGGGACCCACCAGGGATCGCGCGAATCGTGCCCAGCCATCGCGAGGAAGCCCAGCCGCACATCGCCGACGGATCGCGCTAATGGACCTTGCACGTGGGTGAGCTGCGTTGTGATGGTGGGATCGGCCATCTCCGTCGATTCGAACGTCGGGACAACACCAATAGTTGGCCGCAAGCCCGCCACGCCGCAGGCAAACGCCGGATAACGAATGGAGCCCGCCCGATCATTGCCATGAGCGAGCGGGCCGATGCCGGTCGCAACGGCCGCGGCAGCACCACCGCTCGAGCCGCCCGGCGTGCGCGCCACATCCCAGGGATTGAGCGTGCGACCGTAGAGGGCATTGTCGGTGAAGAAACGCGCGCTGAACGGCGGAACATTGGTCCGGCCGATCACGATCGCGCCGGCCTTGCGCCAGTTCGCGACCGGCGGGCTGTCGGTCTTGGCGATACGGTCTTGGAACGCGGCCACCCCGTTGGTGGTGGTACGACCGACGCAGTCCACGTTGATCTTGATAGTGACGGGGACGCCGTGCAGCGGTCCGGCTGCCTCTCTCCGGGCGATGATCTCATCTGCGTGATCGGCTGCAGCGAGAGCATCGTCCGCCATCACATCGACCACGGCGTTGATGCGCGGGTTGACCTCTTCGAGGCGGACGAGGCAGCTCGTTACAGCCTCGCGGCTTGAGATCTGACGCGTGCTGATGGCTTGCGCGAGATTGCTCGCCGGCCACCGCCAGAGTTCAGTGTTCACAGGAACCGCACGGGAGCAGTTTCTAACAATTCCTCACCGGCCGCTCAGTTGCCGAATGGTTTCTCGCGACCCAGGCGCGCCTTCGCCTCATTGGCGATCGACAAATCGAAAAGCTGCTCGCGTGAAACCTTCTGCTCGACAAAGTGGAAGTCTCTGCCGCTCCAGAAGTCTTGCATTGTCATGATCGAATCGACCGGCGGGGCGCCGTCCTCGTTGACATAGCTCCAATGGGGGGCGATCGCTTTGATCAACTCCGGCTTGTTCAGCGCCGTGGTACGCGCCAGGATATCGACGACGTCGGGATGCTTGTCGGGAGCAACAGCCGCGGCATTGAACTCCTTCACGCCCTGCAGGTAAGCGATGGCCCAGCGGACAACCACGTCCCGATTCTTCTGCAAATAGTCCTTGCGCGCCGCAAAAGCGGCAATTGCCGTGCCGGGGGCAACCTGGTCGCCCGTGGCGATCATCGGGCCCCATTTATTGTTCTGGGCGAAGAAGCCGAACTGGTAGGCAAGGTCAGTGACATCAACCTGCTTTTGCCCGAGCATCTTCATCATATCGGGCTGCGGCACGTTAACGGTCCACTGCACATCCTTAGCCGGATCGAGGCCCGCCTTGGCGAGCGCGAGCGCGACATTGTACTGATTGATGCTGCCGAGAGCCGGAACGCCGACGCGCTTACCCCTGAGCTTGCCGAAATCCGCCAGCGATCGAACCCCTTGATCGTACGTCTCCTCGGTGACGCTGGTGACGGTATAGCCGAAACCCGGACGATTATTCCCACGGTCAAGAATGATTACGAGCGGCGCTCCCTTGGCCACGCTATTGAACAAGCCGGCGGCCGCGGTCATGGCGGAGATGTCAAGCTCGCCCGAGACGATCGCCGGCACGGAGAGCGAGCCGTCCATGAACTCGCGATGCTGAATCTCAATCCCGAGCTTCTGGAAATATCCCTTCTCCCGGGCAATGTAATACCCGCCCCCCGACACGAACGGGCCATCGCTGACGCGCACCACGTCCGCCGCCTGGGCATCGCGATTTCCGACGAAACAGGACGAGGCAAGAGCGAGAGCGAGAATGGGACCAACTTTCATTGCGGCATTCTCCAAGATCAGCGATTATCGTGCGCAACCCATGGCGCAATCCTGCGATCGACCCACTGTTGCAGCTTCATGATAGCTGCTCCCATGACCGCCAGCACCACCAGGCTCGCAAAAACCTTTTCCGTCTCCATCACCTGTCCTGACGAGATCAGCAGATAGCCCATACCACTCTGGCTCGATCCGCCGATCATCTCGGCTGCGACGATCAGGATAATGGTGACGCCCATGCCCAGTTGCAGGCCGGAAAGAATACTCGGCATGGCAGCAGGGATGACGACCTTGAATTGAATCTGCCGCGCGCTGGCGCCCAGGTCCTTGGCCGCCTTGATCAGTCCGCGATCAGCCTGCCGAATGCCCGCATAGGTGCTGATCACGATCGGAAAGAACGCGGTGATGGCGCTGATGACAATCCGATAGGCTTCCCCGGTGCCGAGCCAGATGATCAACAGCGGGATCAGCGAAATCTTCGGCAAGGGATACAAGGCCGCAATCCAGATATCGGCGATTCGCGAGACGATGCGTGACATACCCATCAGCAGCCCAAACGCGATGCCGCTTACGGCCGCGACAAAAAACCCCACGAAGATGCGCAGCAAGGTCACGCCCAGATGAAATTCCAGGCTCCCGCCCGCGATCATTTGCCACATCTGGAGCCCGATGGACGTGGGCGCCGGAAGGTAGATCGGCGCAATCCCACGCCAGCGCACCAGGAGCTCCCAGACCAGAAGAAAAATGATAATGCTCAATGCAGGAAGCACCGCTTCGGCAAGCTTCGCCGTCCGGCTGTCAATTCGTCTCATGGCTGGCTCGCCACCAAGGCCGCTTGCTGCGCCAGCGCTGCCGTAACCTCCTCCCGGATGAGATGGAATGTGCGGTCGAACAGCGCGCCGAATTCCTTCGTGTTGACCAGTTCCAGCGAGCGGGGATGGGGTAGTGCAATGGGGATCACTTCCTTGATTCGTCCGGGACGCGCGGTCATCACGACCACTTCATCGCCAAGGAGAATGGCTTCCTCGATGGCGTGGGTGACGAACAGTATCGTCTTGTGCGTCCGATCGAAGATTTTCAGCAGCTCTTCCTGCATCACGATCTTGGTCTGCGCATCAAGCGCCGCGAATGGCTCATCCATCAGCAGGACGGGCCGCTCCATAATCAGGGCGCGCGCCAACGCCACTCTCTGGCGCATGCCGCCGGACAGCTGCCCAGGCAGGTGGTGCTCGAATCCCCGCAAGCCAACCGAGGCGATGAAGGTATTCGCGCGGTGATAGCGCTCCGCGCGCGGCACGCCGCGCATTTCAAGGCCAAAGGCAATGTTGTCAATGACGCTGCGCCAAGGGAATAGGTTCAGGTTCTGCCAGACCATGACCGAATCAGCGCCTAGCGGGCGCGCACGATCCGGATGCTGCGGGTCTTGCACGCGCACGCGGCCGGCGGTGGCAGGTTCGAGCCCGCCAACGATTTGGATGAGCGTGCTCTTGCCGCAGCCGCTCGGTCCGAGCAGGCACGAGAAGCGCCCGGAGCGAAACTGGTGGGAGAAGCGGTCAAGCGCCTTAACCTGGGAAACCCCCTGCCCCCAGATTTGCGTCACCTCTTCGACCACAACATCCATGCTGATCTGCGCAATCAACTGTAGCAGCAAAATCGGAACCCGGAGCTGACGGGGACACACGCTGCTACTGCTTGAGGCAAGATTCCCTCTTCTGAAGCTAAAGGGTTTCTGCGGCGAGGTCGGATCGGTGCGATACGTGCCAAGGACTGGGCTGTGTTCGATTACGCTAAGGACAGGAACATAAGGGACGCCAACGACCGCAGTATAACAATTACCGCGAATGACGCCGGGGTGTTAATCTAAACATTTGATTGGAAGGGACATACTCCAGGCCGTGGGCGCGGCCTCTATGCCTATGCAGCGGCCGCAGCGAAGACTTTCCGAGATTCTACTTCGATGAGTTGCGCAATCTCGCGACGATAGCGGTTAAATGCATCCGACGTCGAATCGCGAGGTCGCGGCAGGTCGATTGGCACGATTGCCTTTACTAGGCCGGGCCGCGCTGTCATCACGGTCACGCGATCAGCGAGGTAAATAGCCTCGTCCACGCTGTGCGTTACGAAAACCACTGTCTTAAGTGTTTGCATCCATAGGCGCTGCAGTTCCTCCTGCAGGATGATGCGCGTCTGTGCATCGACGGCGGCGAAGGGCTCATCCATCAGCAAAATTTCTGGATCGATCGCCAAGACCCGAATCAGTGCGACACGCTGGCGCATACCGCCCGATAGCTCGTGCGGAAACCGGCGCTCGAACCCGGTGAGGCCCACCATCGCGAGGAAACGTCGCGCAATAGTACTGCTCTCGATCTTGTCCATGCCCTTTTCGCGCAAGCCATATTCCACGTTCTGCTGGATGTTGAGCCAGGGAAACAGCGCATAGTCCTGGAACACGACGCCGCGGTCGGGCCCTGGACGTTGGATGGGAACGCCGTTGAGCAGGACCTTGCCGCAATCGGGCCTTTCGAAACCGGCCAAAATGTTTAGCAACGTCGACTTGCCGCAGCCGCTCGGGCCAAGCAGTGTCAAAAATTCGCGGGCCTCGATGTCGAGCGTAAGCCCATCGAGCGCGACAATCTCGGTGCCGTCGGCCGCGTCACGATATGTCTTGCGCACGGACCGGCATTCGATCCGCCCCGCTGCACCGCGGCCTAACGCGCCCGGAGTCCCGTATTCCACCGCAGTAGCCTCCGACTGAGGAAAAGGAGAAGCCGGTCACTAACAAGACCCAGAAGGCCCATCGTGAACATTGCTGCAATGATGAGATCAATGCGCACGAATTGATACGCCGTCCACATCGCGTAACCGATGCCGCCTTTCACCGCCAGCATTTCCGACACGATCACTAGCACCCAGGCAATTCCCAGGCCGACGCGAAGTCCGTTGAAGACGTAAGGCAGCGCCGATGGCAGCACGATCCGCACAAGCAATTTGCGCGGGGGCGTGCCGAGCATCAAGGCGGCACGGACCAGATTCTTCGGCGTTTGCTCGGCGCCGATCGTGCAACTCACTGCAATGGGAAAAAACGAGCCCATGGCGATGAGGAAGATGGCCGCGCCTTCGCGTATGCCGAAAATGAAGGTCGCGAACGGCAGCCAGGCAGTCATTGGAATTGGCCGGAGTCCTTGCACGATGGGATCGAGCATGTCGCGGATCAGCTCGAACCAGCCGATCAGCACTCCAACGGTAACGCCGACAGCAGAAGCGATCGCAAAGCCGACCAACACGCGCCAGCCGCTGAGATATACGTAATTCAGCCAAGTGCCGGAGTACCACGCGAGCTCCGACCGCGGCCCAAAAATCCATTGCCACCACGACGTAACCACACTGATGGGGGAAGGGACGAAGCTCGGATCAAAAAAACCGGCGGTCGACGCGTACTGCCATAGCGCCAGCAACAGCAACGGTACCACGGCGCGGCGCGCCATACGCTCCCAACCAATCTTGCTGTGGGCGTGCGCAAGCACGAGGCGCCACTTGCCCTGCCGGGCAATGACCGGTTCGGGCACTGCGTCCTGACCACTCAACTGGCGCGCCTAACGTCCATAGGAGCCAAGTTGCTCGACCGACTGGCCGGTGGCTTCGGCAAGATAGCTAAGGTCGAAATAATCGGCGACCTTGCCACTCATGTCCGCCTTGGTGAACCCGAATTTCGGGCCCTCTTTCGCAACGTTGATCGCATTCTGGACATTTACCCGATAAGTCCAGCGAGAATGCTTCATAGCCTCGTCCAGGATGGCTGGACTGCCCCCCGTATATTCGGCCACGAGCGCAACTGTCTTGTCTGGATTTTTGCCGTAGAAATCCATCGACTCGACATAGGCTTTCAGGAACGTCACTGCCAGCTTCCGATCCTTGAGAAAGTCGGTATTTGCGGCAAGAAGCTGGTTCCCGGCACCGAATCCTTTGGTCGCGCCGATATCGCAGCATGCCGGATAATATCCGTAGCCTTCGATCACCGCCCGATCGATAATTGGCGACCACAGTATGAAACCGTCGAGGTCGCCATTTTTGAGCGCCTGCAGCTCGGGCGGGCCGGCCGGCGTGGTGTTGACGAGGTTTAGCTTCGATAGATCCACACCGTTTGCTTGCGCCGCAAGGGTGAACAGGACTCCGGCGTAAGTTCCGGGCGGGCGGCCGATCTTCTTGCCTTCGATGTC
>Ga0182032_10000290_pt1 | contig 19741 bp, 30 predicted proteins | sample tim00Cox00000000_FD_125970 | JGI IMG/M metagenome (GOLD analysis project Ga0182032, IMG submission 125970) | Lab enrichment of tropical soil microbial communities from Luquillo Experimental Forest, Puerto Rico - timezero.00C.oxic.00.000.000 | ecosystem: Environmental > Terrestrial > Soil >... | reverse complement strand
TCGCGGAGGTCGGTGATCACATCGAGGACACCTGCCGCCGCTTCGGCCCGGCGCTGGTGCTCGGCTACGAGAGCTATCGGGTGCGGCCCAACATGCCGCAGACCAACGCCCGGGACGCGATGGAGCCGATCGGGGTCCTGCGCCACTACGGGCTCCGGTACGGCTGCCACATCGTGCACGCCGACCCGGGTGACCGACTGGTAATGACCCGGGCCATCCTGACCGGCTTCGGCTGGTGGCCCAAGGGCAAGAAAGACGCTGCGTCGGCCACCCAGCACCTGGCAGCATGGTGCCTCCGCGAGAACTGCCTGCCCCCTCGGGAGCGCGCCATAATGTCGGCGGTTGTGGCTAAGCTGTAAGTACAGACAGGAGACAAGGACGCAAAGGACGCAGACAGATGGCACGACGTCATAACACCATCACCACGCTGGCCGACCCCGGCCTGCTGGCCGGGCTGCTCCGGCCGGACCCCGGCGAGCAGGTCAGTTACGTGAACGGCTCCGAGCCGCGCTGTGATGAGTGCGGCTACCTGGTCGGCAACTGCGGCTGCCCCGGCAGCCCCCGGCTGAACGGCCGTAGGGTCACAGATGTCCCCCTGCCTGTCGGCTGCCCCCGGTGCCAGCCGGACGGGTGCCCCCGCTGCGGCTACCGGCCGCACAACTGCACGTGCAAGGGAGGACCGCGGGAATGATCATGACAACTACCGCCTGGGCGGACATCGAGCCGGGCAGCGACCCGCTGACGCTGGCCATCGGCTGCTCGCGGGCCGAGATCGACATCACCAAGAAAATACCCGGCATGACGGTCAGCGCGGACGGCCTGTGGCGCTGCCCGCTCACCTGGCCCGCCTGGATCGCCCTGACGGCGATCTTCGCCCGCCAGCCCATCAGGATCGAGCCCGAGCTAGCCGAGTGGGCGGCAGCCAAGCAGGCCGAGATCGAGCAGCGCTACGCCATGCGCGAGGCGCTGGACGCCGGGCCGGGCTACCTGGAGCCGCTGCTGGCGCTGGAGCGCCGCGACGGACCGCAGATGACCCCGGTGCAGCGCGGTGACGCCGCCTGGCTGCTGCGCTGGCGTCGGGTGATCTCCGGTGGCCGCCGCGGGAACGGCAAGACGCCGCCGCTGATCCGGGCGCTGCAACTGCTGCACGCCACGGGCGACGGCTGCCCGGCGCTGATCATCTGCCCGGACTCCGCGCCGCGGTCCTGGGCGCGCAAGCTGGCCGAGTGGGCTCCCGAGCTTCGCGTGGTGATCATCAGCGGGTCGGCCAAGAAACGCAACGAGGCGATCGACCGGGTGGCCCGCGGCGAGGCGGACGTGGCGATCATCGTCTGGCAGGTGGTCCGCCATCACAGCAGGCTGGCCTCCTACCCGGGCAAGGCGTTCGTGAAATGCGACACCCACGGCGGCAGCACCGGCAAGACCACCGCGCAGTGCGAAGTCTGCCTCAAGGCGCTGAACATGATCAGGTGGCAGACCGTCATCCCCGATGAGTGCCACCGGATGGCCGACGAAGGGTCCAAGCAGACCAGGGCCACGCAGTGGCTGATGCAGCACACCGAGAACTGCTGGCCGACCACCGGCACGCTGACCACCAATGACGTCGGCAGCCTGTGGCCGGTGCTGTACGGGCTGGACCCGGCCGCCTGGCCGGTGCGCTCGCGCTACCTGGACCTGTACGCCCGGCAGGAGTTCGCCTTCCTGGACCGCGGCAAGGTGATCCTGGGCCTGCGGCCCGAGCACGAGCAGTTGTTCCACTGGGCCACCGAGCCCTACTTCCGGCGCATCCACCACCAGATCGCCCGCGCAGGCCAGCCGGGCCTGGCCGACGTGGAGTTCCGCTACCCGGACATGACCGCCCGGCAGGCCAGCGCCTATCACTCGATCGCACGGGCGGGCATCGCGGAACTGGCGAACGCCGACCTGGTGGCGGCCACGGCCATCGTCAAGTTCACCCGGCTGTGCCAGCTTGCCAGCGCCATGATCGAGACGTACGACACCGAGGACAGCGCGGGCTTCACCGCCGAGGGCAACGTGCGGCTGTGCAGCCCGAGCCAGAAGGTGGCCGACCTGCTGGAGTTCCTGGCCACCGAGCCGGGCCAGTGGCTGGTGGCCTGCTCCACCCCGCAACTGGTGGAGATCGCCGCCAAGGCGCTCACCGAGGCGCAGATCACCTGGACCAAGATCGTCGGCGGGATGACCTCGGACGCCAAGGACGCCGCCGCGGTGGCCTTCCAGCGCGGTGATCACCGGGTGATCTTCTGCACCTCGGCGGGCGGCGAGTCGATCGACCTCCAGGCGGCCGAGGGGATCTTCTGGATGCAGCCCGACCCGAGCTTCACCGGCCGCGAGCAGATGACCGGCCGCTGTGACCGGTTCGGCCGGGCCGGGACGTGCCGCCAGGTCTACTCGCTCACCCCGGGCACGGTGGACATCCGGCTATTCACGCTCGGCCTTTCCAAGGAAGAACAGCACGAGCAGGTGGTGCGGGACGCCGCCATGCTCCGCTGGATGATGGACGTCCAGCCAGACGAAATAGTAGAGGACGGAGACAATGGGACAGACCAACTCACCCACGCTTAACAATGGCAGGCTCGGGTTCAGCAATTCCGAGATCCAGCTATTCCTCCGCTGCCCGCGCAGGTGGCTGACCGAGTATTACTGGGGCTTCCTGCCCGCGAATCCGAGCCCGCTGGGCGCGGCCAACCTGGGCACCCGGGTGCACCTCGCCCTGGAAGCCAAGTTCGGCTACGGCCTGGACCCGGGCACGGTCTTGGACATTCTCTACGGGGCCGAGGTCGCCAATCACCCGGACCTGGCCAGGGAACTGAACGCCGACCTGGAAATGTCCAAGATCATGGTCGAGGGCCTGCTGGAGTGGATGGACGCCGAGGGCCACAGCAGCAAGTTCCGCTACGTGGCCGCCGAGGCCGAGGTGCGCGTGCCGCTGCCCGGATTCGACGGCATCGACCTGCGCGCCAAGCTGGACCAGATCGGCCAGTGGACCGACACCGGGCTGTATGCGTTCCTGGACTGGAAAACGCGGGACGTGCTCCAGCCGCTGGTCCTGCTGCGCCAGGACCCGCAGATGCGGTTCTACTCGCTGGTGCAGTGGCTGGCCGCGGGCTACCCGCCGCCGCAGCCCGGCCGCGGTCTGCCCGACACGGCGGGGATGCCCCCGCTGGTGCTCGGCGGCAACGTCGCGCAGCTTCGCAAGGTGAAGCGCTCGCGCCAGGCCAAGCCGCCGTTCTACCAGTGGGACCCGTTCAGCCACACGCCCGAGATCATGGCGAGCACGCTGATCAAGGTGCAGGCCACGGTGGCCAAGATCCTGGCCGCCAGGGCGGCCCTGGACGACTGCTACGCCCGCGGCGGCAACCTGGCCGAGATCGACTTCCTCCAGAAGTCCATGCTCGGGCCGGTGTGGATCAGCCACGACTGCTCCTGGTCCTGCCCCCTGGCCAAGGGCGCGTGCGGCATGATGGACGACGGCTCCGCCTGGGTGGAGCATTTTGTCGGCAGCGGCGCGTATGTTCAGGGGGACCCCTACGAGAGGTACAGCAGCCAGTCGATTGCTGCGCTTGTCAGCGCCGCAGGGTAGCCTGTAAGTACAGGCATCAGACGTGAGGTCAGGACAGATGACAGCGGGAGGCAGACAGTGACCATCCAGCCGTATCAGACCGTCCCCCCGGGGCTGGTCAACGGCCAGGCTGGCAGGTCCGCTCAGGGCTTGTCGATCGGCGTCCACGCCGACCCCAAGATGGGCAAGTCCTCGCTCGGCGTCTCCGGCCCCCGGCCGTGCGCGCTGGTGGACAGCGAGCTTGCCGGGAAGTGGGTGCCAGGGCGGCAGATCACCTGGGACCCCACCCGGCAGACCGTGCCGCAGTGGAACGGGCCGGAGGACTGGGAGATCTGCGACATCCCGGTGCAGAGCATCGACACCTTGTTCGCCATCCAGCAGGTGCTGGCCAGCGGCCGTCACCCGTTCAACTCGATCAGCGTGGACTCGGTGCCCGCGGTGGCTCACCGGGCGATGATGAGCATGGCTGGCCGTCGCAAGATGGATTGGGACGACTGGGGCCAGCTTCTGCGGGACATCCTCCAGTCCATCGTGGGCTTCAAGGACATGCTGGTGCACCCCACCAACCCGGTCTGGTCGGTGGTCTACATCTTCCCGACGCACTTTGACCGCAACACCCGCAAGATGCGGCCCTACCTCCAGGGCCAGAGCGCCAACCTGGTGCCCTACCAGTTCGACCTGATGGGCACGATGTACGTGCAGGGCGCACACCCGGACGGCACCCCGATGCACCACCTGTTCACGGGGCCGAGCACGACGTACGAAACCGGTGACCGGCTGTGGGGCAGACTGCCCCCGGACATGATCATCGGACACCCCGGCAGGGTGCCCGGGTGGACAGTAGAGACGATGGTGGAACAAGCCATCGCAGTCAGCCAGTAGGCAACAGGGAGAAGATCATGACGTATCCAGGACAGCCGCAGTACCCCGGCCAGCAGCCGCAGCAGGGCTACCCGCCCCAGCAGGGCTACCCCCAGCAGGCCCCTCCGCAGCAGTACGGCCCGCCGCAGCCCGGTAGCTACGGCCCGCCCGCCCCGGGCGGTTACGGCCCCCCGGTGCCGCAGGGCTACGACCAGGGCGGCTACGGCCCGGCCGAGCCCAACTGGCAGGCCATGGCCGACACCGCCGACACGAGCACGGGCGGGGACTATGAGCCCGGCTGGTGGCTCGCGCACGCGATCAGTTGCGAGTACGGGCTGACCCGCAAGCAGGACAAGTACTGCTGGACCCCGGTGTTCCAGTTCGACGGCGGCCCGAACAACGGCCGCAAGATGACCACCACGCTGGCCATCAGCGAGCGCAAGAACGACGGGACCGACAACCCGGGCGGCAACGCCAAGCTGTACCGCCAGATCGGCGCGCTCGGTGCGCCGGTCGGGGAGAAGTTCGGCCAGCAGGGCGTCACCCCGTTCTGGCAGATGGGCTGGACCGGCGAGCAGGTGGCCGGTGTCATCCAGCAGGCCGGTGCCCCGGTAGAGATCCAGGTCTACTACGACAAGGACTGGGGCAACTACAAGATCGGCGGTATCCGCTCGCCACGCAGCGCGACGGGCCACGCGATGGCCCCGCCGATGGCCCAGCAGGCTCCGCAGGGCTCCATGCCACCCGGCCAGGCACCGCCCCAGCAGGCCCCAGCGCCCGCCATGGGCGGCTACCAGCCCGGCCCGCCCGCGCAGGGCTACGGCCCGCCGCAGCAGGCTCCTGCGCCCGTCCAGGCCCCGCCTCCGGGTCCGCCGCAGTATCAGGCCGGACCGCCCCCGCAGGGCGCACCGCAGCAGGTGCCGCCGCAGCAGTGGCAGCCCGGCCAGGCACCTCCCCAGCAGCCCGGCACGGGCATGCAGGAGTTCGCCCCGGGCACCACCTGGAACCCGGGCCAGCCCGGCGCTGCTCCGCCGCAGCAGTACGCCGCGCCGCAGCAGCCACCCGCTGGCCCGCCACAGCAGGCCCCGATGCCGATGCAGCCTGGCCCTGGCAACGGCTACCCGCAGCAGGGACCGCCGCAGCAGCCCGGCCAGCCGCAGCAGGGAGGCGTGCAGCAGCCGCCCTGGAAGCAGTAGACCAGTAGGACTGCCTGCCCCCGGCCCGCTCCGGGGACAGGCGTGGAGGGAAGGCAGCAGCCGACCCCCCTGGAGCCCCGAGCCACCCCCACGGCCGGGGCTCCAGTCTTTGCCGGCCATCCGTTGACAGAAGGTGTTGACAGAACACGCGGCACCGGGTAAGCTAGCATCAGCAAGCCAGTCAGGGAACAGAATGTCAGACCCCCCGGCTAGGCTCAAAGGCAAAGGTCAGCACCACAGACAGGAGACAGACAGATGTCAATGGAAACCCTCACCTGGCTCAACCAGAACGTGCTCATCGGCTTCACCGACAAGCGCGGCAGGGCGTGGCACTATGACGAGGCCAGCCAGGGCGAGCAGCCCAACCACTACCCCGGCGCGATCCCCGTGCCCGACGTCATCAAGCGGCTGTTCAACTGGGAGCCGGTTGAGGGCAAGGTCAAGACCACCTTCCGCGCTGGCGGCAAGCAGCGGACCGTCGAGGTCCCTGGCAAGAAGTCCCTGTGCCACCCCGAGACTGGCGAAGTGTTCAGCATCGTGGGCAAGGGCTTCAACGTCCACAGCTACCAGCAGTGGCTGGTCAAGAACTTCCAGATGATCCTGGACGACTCAGACCTGGGCATCGGCTCGGCTGGCCTGCTCAAGGGCGGCGGCCAGGCGTGGGTCCAGATCGAGCTTCCCGAGACGATCGACGGCCCCGGTGGCATCAAGCACCGCCCGTTCATCACCGGCTCAGCCGTCCTGGACGCCTCCCGGTCCACCAGCTACTCCACCGGCACCCAGGTGGCGGTCTGCGACAACACCCTGAGCGCCGCCCTGGCGGGTGCCTCGGCCATGATCAAGTACGCGCACCGCAAGGGCATCGAGATCAAGGTCCAGGACGTCCGTGACGCGCTGGCGATCGTGATGGACTCCGCCGACGCCGTGAACGCCGAGCTTGAGGCGCTGCTGGCGATCACCGTCACCGACAAGCAGTGGGAGCAGTTCGTGGCCGCCACGATCGGCCCCCGCCCCAACGCCATGATCGAGGGCAAGGGCTCCGCGGCCCTGACCAAGTGGGACGACCGCCGCGACACCCTGACCGCGCTCTGGAAGAACGACCCCATGGTGGCCCCCTGGACCGGCACTGGCTTCGGCGTGGTGCAGGCCATGAACACCTACCGCCACCACCACCAGGTCGCCAAGGGCGTCGATGGCGGGCGCGCAGAGCGCAACCTGATCAACCGGGTGGATGGCACCAACGACAAGCAGGACGCCCTGGTGCTGGACCGGCTCCAGATGGTCCTGGCCGCCTGATCGAGGGAGGCACAGGGGCCGGGCTCGCGCAAGCGGGACCCGGCCCCCTTGTCATAGGGGGAGCCATGCCCACGAACAACCTGAACGGGCGGTCAAGGCGGCTGCGCAACGGCTGGCCGGTATCTGACCTGAACGTGCCCGGCTGGGTCTACACGCTGCACTTCCTGGAGCCGCTGGGAAGCCCCCAGGACCGCCGCGGGCACGCGCAGCACTACACCGGCTGGAGCGGCCTGGACGGGCTCGCAGCGCGCCTCTCGGCGCACTGGGACGGCACCTGCGGCGTCCGCCTGGTGGTCGCCTTCCGCCGCGCTGGCATCCCGTTCCTGGTCGCCTCGGTCGAGCCCGGCACCCGGGCGCTGGAAAACCGGAGGAAGCTGCATGGCGCATCGGCACGCTGCCCGGTCTGCCGAGGGATCAGGGAGCACGCCGTGCCGCTGTTGACAGAACAGGCACCGGCCCTGATACTGGGGTGAGGACAGAACCGAGCAGACAGGAGACGGAAAGGAAAAGTGATCATGATGGCCCGACCTACCGCCGTCAGCCAGCTAGACACCGCTGCGCCGGTCAGCTACTCCGGCGTGGCCGCCGCGCTCAACCGCGCCTTCACCTGGCCCGCGGGCAAGTTCATCGACCGCCGCCAGGTGGAGCGCTGGCACATGCGCCGGACCCGCAACCAGCTAGGCCAGCTACCGCCGAGCCCGCTCCGCAAGCGGCGCAACGTGCCGCGCACCGCGGCGAAGGTGATCTTCGACCCGGTGGCCTGGATCGAGTGGGCGCGGCCGGGCGTGCCCGGCCCGCGGAACAAGGGCTGGGTGGTCCCCGGGATCTCCGATGAGTGACTGCGGGCCGGGCCAGCACAGCGCGCAGGTCTGGACCCCGGCCAGCAGGTGCCGGGACTGCGGCCACCGGATCAGCAGCGCGGCCACCGTGCCGATAGCCACCCGGCGCATGCGGCCGGACTACTGGCTGTTTGAGGTGCTGGCCCGGTGGATGGCCCGGCACCCGGTCCAGGAACTGAGGCTGCGGTGACCCGTGGCTGACCAGTTCGACCGGCTCCAGGGCGTGCTGGCGCGCTCGCTGGCCCGCAAGCCGCGGACGCTGCGCGAGCTTGCCTCGGACCTGCCCGGTGAGGACTGGTCGGTGCGCGACATCAGCGCCGCGCTGCTGGTGCTGCGCGAGGCGGGCTACGTGCGGTTCGCAGGCGGTGCCTGGCACTCCGGGGCCGAGTGGGGCAAGGTCGGCCACTGCGACGTCGTGTTCAAGGGCTGCGGCCCGTGGGACGCCGCGCAGGGGCCATTCCCGGGCGAGCTTGACACCGCGGCGGAGAGCCGCAACACGGCCATGATCCGGTGGTCCTGCGGCTGGGGCTTCTGAGCTAGCCTGTCAGCACAGCCTGGCCAGACAACCATCAGAGAACGCAGTATCGAGATTCAGGCGACTCCCGGGAAACGCAATTTGCTGGCCCCGGCCAGGCTGAGCCGCCCGGCCACCTGGGCTTTACCGGCCGGGCGGCGACTTGCGTTCTGTAGACAGAACTGGTAAGCTGTAGGGGTAAGGCAGACAGACAGGAGACAGCAGACATGATCAAGACCCCGATGAGCGTCGAGTGGGCTAGGCAGTTCTTCACCAGCCCGAAGTACAGCCGCTGGACCGCGATCGACGTGTACGCGAACTACGCCGACCTGCCCGCCGAGGCGCGTTACTACCTCGGCTGCGCCGTCCGCGAGTTCACGCAGGGAGAGGGCTGACATGGGCTGCCCGATGTGTGGCGGGCCGGGGATCTTCCTCGGCCAGCTAGGCCACCGCGAGCACTTCACCTGCCGGGACTGCGGCATGGGCTACTCGATCGACGCGGCCAGCGAGCCGGTGACCGAGTGGTGACCGGCTACGTCACGTGCCCGGACTGCCAGCGGCCGGTCGTTGACCGGCTGCTGGCGGCCCACCAGCGCCGCCACGCGGGCACCGACTGGTTCAGCGAGCGCCGCCCGGTGGTCACGCCCCGCCCGGGGCTCGGCAGCCGGTCCCGGCGCGACCGCACCCCCAACGGCGGCGAGGGCAGCCCCCAGCGGCGCTGGAAGCGTCCGAGGGGCGCGGGACCATACAGCTAGACGACAGACAGGAGACAGTCATGAGCTTCGCCGGAGCCGACTACGACGTGGCCGAGCACACCGCGCCGCGCATGTCGGCCCGCAACGTGCTGGACATCCACGCCGGGCTGCACCGGATGTTCGCCAGGATCAGCCCGCTGCACCGGGCGATGTTCATCGAGTACGCCCTGGAAGATCTGCGGGCGGGCAATCCCGAGTGGGTGGCCAGCCACCTGCACCCGGCCACGTCCAGCGCCGACCTCGATCCCTGGCTGGACTCGCTGGCCTTTGACCTGTTCGGGGCCACCACCTTCCAGGTGACCGCGGAAATGATCGACCTGGCCAGGAACCTGAGCGTGACCACGCCGGACCTGGCCGACCTGGTGCCCGAGGATCTGCCCGAGGACTCCGGCTTCATGTGGCTGGATGAGCCGGTGGAGCGGCCCTCGGTCGAGGACAAGCCCGGCATGGCTGTGATGGTGATGCAGGCGGTGTCCTGGGCCACGATCCCGCAGATGGAGGTCAGGATCGGGGAGGGCGGCCCGATCGCCCGCGTGCCCGCGGTGCGTATCCGCGAGTGGGGCTGGAACGACACGCCGAACAGCGAGCCCCGGCCGCTGCACCTGATGGGCCAGAGCACCAACCCGCTGACCCGCAACGTGCACACGCCGCTGACCGAGCTTCACCTGGTCCACATGATCTGGATCTTGATGGGGATGGAGATCGTCTCCACCGAGCCGGTGCGGGCCGACCGGGCGGCCATGCGCCGGGCACCGAACCTGCGCCATCACGACGTCCGCGTGGTGAAGCTCCGCCGCACCCGGCCACGGCCCGATGCCGACCGGCCGGTGGTACACCGCGAGATCGACTGGACGTGCACCTGGCTGGTCCGGGCGCACCACCGGCACGCGCACCGCCAGGACCACCGCGCTGTCGGCCCGTACAAGCGCAGTGGCCCGTGCGAGGTCTGCGGGGACGCCACCAGCTTCATCGGCGCATACATCAAGGGGCCGGACGGGCTGCCGCTGCGCGCCGCGGACCTGCTGGTCAAGCTGGCCCGTTAAAGATCTTGGAAATTGGCCGGCAATCTGTTGACAGAACCCAATCCACCGACTAAGCTGTAGGTACAACAGCACAGAGGACAGCGAGAGGGCCGGATCGTCAGAACGGCTCGTACGGCCTGGTGGTGAACGGGTAAGCGCGCCGCACTGGGGAACTGGATTAACGATCATCCCAGCCAGGGGCAGGCACTGCCACAAGACTCCCAACGGGGATCGGTAGCCATTGGCCAGGGCGCGGAACACGGGTCCGGCTCTCTCGCGCTGGTGGGCGGTCACAGAAGCCGCACTAAGAGGCGTACGCACGCCGCCAGCACAGCCACCCAGGCAGGCTTGAAACCGGGCGCAGTTGAGGCCGGGCATGCTAAGGGCCGGAGTAGTGAATGACCGGCTCGGCGGGCACCCCCGCTCAGGAAGGGCAGCAGCACCTGGGGACCTACCCGGCCCAGGCCGGGCGGGTCAGGTGGCTGGGATCACCCAGCAGGGCCAGGGTGAAGTAAGCGGCTCGGTTCGCCGGGGGCGGGAACCCCCGGGCAAGAGCGGACCGGATAGAGCTACCGGGGCAACCCGGATGCGCCGTCTCCCCTGCACCAGCCAGTTGTCCTCGGTGCTGTTCACAACTGAACAGTGGTCCACGCGGAGCCCCGGACCGGCGAGGTGCCTTCACCCGCAGAGTACCGGCTATGAAACGCCCTACGGCATCTAAGCCCAGGCTTGAATCACGCGACGTCGCCGCCTGCGGGCGGAGATCACGATGATCGTGGTGCACCTCGGTGAGCGGTGTTTATGAAGGTGGTGGAGCCCGAACGGTGTTGGGGAGCGAAGCGGAAGAACAGCCAGGCGATGAGCCGTTATCAGGAACCGGGGAGTGGCCACGATCCGGGGAGGGGCGGCGAGTAGGACGGCTGGCCGGGGCTTCGCGTGGATCACTGAGCAGGACAACTGAACAGCGGGTGCCTTCACTTCGGGAGATCTCCCGGGAGAAGTCCCCAGGCGGCGTAACCCGGCTGGGGAATACCGGATCTTGGCCGATCTGGCGGAGGGCTGCGGCGGCGTGCCACCTGTGATCACCAGGGACCGTCCGCAGCCCGAAGTGAGGGCACCCGCTCAAGACAACGCAGACAGACAGGAGACAGGCAGATGGGAGTCAACCCGCGCACCGGCTTCTACCAGGTGACGCCGACCGCCGATGAGGTGGCCGACTGGCGCAAGCGCTATCCGCGCCGCCACCCGCCCTACCGGTCAGCGTGCCAGCGCTGCGGCACCCGCATCTGGCACAGCGGCATCGCCATCGGCAGCCACCGCCGCGCCTGCAAGGACGGCCGGTCATGATCCCCGAGGGGCCGGGCGCGAGCAGCAAGAGCCCGATGGTCCTGGACCGCGAGCACGTCCACGACATGACCGACCTGCGGACACTGCGCCGCCACGTCACCGAGCACCACGCCGGGCAGGCCCTGCGCGGGCGCAAGCCCCCGCGGCGCAACGCCGACCTGATCGGCTGGCACTGGGGCATCCACTACCGGCTGCACCTGAGCCACATCCACGGCGGCCCCTGGATTCAGGTCCGGGTGCCCCGCTCCATCCCGAGCATGGTCAAGCCGCTCGGCTACTGGACCGGGGCACAGATGATCACCCGCGCCGAGCTTGCCCGGCAGTGGCGGGAGCGGCACGCCGTGCCCGCCGAGGGCGTGGTGCGCGACACCGATGGCACGATCCTGCGCGGCCCCTCGCTGGTCTGCGGCTGCCCGCTGGACTCCGGCTGCACCGGTTACCACCCGGGGCGGCTGGCATGACGATGACCCGCCGCAGGACCGGCTACGACGGCCCCACAGTGCCCGACAACTGGCATGTGTCCACCAGCTTCCAGGTCGGCCGCAAGCAGGCCACGCCCGGCAGGGCGGTCACCATTCGCGGCGAGCGCGGGACCTTCCGGTTCGTCCGGCACGTGGTGACCGAGCCCGCTGACCGCCGCCGCAAGCGGCGCGAGTGGATCGACGTCATCGGCGGCACGGCCGGGGTGACGATGTTCCGCAGCTTCACCCCGGACCGCATCAGGAAGGTCGGCCCGGTCCAGGGCAAGCAGCGCACGATCTGCGGCTACCCGGTAGTTCGCTAAACTGTTGACAGAACCCCATCCGGCTGGTAAGCTGTAGGTACAACAGCAAGACAGGCAGACAGGAGACAGACAGTGACCATCGCCAGCGCCGGAACCCTCACCCGGGGGACCATCACCTGCGGCCAGTGCAAGCGGACCCACGCCACCGTGGCGGACGTCCAGGAGTGCTACGCGCAGGCCCGGGGCGGATTCCTCAGCCTGGATGACGCAGCCGCCGAGCAGGCCGCAGAGTGCTGGGCGGAGAACTACTCAGAGGCGCGGGCCTGCGGGCTCAGCGATTGGGACGCCAAGCTCTACGCCAACGTGCTCGCCTCGGGCCAGACCTGGGCCGAGTACCTGGCCGAGCGGGACGCCGAGGTCGCAGCCGAGATCGAGGCAGCGGGCGAGTGCGAGCACGGCCTGAGCGCAGCCCTGTGCTGCGGCCCCGGCCACTACCCGCCCGACACCTACACCGACTGACCGCAAGACCCGGGGGGCCACCCGGCCCCCCGGCCGCTCCACGCAGACAAAGGACAGGCAGATGAGCCGGACCGTGAAGTTCACCCCCGACCCCGACCGCGGGCGCGTCATCGCGGAGCGCCGCCGCAGCAACGCGGCTGGCATCCACCGCAGGACGCGGAGCCGGGGCGGCAGCCGCCGCCAGGCCATCACCGCCAGCCAGCGGGGCGAGTAGCCACAACCCCGAGGGGGGCCACCAGGCCCCCCTCACGACTCTTAGGAGAGACAGACATGACAGACCTGGCAGAAGTGCTCGCAGGCATCAAGCGGGACTCATTCGTGGACGGCTACGAGGCGACCGACGCTGAGGCATTCGGCCTGCTGCTGGCCCACCACTTCCAGTGGGACGGCATCGAGATCTTGAAGGCCGCAGGCTACGGCCTGGAGGACGCCAACTTCCACACCGAGGCGGAGATCGTCCGCCACATGGCCGACCGCGGCGAGCAGGGCCTGCCCTGCGTGCCCGAGCCCGCCAAGGCAGGAGAGTGACATGAGCACCACCGATTGGGCCGGGCGCGGCTTCGGCGGCCAGCCGGAAGGCCGCCGCTGCGGCATCCACGGCGACCCCACCGACGCGGGCCGGTGCGCGCACTGCGACGGCCTGCTGGCCGAGGGCGAGACGGTCACCACGGCCTACGACTTGCCCGGCACCGACCCGATCCTGGCCCTCGGCATCACCAGCCTGGGCGGGCTGCTGTTCGGCACCCGCTCCATGCGCGGCGCAGAGGCCCGCTGGGCTGGCCGCATCGTCGGCACCGTGGCAAGCCTCCAGGAGACGCTGGAGCACGTCCGGGCCGACCTGGCCGTGCTGGACCGCCAGGCGCACCCGAGCACGCTGCGCGCCCTGCTGCGCAAGCAGCTACGGCTCCAGCACGCCGCCACGCTGGCCGACCTGGAGACGATCTTCCATGGCGTCTCGCGCAACGTGCTGATCGGTGAGTTGAAGCTCATGCGCGATGACGGCGAGGTCCGCTTCCAGGGCGCGAGATACGTCTGGCAAACCAGTTGACGGCCAGCCGGTACTCCGGTATTCTGTCAACAGATAGGCAGACAGGCAGACAGGGAGACAGGACGATGTGGACACCCGAGCAGGACCGCCAGGCCGATGAGGTTGCCGACGCCATCGTGGCCATCGCCACCCAGCGGCACCCGGGCGACCCGGCCGCCATCGCGCTGTGCGCCATCGCACTGACCGAGACGGCCCTGGCCGACGCCGCCCCGATCCGCAGCACCGAGGACCCCAAGATGACCCCGGCCGAGCTAGAGCTTCGGCTGAGCAGCCCCGGCCGCAAGTGGGACCGCCAGCCCTGGCAGCCCCGCCTCGCCTAGACAGGAGACAGACCGATGCAGATGAACGAGGACGAGATCCGCGAGAGCGCCCGGCGCTGGCACAGCCACCCGGTGCTGGGTCCCGCCACGCGCACGCTTGAGTCACTGATGACCGCGGTCAACGGGTGCAGCGACGGCTGGCCGTACTGGCAGAAGCCGCGCCGCTCCGCGGACCGGCTGATGGAACTGATCACCGACAACACGCTGGCCGTCCGGCGCGGCGGGGAGCCGCAGGACGATGAGGACTTGGCGGCCCGGCTGCGCACGGCCTACAGCGTGCTGCGCCGGTTCCGCACCAGCCGCGCCGAGGTCGGCGGGATCAAGTTCCGCATCTACGCCGCGCCGGGCGTGGCGGGCGACCCGGAGCCCGAGCCCGAGCGCCAGCCGGTTCAGCACCAGATTCGCATCACCGTCCGCGGCGACCGCGCCACGGTGACGGTGGCGGGCAACGGACCGCTCGCGCCTGGCCGGTACATGGGCGCGGTGGTCCGGCTGACTGACGGCCGGGAGCGGGTGGCGTGATGAGCGCCGCCGAGGACGGCACGATCGACCTGCTGACCAACGCCGAGGGCCAGCTAATCGCGGCCCTCGGCCGCAACAGCGTCCAGACGCCCACGGGCCTGTCCCGCAACCTGGCCCGCTCGCGGTATTGGGTGGCCAGGGACGCCGAGGCGCTGCGCAAGCTCGGCCTGGTGCAGATCACCCGGACGTCCAAGCAGGTGACCTACGAACTGACCGGCCAGGGCAGGCTGCTGATCGAGGGCGTGGAAGCCAGGCTGACCCGCACCGGCCGGTTCATGACCGGGGAGGACTTCGCCAACCTGAACCGCGAGGCGGAGCAGGGCTACTGCACCGCGTGGATCGCGGGCAGTCACCCGGTGCACTGCTTCCAGCCGCTGGCCGGTGACGGGTCCTGCCCCAACGCCGCGTTCCACATGATCGACCAATCAGGCGCTTAACATCGCACCCCGCGCCGGGAGCATAAAGACGACAGCACAACCGAGACAGGAGACAGAACGATGACAGAGCAGCTTGAGAGCTACGGCCTGGTGAGCGGCCGGGCCTACACGTCCACCCGGGTGCGCGGCTTCGCGCCGTGGAACCCGATCCAGACCACCCTCGATGTGGTCGGCCAGGTGCAGGCGATCCTGGCCGAGTACGCCGCCTACCTGCCGATGACCAACCGGCAGATCTTCTACCGGCTGGTCGGCACCCGCGGCTACCCCAAGACCGAGCAGGCGTACGCCCGGCTGTGCGAGTACCTGAACCGGGCGCGGCGGGCTGGCATGATCGACTTCTCCGCGATCCGCGACGATGGCACGCAGTCCGAGGGCGGCACCGGCTACTCCGGTGTGGAGCACTGGATGCGGTCGATCCGCTACTACGCCGAGGGCTACAGCCACAACCTCACCGAGGGCCAGCGCTACCACCGCGAGCTTTGGGTGGAGGCGGGCGGCATGGTGCCGCAGGCCGCCGCGGTCGCAGGCGACTACGACGTGATCACCTACTCGGCCGGGGGCTTCAACGGCCTGACCGACAAGCACGAGACGGCCGAGCGGCTGGCCCGCCAGCGCAAGCCCTGCATCGTGTTCCACGTGGGCGACCTGGACCCCTCGGGGCTGGCCATCGTGGACGCCCTGGCCGAGGACGTCACGCTGATGGCCCGCGGGATCGCCCGCAGGCGCGGCCGGGACGCCCTGGTGCAGTTCATCCGGGTGGCGGTCACCGAGGATCAGGTGGCTGAGCACGGCCTGCCCACCGCGCCGCAGAAGGGCTCGGACAACCGCGGCGAGTGGATGGATGAGACGGTCCAGTGCGAGGCGCTGCCGCCCGACGTGCTGGCCGCCACGATCCGCGCCGCGATCGAGGAATACACCGACCTGGACCAGGTGGCCGCGATGCGCGAGCAGGGCGACCGCGAGCGTGCCCGCATCCTGGACCGGTTCGACCGCATCGCGGACGATGACGCCGAGGACGGTGAGGACGAGTAGACCTGGACGCGGGTCCGATACCCGGCCCGCGCAAGGTGCCGTTTGGGCACCTGGCCCCGCTGCCTTCCTTTGTTGGTTCCTCGGGCAGCGGGGCTTCCGGCATCTGTTGACAGAACACCGCGCAGCGGGTAAACTGTCCGTAGGACAGCAACGCAGACAGGGAGACAGGGACATGAGCAAGAGCTACCGGGTCCACATCCACGATCACGGCGACCAGGGCCGGTGGCTGGCGCAGCAGGACTTCGCCAAGCGCCCCACCCGCGAGCAGATCGACGCCGCGTTCCCGGTGCTGGCCGAGCCCGGCCGTTACGAGGTCCGGGTCAACGTCGTGTCCGGCGAGGACGAACTGGCGGGCTGGGCCTGGCTCCAGGGCTCCTACGCCAAGGACCCCGCCAACCCGACCGACGCCGAGCTTGCCGCCGCGATCAAGCGCGGCCTGGCGGACGGCTCCATGATCACCGCAGAGGACTTCCTGGCCCGCGTGGCTGACGAACCGGCCGAGTGTGAGCACGACTACTCGATCATGCTGGCGATCCCCCGCAAGCTGGCGGGCGCGATCCACGGCTACGACGACTACCGCGAGTGCCGCCACTGTGGCAAGCGCGCCCCGGCCGAGGCCGTCACCCAGCCGGTCCCCAAGCCGGTGGACCAGGAACTGTTCGACCGGACCGCCCCGGCGTGGAACTGCGTGACCAGCGACGGCCCGCACTACACCCCTGGCACCGGCCGGTGCGAGTGGTGTGGCAAGAGCCAGGACCAGATCAACGCCGAGCACCAGGCCCGCAAGGAGGCTGCCATGAGCAAGGCCAGCACGCTGGACACCGCGGCGGAGCAGATCGCTGACGAGATCACCCGCGCCGCCCGCGGCTCGGGCACCGACCCGGTGGCCTGGGTGACCGGCAACGCCTTCATGCCGCCGCTGCGCAGCTTCGCCGCTGCCGAGCGGGTGTGGCAGGACAGCGAGGACGGGGAGGACTTTGACCACATGGCTGGCCGGGTGGATGCCCTGCTGGCCGAGCGCGAGGTGGCGCTGGAGTGCCCCGAGTACGACAACGCGCTGTACGCGGTAGACCTGCGCCGGTTTGAGTACGTGGATGACCCCGGCGACCACGAGACGCTGCAACAGGACTGGCAGCCCCGCCAGCCCGAGCACCTGACGCAGGGCCACGAGCCCGGCACCCTGCATGACTGCCCGGCGTGCGAGGACCGCTGCCACTGCAACCGCGGCGAAATGGAGTGCGTGTTCGACGGCGAGCACAACGGCCTGGGCACCCCCGCCCCGGCCGAGCCCGCAGCGCGGCCCGCCCCGGCGTCCGGCCGGTGCTCAACCGGTGCCCACGCCCTCAAGCGGAGCTAGCGCACCGGCCGGCGATCTGTTGACAGAACGGGTCCCGGCCGGTAAGCTGTAAGTACAGCAGACAGCAGACAGGAGACAGACGATGGACATGGACCCGAGCCTCGCCTTCACCGCGGTGCTGGAGATCCACCCGGGCGGCCGGACCATGACGTCCGAGGAATCACAGCCCTGGAAGGACGGCCTGCTGGCCGCCTGGAAGGCCGAGAAGCCCCGCGACAAGTGGGAGCACGCCCGGCGCTGGATCGCTGGCAAGCTGGCCGCCGATGCGTTGGCCGAGCACGATGAGCACGGCGCTCGCTACAGCAACGGCTACACGCTCCCTTACCACAGCCGGATGGACTTCCGCATGGCGCTGGCCATCGCCCGGAGCAAGCACCCCAAGCGCGTGCTGGCCCACACCGGAGTCTTGCGCTACGGCGAGTTCACCGAGTCCCCGTGGTGCGCGGTCTGCGGCTCCGCCGAACTTTCCCCCAGCCACGTCGGCCGCGAGCGGTCGCACGACTGGGAGCCCTCGGTCCGCGTGACGATGATGGGCAACTGCATCGCCACGTTCCACGCCACGGGCGTGACCCTGTGGGGCTGCGGGCGGCCGACCGCCAGCACCAGCGAGGCGCTGTCCAACCTGGTGACGGGCGGCTACTTCTACCACCGTGACCGCGTGCTGTGGTTCTCCAGCTACGCCCCCGGCGTGGACCCGATCGAGCACCGCGAGGGTGCTCCCTACCGCTACCGCTAGGAGGACCCGATGGACTGCTACTTTGCCAGCCTGAACGGCATCAAGGTGCTCGGCCCCTACGACCGGCGCGAGATCCAGCCGCAGCTTCGGGCGCGGCAGCAGCTTGGCTGGCCCGAGGTCAATGTGTGGTACATCCTGGCCGACTCGATCGAGCAGGCCCGCCGCCAGGCCACGCACCGGGCCGCGCAGGCCCGGTTCTACGTCAAGCGGCGGCAGTGGGTGGACTGCACCTACGGCGAGCGGGTCAGCCAGTGCTACCACAGCCCGCGCTGCGGCTTCATGCGGCCCGGCCAGGCGCTGCCGTTCGGCCACTGGAAGGAAGGCTGGACCGGCCCTATCCGCGGCATCAACCAGGCCAACCGCGAGGTCGCGGCCTGGCGGCAGGCGGACTGGGAGGCCACCTACGTCCTGACATCCAACACCGTGCGCGCCCAGGTGCGCGCCTGGGAGAAGGCGAGCAAGTCATGATCCCCAAGCCCAACGCCACCGACCACGACTACCCCGTGGGCACCTGGGTGGAGTACGGCACGTCCGGCCCGCACGGCGGGGACCGCCTCGGCGTCATCGTCATGGAGCAGCGCCAGTACGGCCAGGACGGCTACCTGATCCAGCCGCTGAGCGGCGGGGCCGATGAGGGCACGCTGCCCTCGGTCTACCCCGGCCGGATGATCCACGGTGAGTGGCAGCCGCACCGCTGGGAGCGGCGCGGCGGGCATCACGGCTGGGGGCGCACCTACGCCGAGATCGGCCCGGGTGGCGTGCACCTGGTGCCCGTCGATGACGGGAGCGAGCAGCTTCGCCTGGTGCCCGTTGCTGAGGCAGTGGCCGGGCTGTTCGCCTACGCCCGGTCGCTCGGCCCCGGCACGCCCGCCTGCGGCGTGTGGGAGCAGCGGGCGCTGGCCATGGCGCGCAGGTTCGGCGTCACCCTAAAAGGCTCCAGCGGCGGGGACCGGTAATCTCCCGCCGCTGGCCGGACCCGGGCGACCGCCCGGGGCCATCCTCCAACAGGAAGGTAACACCTATGAGGAAGATCATCCTCGCCGGAGCCGCTGCGGCGGCCACCACCCTCGCCGTCCTCGGCGGGGCGGGCATGGCCTCGGCCAGCACCGGCCCCAGCAACGGCCAGGCTGGGCAACTGACCGGCCAGCACGCGGCCACCTACAACGACGCGGTGTTCGGCCCGGTGCGGTGCAACGAGACGCAGCACCCGAAGTTCGACACGGTGTCCTGCCAGTCCACCAGCGGCCTGCCGCTGACCGGTGTCACGGCGGGCCAGGTCGGCTCGGTCGGCTGGCTCAGTGACTTCAACGGCACGTTCGGCACGCTGAGCTTCACCGTGTCGGCGGACGGCCTGTCCTACACCGCTCACGCGGCCTACGGGTCCTGATCCGCCGTTGGCCGGTGCCTCCAGTCCGCCAGGACGCTTCCCCGGGGCACCGGCCAGCGGGGCCATGGCAACACAACAGGAAGGATCGCACGTGAGGAAACTCAGAACGATCATCGGCAGCGTGCTCGGCGTGGCGATGATAGCCGGGACCGTGGCGCTGGCCACTGGCCCGGCTTCCGCCGTTCCGCGGACCTGCACCAGCGGCACCACCGGGTGGTTCGTCTACCACCGCCAGCCGGGCGAACTGGA
>Ga0182032_10000287_pt1 | contig 19779 bp, 14 predicted proteins | sample tim00Cox00000000_FD_125970 | JGI IMG/M metagenome (GOLD analysis project Ga0182032, IMG submission 125970) | Lab enrichment of tropical soil microbial communities from Luquillo Experimental Forest, Puerto Rico - timezero.00C.oxic.00.000.000 | ecosystem: Environmental > Terrestrial > Soil >... | reverse complement strand
GTGCTGCGCTCGCCCTACCAGCCGCTGGATGCGGCCACGCGAGCCGTTATGGAAGCGCGCTTTGGACATGACTTCAGCCGCGTTCGGGTTCATACCGATACCCGGGCGGCAGACTCCGCGCGCGCTGTGAATGCGCTCGCTTATACGGTGGGGGAAGATGTGGTTTTTGGCCGCGAGCAGTATCGTCCAAGCTCCGCCGATGGCCAGCGGCTGATTGCGCATGAGTTGACGCATACCATCCAGCAGGCAGGAGGAGTTGCGCTCCAGGAATCGCGACAATCCGAGAGCGGATTGGAAAGCGAAGCGGAGGCAGTCTCGCGAGCCGCCCTGGAGGGCCGGGACCTCCGGGTTGCTTCCAGCGCGCCGCTCGGCTTGAGCCGCCAACCGGCGACGGCGAATGCTCCCGATCCTGCGAAAGCTGCATCACCAGCGGCCGCCGGGTCAACCGAACCCAACACCATCGACGGATTTGTAACGGGACGCGCGGAAATCAGCCCCGGCAACATGGCCAAGCTACAAGTCATCGCCGCGCGAATTCAAGCCTCGTTGAAGGAGCATCCTGGTTCCAAGGTGCTTGTGGTCGGCCACACCGACGCCCAAGGCAATGAGGCCGATAACATGACTCTCGGCATGCGCCGGGCCGAATCAACCCGCGACGCCTTGGTGAAGATGGGAGTGCCAGCAGAGAAAATACAGACCGAAAGCAAAGGTCAGTCGGAACCGGTGGATGACTCGGGGAAGAAAGATAACCCGCGTAACCGGCGCGCTGAGGTCAAGTTTGAAGCCGCGGCCCCACCTGCCCAGCCGGCTGCGCCCAGGGTGGACCCGAACCCGCCCCCGGAGCCCACTCCACAGTTCCAAGACCCGCGCAAGGATCCTAGGCTGTTTCCGCAGCCACAATGGCCCAAACAGCAAGAGCAACCGAAGCTGCGGCCGCCATACAAACCACCCGCCCCGGAGCCACCAAAGCCCATTCCACTGATTCCTAAAGGGTTGGAGCCAAAATCTCCGCTTCAGCGTATCAATGAAGCTTTGGATCGAGAGGTCAACAGGATTACCCGGGCCATTGGTCTCCCCAAATGGGCCCAAGATAAGGCCAAGGAATTGGCGCACACGGCATTCCTAAAGGGAACCACAGCGGGCCTGGCTGCTGCGCTAGCGGGGCTAGGAGTGAACGCCGAGGGGCAGAAGGCCCTCGTGGAGTTTGTCGAGACCGCCCTTAAAGAAAAGCGTTGGGAAGGCCCGCCTCCCAATCCTTGAAACAGGGGTGGGGGATTCGGAATCAGACTAACCACGAACCAAGGAGCTTTGAATGCCAAACATTTCGCCGATTCTGCTGAAAGGCGCCATCGTCTCACTCGATCCGAACATCGGGATTCCTACAGGGATTATCACGTTTCAATACAACCCGGACGAGGTGACCCGCAGCCTGAGGCCCCAACCGGTCAGCCCGGAACCGGATCGGACCGAGATTTTCCGGCTGAAAGGTCCGCCGATTGAGACGATCCGGTGCACCGTGGAGATCGATGCCACGGACCAGCTTGCTGCCAGTGATCCCACTACAATGACGTTCGGGATCCAGCCGCAATTGGCCGCATTGGAATTGCTCGTGTATCCGTCCAGCGCCGTGCTGATCGCCAATGAAGTCCTTTCCTATCTGGGAACGATTGAAATTCTCCCTATGGAATCGGCTCTTACTCTTTTTGTTTGGAGCAAAACACGCGTCACACCCGTTCTGATCACGGATCTCGATATCACCGAGGAAGCGTTTGATCCGCAACTAAACCCCATTCGCGCCAAGGTAGCTCTGGCGATGCGGGTGCTCAATGTGAATGATGTGGGATTCCTGACACCGGCGGGCGCACTGTACATGGTCTACCAGGTGGAGAAGGAAGCGCTGGGTTTGCTTTCAGAGGCAAGGCAAGCGCTGTCCTTACTCTCACTCTGAGGGCGAAGGAGCCTACTCTATGGATCAAGCTCTTCGGTCAATGGTTCTCGCTGCGGCGGGGACAGGCGCGCCGACCCTTCCCAGCAGCCGCTATTATGGCACCGCTGTTAAGTACTTCACGCGCTCCGACGGCGTTCAGGTGGCGTATTTGCAACGACGCATCATACCTCAACCCGATATCTACACATCGCTTCAGAACTACGTGGTCGTGGACGGCGACCGTCTGGACAGCCTTGCATATAAGTATCTGGGTGATCCGCTTCTCTATTGGGCGATCTGCGACGCGAACGGCGCCTCTGATCCGGATGAGCTTACGGCGCAGGTGGGAAGAACCATTCAAATTCCCCTGGCTTCGGGTATTCCCTCGGGAGCGCGAAATGGGTAGCCCGTTGTACCTGACAATCCTAACGGGTCCCGTCGAGGCCGTGCCGGCCCCGAAGCCGCTGATGGATGCATTCACTTCTGCCGAAATCAACGTGTCCGCCACTGGCAAGAGCGGGTTTCAGCTTAACTTCACGCTGGCCAACAGTTCGCCGCTGCAACTTTTTTTTCTGCTCTCCATGGGGACGCCGATTCCCCTCATCCGGATCATTCTGGTGGCGACTTTTGGGGGCCTGCCACAAGTGGTTATGGATGGCATGGTGAAGCACACCGAGGTGGTGCCGGATGCAATGCAAGGGTCTTCCAAACTCGTGATAACGGGCGAAGATCTGACCGCGGTGATGGATTTGATAGACCTCTCCGGAGTCCCGTTCCCAGGGATGACCCCGGACCTGCGGGTGCTGACCATTCTGGGCAAGTACGCCATGTTCGGCATCGTGCCGAACGTCATTCCGGTGGTCACGCCGGACGTGGAACTACCGGTGAGTAAGATCCCGAGCCAGAAGGGAACAGATTTGGCTTACGTCCAACAGTTGGCGAAGGCAGCGGGCTATGTTTTCTACATCCAGCCAGGGCCACTGCCGGGCGTGAGCCAGGCTTATTGGGGGCCGCAAATCAAGATCGGCGTTCCCCAACCGGCCTTGAACGTGAATTTGGATACTTGGACGAACGTGGAAAGCCTGAATTTTCGCTACGAACCTCAAACCGCCGTCACCCCGATTGTATACATCCAGGACCAGACCACCGGAGCAACTTTGCCCATGCCGATCCCGAGTGTGAATCCCCTCGATCCCCCATTGGGGGCGGTGGTGCCGGTTCCCCAGAAGACCGAGGAGTTGAAGGATACGGCCAAGCTGCCACCCGCGCAGGCATTGATGACTGGTATGGCGCGGGCATCGGAAACCGCCGATGTGGTGACCGGGGATGGCACACTGAGCGTGTTGCGCTATGACGGGCTTCTCCAGGCTCGCCAGTTGGTGGGGGTCCGCGGCGCCGGATTGGCTTTTGACGGCCTGTACTACGTGGAGAACACTAAACACCAGGTCAAGCTCGGCGAATACAAGCAGAGTTTCACCTTGAAGCGGAATGCGCTGGTTTCGAATGTGCCGGTTGTTCCAACGGCGCCATTCTAGCAACTGTGAAAGGGACCACTCGTGGGTAGCCTTTACGGGAAATATCGCGGTACGGTGATTAACAACGTTGATCCTATGCAGATGGGCCGGCTGATGGTGCAGGTGCCGGATGTCTCCAACGTGCTGCCCTCCACGTGGGCCATGCCCTGCGCTCCCTTTGCCGGACCTCAATGCGGTCACATATCGGTGCCTCCCATCGGCGCGAGTGTCTGGGTGGAGTTTGAACAAGGGAACAGCGATTACCCGATCTGGTCAGGGTGCTTCTGGGGTTCTGCGGCGGAGGTTCCGTCGCTGGCCCTGGCTGCGCCGCCCGGTGTGCAGCCCATCGTGCTGCAAACGGTCGGGCAGAATACCCTGATGATCAGTGACGTGCCGGGCCCCACCGGCGGGATTCTGCTTAAGTCCACAACCGGCGCCATGATCGCCATTAACGCCACGGGAATAACCATTAGTAACGGGCAGGGAGCAACGATTACGCTTACGGGCCCGAGCGTGGCAGTGAATATAGAGGCTTTGGTGGTGACGTAGCGACAACTGCGGATTGCCACTACAGCGGAGGTGCTGGCATGGGAGGTTTTCTGATTCAGGTGGGCGCGACGGTCATGTGTAGCCACGGAGGCCAAGCCATGTCCACCTCTCCTAACCCCATTGTATTGGTCAGTGGTCAGCCTACCGCGCTTCTTTCTGGCCCCTGGGTGGTAGCGGGGTGTCCGCTCGTACCCCCTCCGCTTCCGCCTTGTGTGTCGGCACAGTGGGTGACGGGAACGACACGCGTGACTTCCAACGGGCAGCCGCTGGTGGTTTCGACGGGTCAGGCGGTCTCTATTCCCAATGGAACGCCGCTTCTTCCCGTCGTGATGCAAACACGCGTGACGGCGACGTGAGGCCTTAACCCCCTCACCCGGCTCTCCCGCAACTGCGGGATCGCCACCCTCTCCCCCAAGGGGGCCCAAGGGGGAGAGGGCTGTAGTCTGGTTCTTTTCATGTGAGGCGTTATGAACGTGCAATATCCCTACGGTTTTGATAGCAGCGGGCATACCGCTCAGGCCGACTTGGCCGATCATATCAGCCAGATGATCGAGCAAATCCTTCTGACTTCACCGGGAGAGCGGGTCAATCTTCCTACCTTCGGCTGTGGCGTGAACCAACTTGTGTTCGCGCCTAATACTGACGCATTGGCTGGGGCCCAGCAGAAAGTCGTCCAGGCCTCACTGCAGCAGTGGCTTCCTGACCTCATTCGCGTGAACGCGGTGAATGTTACGGCCCACGAATCCACGCTGCTGATTACCGTCACCTACACCATCATTCAGTCGCAGCAGCAAAAGACCCAGCAGTTCGTTTATGGTGGAGCGTCGACGTGATCTATTTTTGCTCACAAAAAAACCGCCGCGTGCTGGTGTTGCAGAGCCAATCCCTCAATGGCATCGATTATCTGGAGGTGGCAAAAGGGGATGACGGCTGTGGTAAAAAGCTCTTGATCACGATGCTCAAGGATGCTCGCAGCCTCATCCTGGGCGCATCGCAGGTCCAGATTACGGGGGGAACGGAAGCCTCGCAGGTGACGGCGGTCGCCGTTTCTGCAGGGACGGATGTGGCGCCGAAAGTTGTCACCGTGGAGCTTAACCAGTCGGGTGACTTTTCAACCTACACGCTCTCGCTTGTCGCCAACCCTTCCACTACGGACCCGCCGGCGGGCATCGACCCGCAGCTTTCCACGGTGCAATTTTCTTTCAAGGCCGGTTGCCCAACGGTAGCCGACTGCCTGCCGTGCAATTGTTGTCCGCCGGATACAACGCCGGAGCCGGACATCAATTACCTGGCGAAGGACTTCGGCGGCTTCCGGCGGGTGATGCTGGACCGTATAGCAGTGCTCACGCCGGCCTGGCGTGAAAGCCACGAGAGCGACATCGGCATCGCGCTAGTGGAAGGGCTGGCTTATGCCGCCGATCACCTCAGCTACCAGCAGGACGCAGTGGGCACGGAGGCCTACTTGGGAACAGCGCGCAGCCGCATTTCGCTGCGGCGGCTGGCGAAGCTGGTCGATTACCAGATCAACGAAGGCAGCAACGCGCGGGTGTGGGTGTACGCGAATGTTTCGCAGGATGGAGTCTTCATTCCCTCCGGCACGCTGGTGTTTCCGCGCGTTCCCGGTCTTCCTACCGTCATTTCGCCGAATACGACGCACGCGGCGACGCTGCTGAGCAGCCCCCTGGGGTTTGCCACGATGCAGGACGCCTTGCTCTACAAAGAGCAGAATCAAATTCAGTTTTACACTTGGGGTGATTCCGACTGCTGCCTCGCCAATGGAGCGACCCAGGCGACGCTCGCAGGAAACCTCACTAGTCTCCAGCCGGGCTCTATCCTGATTTTCCAAGAGATGATGGGACCGAACACTGGCGATCCGGAAGATGCGAATCCCAATAACCGCTGGGCCGTTCGCCTAAGCGAAGTACGAACACAGGATTACATGGGCAACCCGCTTATGGACCCTCTGTTTGACCAACCCATAACCCAGATCTCCTGGGCGGCGGAAGACGCCCTGCCATTCCCTTTGTGCATCTCCTCCACGACTGACGCCGTTCATGGATCGAAAGCGCTGGAAAGGGTGAGCGTAGCGCTCGGGAACATCGTTCCAGCCGACCATGGCGTGTGGCAGGTTCAATTGCTAGCCGGTACTGTAAATCTAACGGCCGGCTCGGCGACAGTCAACGGAAACGGCACAACCTTCACCAACACTTTGCAAGTTGGGCAATGGCTGGTATTCGCCTCCGACGCGACCCAGATGCCTTACCAGATCAGCGCCATCACCAACAATACCAACTTGACCTTGGCCTTGCCGTACGCGGGTGCGACCACGACGGCGTCCACCACGGCTGCGGTCATGGAGGATCTGGGACGGGTTCCGGCGGCGCCACCGGCCCCTGTGACCCAAACGAGTTGCGCGTGTACTAGCGAGGGCGCTCCCCCTTCGCCGCTGCCCCGGTATTACCCCGAACTCGCCCAGTCGCCAGTGACGTTTGCTTACCCGTCTTCGCCCAATTTCTTGCTAGCCGGCACCGTGGCGCTGACCAATGGTTCCCCAACCGTAACCGGAAGCGGCACGTCCTTCGCAACTAGTTTAGAGGCTGGCCAGTGGCTGGTTTTCGTCTCGGACACGACGGGTACGCCTTACCAGATCAGCACGGTTATTAGCGACACGAGTCTGACGCTGACCGCGGGCTACTCGGGCGTCCCCCTTCCTTCCACCAGCGCCCTCGTCATAGACACGGACACCACGCCAGCCTCGGCATTCCTCGCTCCTGCTTCCTCCAGTTCCACGCGTGCGCTTCCCCAAATCGCTGTGTACGACGACGATCAGGGCCAGGAATGGGACGTGCTCGAAGACCTCTTGTCTAGCGATGACTCTCAGCGTGTCTGCGTTCTGGAGATCGAATACACCGGCTCGGCCTTCCTGCGTTTTGGCGACGACCAGTACGGCAAGGCGCCGGAGACGGGCACAGATTTTCAAGTTCGATATCGGGTCGGAAACGGAAGCATCGGAAATATAGGCCGAGACTCGCTCGCCCACATTTTGACCAACATCCCCCCACCGCCGCTGACGCCTTCGCTGCAAGCCGTCACCGCGGTCGGCAATCCGCTGGCCGCGGCCGGCGGAGTTGACCCCGAAACCATGGACCACATCCGGCAAATGGCGCCTTTTGCCTTCCTCACCCAGCTTCGCGCCGTGACGGAAGATGATTACGGCGCTATGGCGAAGCTAGACCCCGCCATTAGCGAGGCGCGCGGTACGCTGCGTTGGACCGGGAGCTGGTACACGGCCTTCGTTTCCGTCGACACGGTCGCCCCCAGCGGACCCAGCGCCGCGCTGCGGGCCGCCACCCAAACCCGGCTGAATCTGTTTCGCATGATGGGAGTGGACCTTGCCGTGGAAGGAGCGGTGATTGTTGGACTGGACATCGAAATGTCTATCTGCGTGGACCCAGACTTTTTCCGAGCCGACGTCGAAACTGCGCTCACGGACCTTTTCACCACCGGGAACCAGTGCACCGGCCAGCCTGGCATGCTGAATCCGAAGAACTTTACTTTCGGCCAGACGATTTATACCAGCCCGTTCGTCGCCGCCGCTCAACGCGTTCAGGGTGTCACCTCCGCGACGATGACGGTGTTTCAGCGCATGAATGACCCTTCGATTGATGGCGTGGCGCTGGGCTATCTCACCATGGGAAGGCTGGAGATCGCCCGCTGCGATAACGATCCGAACCGGCTCGATCACGGCATTTTTGTTTTGCACATGGATGGTGGCAAGTGAATGGTTCTTGTGAATCCCCGCAGCCGACTCTGTGCGGCTGCTGCCGGGGTATCGGCACCGAAACCCCGGAGCCGATTACTAATCGGCCCGCGCTCAGCGCGATCAGCTACCGCGTGGGTACGCATACGACGTTTTTGGCCAGCTTGCTGGCGGCGCTCTCCGATTCGGACTTGCCCGCGCTGGCGCCTCTGCGCACTCGCGATCCCTCGGATTTCTCCATTGCGTTGCTCGATGCCTGGGCAACGTCTCTGGATATCCTGAGCTTTTATCAGGAACGAATCGCCAACGAGTCGTATCTGCGCACTGCGGTCGATTCGGCCTCGGTATTCGCGCTGGCCCAATTGGTGGGATACAAGCCCTCACCCGGTGTGGGCGCTTCCACATTTCTCGCTTTCGCGCTGACAAGCGCGCCGGGCTCCCCAGACAACGTCCTGATCCCCGCGGGAACTCGAGTTCAGAGTGTGCCGAACCCTGGACAACAACCTCAGGTTTTTGAAACGTCATCCGACCTGACCGCCGTGATCGAACTAAACGCGATTCCGGCGCAGACCACCGTTTTCCGGGGATTGAATCCTGGCGATACCTCCATTTGGCTGCAGGGAACCAGTAACAACTTGAATCCCGGCGATGCACTTCTGTTCGTCAACCAGGCGTTTCACCAGCAAGCCGCGAGCGGCACTCCGGGAATCGGAACGCAGGTCGACCTCCATTTTGTTTCATCGGTGCAGATCGATGCGCAAGCACAACAAACCCAGGTCGTATGGGACCAGCCGCTCTTGTGGCCAACGACCAATGATACGACGGCTTACATCTATGTCTTGAGGAAGCGTGCGGCTCTCTTCGGAGCCCAATCGATTGATCCCCGCTCGCTGGTGTGGGTCACAGGCAGCGGGCTCGCGAGTGTGAAGGGCTGGCCCGGCGGAAGCGGCGCCGCTACGAGCGATTGGAACTTTCCCGCGGCCTTCACTTCTCCGGCCATCAACCTCGACGCGTCCTATCCCGGGCTCGCCCCAGGTCAGGATCCCAGCGCCGAGCCACAGTGGGTTGTCTTGGTGGACTCGAACAATGGCTCCGCCGTCTTCAATGTGCAATCCACCGCCGAAACTTCACCGAACGCCTTCCTCATCACCAGCAAAACAACGCAACTGACGCTCGCCAACGGACTGACGATACCGAGTCCAACGAGCCCGGCTTCCGCGCCGATCGGCTCCACGTACTTGCAGACCGTTGTCATCGACACCCGGCAGACAACCGTCTATGTGCAGAGCAATCGGCTGACTCCTGTTGATCCGCCCTACGTTGCCTGGAGTTATGACGGCACTTATGCGCGACAAACGGGCCTGCTCAAGCCGGTCGAGGGTTCCCAGCTTGAGATCGTAACAGGCGAGCAATTGAGCAGTGGGCAGCCGGTGGCGATCTCCGGGAAGCGCTTGCGTTTGCAGGTGGGTGCCAGTTTTAGCCCGACCAGCGACAGCACGGCACGGTTCGTCCCCGCCGGCGGCACTGGCAGCCTGCCACTCGCGGCGGGGCAGATGTTCCTTGTTGACGCTTTTCCACCCACGCCTGCTCCGCACAGCGCGGACCTGCTTTGGTCGGTGATCACGACGGACGGCGCGGCCGGGACACTCGAAATCAACACGGCAAATGTCCTACTGATTCCGGCGGATCAAAAAGACCCGATCGTAGGTGAAACGGCGACCATTAGTCAGCTCAGTGTTCTCGGCCCGGTGGTGACGCTCAGTTTCGGACAGACCTTGGCGCGCATTTACGACCGCAGCGCGGTAACCGTCAACGCCAATGTGGTCGCAGCGACGCAGGGCGAGACGATGAATGAAATCCTGGGCAGCGGCGATGCCACCAACCCGGCACTCCAATTCAGTCTGAAGCAGTCGCCTTTGACCTACGTCAGTTCGTCGCTCAACAATGGCGCGGTTTCCACGCTCCAAGTCTGGGTCAACAACCTTCGATGGCACGAGGTGAATAACTTCCTCGACTCGGGTCCCCGCGACCGCGTGTTCATCACCCAAACCGACGCCAGCCAGAAAGTGACCGTCCAGTTCGGCGACGGTGAAGAGGGAGAGCGCCCGCCAACAGGGCAGATGAATATTCGGGCCGTCTACCGCAAGGGAATAGGTTCCGCCGGAAATGTCCAAAGCGGCCAATTATCCCAGGCGCTGGACCGCCCCCAGGGACTTAAGAGCGTAACTAATCCTGACCCCGGCACGGGCGGCGCGGATCCCGACACGGCAAGCGCCGCCCGAGCAAGTGCCCCCTTACAAGTTCTGACCTTGGGCCGGGTGGTGTCGCTGGAGGACTATCAAAACTATGCTCTGGCCTTCGCCGGAATTGCCAAGGCGCTCGCCACCTGGACGTGGGTCGGTCGCAAGCGGAGCGTGTTTCTGACTCTGGCCGGCGCTAACGGCATCGCATTCCAGCCCGACGATCTCACGATTACAAGTCTTCTTCAAGCCTTACAGGACGCGGGCAATCCCCACGTACCGGTCTACGTCGCCAACCCATCCTATAACCCGGTCCTGTTCGAAGTTGGCGCCAACCTCCAGATTGACACGACCGATTATGATCCCACCCAAGTGTTGGCACAAGTCTGGCAGTCGCTCTCAACCACCTTCAGTTTTGACCAACGCCAGATGGGTCAAGGCGTGGCGCAGAGTGAAATTATTGCCGTCATCCAGCAAACGGCGGGAGTGATTGCGGTGGAAGTGACAGCCTTCAATCGGCAGGGTCAGCCTCCCGCGCCAGGCGCGGCGCTCCCGGCGGTCTTGCTTGCAGCATCGTCGGCGGCCGGCCAACAGAGCACGCCGTCTGGTGCAGAAATGCTGTTGATTGATCCAGCGTCGCAAGGGAATTTCGAGGTATGGTCATGAGCCTGAACGCCGACCAGCTCTACGCGTTACTACCGGCGATTTACCGCACGCGTGATGCCGAAAACGGCTATCCCCTTCAGGCCTTGCTCACGGTGATTGCCGGGCAGTCCGCCATCCTGGAAGGGAACATCCAGCAACTCTACGATGACCAGTTCATCGAAACCTGCGCCTCGTGGGTGATTCCCTATATTGGGGACCTGGTTGGCTCGAACACGATCTACGAAATTAGCGGAGCTGCGAGCGGGCGGCGGGCGGAAGTCGCCAACACCATTGGATATCGACGGCGCAAGGGTACCTTGCTGTGCCTGGAACAGGTCGCCATGGATGTTTCGGGGCTGCCGGCCGCAGCGGTAGAGTTCTTCAGAAGGCTCATCACCACCGAAAGCATGCGTCACGTGCGGCCCCATCACTCGGCAACGGTGGATTTGCGCCGTGGCTTGGAGCTGGAGCGCATCAACTCGGCCTTCGACCCGCTGAACCGCACTATAGATGTGCGTAGAATCGCCCCGCGCGTCCGCACGGTGTCCGACCCGGACCCAACCCCTCTGGATATAAACCTCCACGGTGGGGGACGGTTCAATATTCCGGACGTGGGCGTCTATCTGTGGCGGTGGAAGCCCTTTCAAGTGACCAAGGCCCCAGCGTTCCGGGTGGATGCTGAGCGGTACATGTTCAGCCCCCTGGGCCAGGACATGCCCCTGTTCAATGTCCGTCCGGCCCGTGATTCATTCAGCAGACTGACCACCCGCCTCGATGTTCCCCAGCCGATTTTGCGGCGGGAGTTTTACAAGAATCTCCACGAGTTCTATGGACCGAACAAACGCGTGGCACTCTACGCGGATGGCGTACTCATTGATGAATCAAAAATCTGCTGCTGCAATCTTGGCGAGTGCTCAGACCCTTCGTGGGGCTGCACCCCGTCGGGTAAGGTCGGGATCGACCCGGTCCTGGGAAGAATCCAATTTGCACCGGATTTTCCCCTGCCGCAGCAGTTGCGCGTCAGCTACTGCTACGGATTTCCGGCTGAAATGGGCGGAGGCCCCTACGACCGCACACCCAATCTTCTCACCCTCCCCAGCCAGTTCAACTATGTCGCAGTAATTGGGTCCAGCGGGGCACCCACTTTGGAAGACGCCGTTTCCGCCTGGAATCATCTGCAGCCGGGCTCCACCGGCCTAATCATTCTTCCTGGTTTTGACGCGCTCGATGTGAACCTAACCGGGGCCGCGGCCGTCGCTCTGCCCGCTCAGAGCCAGCTGTGGATTCTCTCCGCCCAACCGCAGTCCTCGGTTGGAAACAACTTCATCTATGAAGATTCCTGCGTGCTCCTGCGCGGCAATATCGAGGTCGTGGGACAGCGGGGCGGCAGCGGCGCTGACATTCCACCTTCCGGGCAACTCTCCCTCAGTGGCGTCTGGATTTCGGGCTCCCTCCAGATTCTCGGCGACGCGGCCAATATTCAACTGATGGATTGCACTCTCGTTCCCGGAATCGCGCTCGACCGCTGCGGCAAGCCCACCCAGCCGGGCGCGCCGAGCATTGTCGCCTCGGCGGCGGAGGTGAACCTGAGCGTCATCCGTTGCATCAGCGGGCAGATTGGCGCCTCGGAGGGATGCACCACGAGAATCTGCTCCAGCATCATCGACAGCGGGTCGCGCTGTAACGTAGCTTACGCCGCCGAGGATTTGGCTTCGGAAGGCGCGGATCTTCATATCGAGGACAGCACCGTCATCGGCAAGGTTCGCGTGCGCACGATGGAACTGGCTTCGAACACGATTTTTCTGGCACGCCGGGCGCGTCACGATTCCTGGAAGGCGGCCTTGTGGTGCAGTCGCCAGCAGACCGGATGTGTACGCTTTTGCTTTCTGCCTGCAAGCGCGATCACGCCGCAGCAATTCCACTGCCTGCCGCCTGATTCGACGCAGGAAGGTCTGTTCGAACCCCAATTCGTCATTCTGCGCTACGGCCATCCGTCCTATGGATTGCTCAGCGGCGACACGCCGATGGCGATCTGGACCGGCGCTGATAATGGTTCACAAATCGGTGTCTACTACTTTTTGCAGGAGACCGAGGCGGTGCGCAACGTCCAATTGCGCGCGCAGGAATATGTGCCCTTCGGATTGGAAGTGGGAGTCTTTTTGGAACCGTCGTGCCCGGTGGTCATCATGCCGCCGCCCTTTGCTTACGGCTACGGATCACGAGGCAACTTTTGGAATCGATGCGCTGGCGCCGAAGAGGACGATCTTCGATTCGTGGGGGTCGGCACAGCTCTGATTTAACTCTAACACCGGTGTTATGGAGTCCGGGCTGGCCGTTCATAACAGGAGAAGCTCACTATGAAAGGCGACTTTAGCCGGCTGCGGTTTAGTCCCAACAAGAATTATACCTGCGTGCTTCAGCAGCAGGGACGTGTTTCCCTAGATGCCGACACGAACGAACAGTGCGCGATTGACGAGTATCTTCGCACGACGGAAACAGTTGACGTCGTCGGCATAGTCGGCGGGCCGCGACATGACGAGGGCTTCAAAATCGCCGTGGTAGGCAACACCATTGAGATCGGCAAAGGGCGCTATTACGTGGACGGGATTGTGTGTGAGAATAAGCAGCTCTTGCCCTATTCCGAACAGCCATTCCTGATCAACCCCAACCCGACCGATCAAGACCTGCTCAACAGTCTTAGCAGCGGCTCGATCAGCGCTATTCAGGTTTATCTCCAGGTCTGGCAGCGGCTGGTAACGGCCCTGGATGATCCCTGCCTGCGCGAGCCGGCGCTGGGCTTAGCCGACACTACGACCCGCCTGCAAACCGTTTGGCGAGTGGTGGCCAAGGGACTAACCTCCGCCCCAACTGAGCCGCTGGCCGGGACCGTGGCCCTAACTAATGACTCAGCGACTGTAACCGGAACCGGCACTTCCTTCACGGCCGCTCTCCAGGTTGGGCAGCAGGTCGTGTTCGCTTTTGATACCGGCCAAACTCCCTACGAGATTAGCACCATAGCCAACGACGCCAGCCTGACCCTGGCCTCGAACTACGCGGGTGCGACCACGGCGTCCACCACTGTATCGCTGGTCGGTGCGGCTAGTCGAGGTTGCTGCAATTCAATGGTTACTGGGCTGGCGCCCATAAAAGATCCGGGTAAGCTGAACGCGCAAACCAGCGGCGGCACAGGAGATTGTTCTTGCCAGCCCACACCGTCGGCAGGTTACCGCGGCCTGGAAAACCAGCTTTACCGAGTTGAAATCCATCAGGCAGGCGACGAGGCATCGGCAACCTTTAAATGGTCGCGGGAGAATGGCTCCGTCGTTGTAGCGGTCACCGGTGTTTCCGGCAGCACGGTTTACGTCGACAGTCTCGGTCCGGATGCAAACCTTGGATTCTCTCCCTGGCAATGGGTGGAGATTTCGGACGACACCTTCCTGTTCGGCCAGAATCCGAATCAGCCAGGCGATCTCTACCAGATCAAAGCCGTCAGTCCGGAAACGCTCAGCGTAACCATGACGCAACCGGTAGCATCGGTAGACCCGACCAAGAACGCGCGCATGCGGCGTTGGGACCAGTTTGGCTCATCCGCCACATCGAACGGTGTGAGTCTTTCCACCGGATGGCTCGATTTGGAGAATGGGATCCAAGTTGAATTCAGCAAAGGTGAGTACGCGTCCGGTGACTATTGGCTCATTCCGGCGCGCACCGCCACAGGACAAATCGAATGGCCTCCCTGTAACAGCGATGGCCATGATTTCCAGCCGGCTCATCACATCGAGATCTTTAACGCTCCTTTAGCTTGCATTCAATGGGACAGCCAAAATCAAGAGACCGCGTCGCACGACTGCCGGCGGAAGTTTCCGCCGCTGACTGATATCACCGCGTGCGACGTCTGGTACAACCCGCGGAACTGTCCGCAACTGGGGGCGGTAACCACCGTGCAGCAGGCCCTCGATAAGCTCTGCCAAGTGCAAGGACCCTGCACAATCGTGCCTACGCCGGGGCCCGGTTGGGAGGCGCCGCTTCTAAAGCTCACGAAGGGTGCCGACGCCGATATTTGCTTCCCGGTTGGAGATTTTCCGCTAAAAAAACCTGTGGTGTTGCAGAATCTGGGGCATCTCCGAATTAGTGGAGGTGGCCCTGGCACGACCATTGTGGCCAGTGGAGTTACGGCCGCGCTGATCTTCTCGAACTGCGTGAGCGTGCAGGTGAGCGACCTCTATGTTAGTACGGACCGGGCGCAAACGCGCAGGGTCCGCTCCGGTGGATCGGCCGCGCTGATGCTGGGCGGCACCCTCAGCTTTGCCGATTGTAGCGATGTCTCTGTTGAGAACGTGTGGCTCAAGTGCGGATATGGAGAGGAGCGCACGACGGCCTGCATTACCGTGCAGAACAGTATCACCAACTTGAATCAGACTGCGGGAGCCGGTCATGTGAGAATCAGGCACTGTAACCTCTCGGTCGGCCGTAACCAGGATGGCATTCTGCTGGTAGAGGTACAGCGCGCGGAGGTTGAAGACAACATCCTGAGCGGCTATCTCCCGAAACGGGACACGTTGAACCAGCGCCTACAGGATCTGGTTTTTCGGGCCAACGCGGTGCGAGAGCTCATTGCGGAAGCTCAGTTTGTTAAGGCTCAGCCGTCAGCGACTCAAACGGCAAGCCTTGCTCAAACGCTACCTGGTTCTGCACCGACCGCGCCGTTGGCGCCTGAACCAGGCACGCCGGCAGGAAAAGTCCCGGCAGGAGGGAGCGTCCGACCACTCAAGGTTGTGCACCTCAATGCCACCGTGACTGTGGGAAAGCACGTGATCTCATTTCGAACGCACCCGTTGCTGAAGGATTTCTGGCAGGCCTACCTGAGCGAAAAGGGGCCAAAGGAATTTGCCACGCAGCGCGATCTGTTGCTGTTCATTAAGAAGGCAGCCTCGGAATTTTTGTTGCACCCAAAGCTGCGGGAGGGCAACTCCGCGCTTGTCGCCGCGGTAGCGTCCGTGGAACGCGCCGACCAGACCGCCATGGCGCGTGGCATCGCCGTCGGCGGCGAGGGCGTTCAGGAGTGCCGAATCCTCAACAACTCCGTTCAGGACGCGGTGCAGGGGATAACGGTGGGAATGAGCAATCACAAGCGTAACCCCTTTAAGAGAGATTCGGCGTCGGTAGTAACCATAGCTGGGAACCAGATTTACGTTGGACTGCCGCCTGGAACTCAATTCCATGCGCGCCACGCGATCTTCGTGGGCAACGTAGAAAGCACGGTGATCGAAAACAACTATGCCAAGGTGCTTGCGAATCCCAATCAAGTGACGCTGGAGGCGATCCGGGTTTGGGGGGTCTTCGGCCGTCGCCTCATCGTTCGCCACTGTCATCTTGCGGGCTTCAATACAGGTATTCTGGTCGATCCGCTTTCACAACCTGAGGCGACTCCGCTTTGGCTCGTAGTCGACACCCTGGCGGACAATGCCGCTCCGGTCGTTTCGGCTCCCGCGACCGTACAGCAGCAAAATAATTTTTCTTGACACAAAGCACGCTGGCGCCTACGATAATAGTGCCCTCCACCATCCTTCGGTGGGGCGTGCGCAAGCACGATGGGTTCGAGTCCCGTGGAGGGCGCTTACTCTTCCACTAAGTGCGTTTCGACGGCTTCCTTACTTAGAGCAATGAGGGAACGGGTGCGCGCAGTCTGGTCTTTCTGGAGCCGGCCGTTTCACACCTATTATGGCAACATCTGGTGTAAGCCCCTACATCATTTATTGGCTTGGGGGCTCTCGCTCCAAACTGCGAGCCGGCATTACCCCGAGACCGTCTTGATCACGGATCGGGCTGGGAAAAAGCTGCTCGTTGACCGACTCGGCCTTCCCTTTGCCCAAGTCTCGACAGAATTAGAGCGGCTGAACGAAGTCGACCCCGATTGGTGGGCCTTGGGAAAGCTTGTCGCCTATAGCCTTCAAGATTGCCCTTTCGTCCACCTGGATTCGGATGTTTTCTTGTGGAAGCGCTTGCCTCTTCACCTCCTGGATGCTCCGGTCTTTACGCAGAACCGGGAGGACTTTCACGATCATGATCGCAACTACTCTCCGCAGGACATTGAGTGGGCGTTCGCTCAACAAGCCATGCAACTCCCCTTGGAATGGCGATGGGCCCGGTCGTATCGCCGCCGTCTTCCCGCCGAAAACTGTGGGATTCTAGGCGGCTTGCGCTGGGATTTCCTGCGCCATTATGCGCAGACGGCCCTCGATTTAATCTTGCGACCACAGAACGCTGCGGCTTGGTCTCGCCTCCACGACAAGCGGCGCTACAACTACGTCCTGGAGCAGTACTTCCTTTCGGCCTGCACGGAGTTCCATCGTTGCGATTCTACCTCTCCCTACCAGGGGGTACGAATCAGCCATCTTTTTGCGTCATGGGAAGAGGCTTTTGATCCGAGTCTTGCTGCCCGCGTCGGATTCACTCACCTCCTGGGCGACGCAAAGTCCCATCCGGACGTGGGGAGGCGTCTGGAAGAGCGCGTACGCCGCGACAATTCAGCGTACTTTCGCCGCTGCGAGCGGCTACTTGCCAATATCACCTAATGCTGTTTGCTAATGAATGGGCTAAGGTTTTGGCGGGTCTCCGGCTTAGAATGGCGGCTTCCAGATGAGCGCCTTCCTTTCAATCTACGGATAATGCCCCCTAACCCAAGCAACGCTACTTAGAGTCGTCCTCCGGCTGGGGCACTGCGTCAGGACGATCCAGAAAAAAAGTTACCACCTCCTCGAATACTTCTTTCCCAACGTTCACGGCGCGGTGAACGCGGTCGCTTGGCTCTGACCAATCCACTTCGCTCACAGTGATGTTCCAGAACTGACTTTCTCCGCCATCGCGGAACTCGATGTTCAGTACATCCCCGCTCAAGACAACAGTCACCCGATGAAAGGGATCCCGATGCCACGGTGTCGCCTCCCCCGGCGGCAGCCGTTGCCGTCGGACGAGGTAATTCCCGCGATGATGCAACACCTGCTGATGTCCCGTCGGTTTCATAGGATCTCCTCCCTGCACCCCTTGCCGAACCCAAGGCTCTCGGTGATCACGTCACAACCGGCCAACGGACCCGTTTCCGGACTAAGTTGTTCTACCTTGCCTGAGGCCGGCCAGGCAAGCCCGTTTTGGTCAACTCTTTCCTGTTGACATCCCACAGATCCGTTGCTACACTCCTGTTTGTAAGCCACAGGAGGTCCTAGTGCGGAAAGACCGCTCAGAGATTCTTCAAGGCACCCTCGATTTGATGGTACTCAAGACCCTAGACGCCATGGGCCCGCTGCACGGTTACGGCATCGCCCGCCGCATTGAGCAGATCAGCCAGGAAGTGCTGCAGATCAACCAGGGGACCATCTATGCGTCACTGGTGCGGTTGCTGCAGAAAGGATGGATTTCCGGGGCCTGGGGCCCCTCGGAGAACAAGCGCAAGGCGAGGTTCTACTCTATCACCAAGCGTGGGCGGAAGCAGCTCGCTGCCAAGGCGGAGAACTGGGAGCGCATCGCCGGCGTGATGGGCCGCGTGTTACAGCTTGAGGTGAGGAGGTAAGGCGATGTTTAGTCGGCTGAGAGTCCTGGTTTCCCGAATCCACGGGTGGCTCACGATCGGGTGCCTTGATCAAGATTTCGAGCAGGAGCTCGAAGGCCACATGGCCCTGCTTACGGAGGAGAATATCCGCCGGGGCCTAACGCCGGAAGAAGCCCGCCGCGACGCACGCTTGCGTCTGGGGGGCGTCACTCAACTTCGCGAGATCCACCGCGAACTTCAAGGGCTGCCCTGGCTTGAGACGGTGGTCCAAGACCTTCGGTACGCGCTCCGAATGCTACGCAAGAACCCGGGCTTTACGGTTGTTGCGATTCTTACCCTGGCTCTCGGGATTGGCGCCAGCACGGCGATCTTCACCGTGATCAACGCCGTGCTGCTTCGTCCGCTGCTCTACGCGAACCCGCAGCAACTGGTGACGTGGCGCGGTAACGAATCACTCCTGGACGTCGATGACATCCGCGGCCAAAGCCGACTGTTTTCTGCCGGCGGTGCCGTGAACGCCGAGACCATGGACTATACCGGCGGGCCCGAGCCGCTAGCAGTGCACGCGGGATATCTGGACGCCGGGCTCTTCCAGGCGTTGGGAGTGCCGGCAATGCTGGGCCGCACGCTCTCGCCCGAGGAGGACCGTCTGGGCGGGCCTCGCGTCGTAGTGCTCGCGTACTCATTCTGGCGGGAGTGTCTCGCCGGTGACGCGAACGTTGTGGGCAAGACCATACCGCTCAGCGGCAACCACTATACCGTAATCGGAGTCATGCCGGCGGCCTTTGTAGTGCCGGAATACGATCTTGACGTCTTCGTATCGCTGCGGGTGGTTTATCCGGAAGCTGCGGCCTATCGCGGCGTTCATTTTATGCGATCGTATTGGCGGCTTAAGCCGGGCGTTACCCTGGCCCAGGCGGCCGCCGGCATGGCGGCGGTCGACGCCCGGCTGGCAGCGGACTACCCCAGCTACGATAAGGGCCGCCACACGGTACCCGTTCCGCTCCAGCAGTGGGTAACGGGCAACGTTCGGTCGGCCCTCTGGGTGCTTTTCGGAGCGGTAGGCATGGTGCTGCTGATCGCCTGCGCGAACTTCGCCGGCCTGTTGATGGCCCGCACCGTGACTCGCCGCCGCGAGATGGTGATCCGGGCGACGCTCGGAGGGGGCCGACACCGCCTGATTCGCCAGGCGCTGACAGAAAGCACCCTGCTGGCCGTGCTTGGGGGCGGCGGCGGTTTGCTGCTGGCGAATTTGGGGACCCGCTTGTTGGTCGCAGCCAAGCCGGCGGCGCTGGCCCACTTGAATGGAGTCTCGATGGACCCCGCTGTTCTGCTGTTTGGCTGGCCGTATCAACCTTGACCGGCCTGATTTTCGGACTGGCTCCAGCCTGGAGTGCCTCTCGCGCCGACGTCGCCGATGCCGTGAAACAGGAGGGTCTGACGGCGACAACCGGCCGGGCCTTGCACGGATTTCGCCAGATGTTGGTTGAGGCGGAGATGGCCTTGGCGCTGGTGCTGCTGGTTGGGGCCGGGCTGCTCATCAAAAGCTTCACGCGCTTGCGCTCGGTCGATCCTGGCTTCAACCCGGAGCATGTTGT
>Ga0182032_10000285_pt1 | contig 19825 bp, 15 predicted proteins | sample tim00Cox00000000_FD_125970 | JGI IMG/M metagenome (GOLD analysis project Ga0182032, IMG submission 125970) | Lab enrichment of tropical soil microbial communities from Luquillo Experimental Forest, Puerto Rico - timezero.00C.oxic.00.000.000 | ecosystem: Environmental > Terrestrial > Soil >... | reverse complement strand
GAATTCGCGGCGTAGGTGTACATCGCGGCGGCATCCTGGGCCCACATTTCGCTGTATTCCGCCTCGGTGGCCATGATCGCCGGCGTGTTCTGCCCGAAGATGTTGGTCGCGATCAACGCCATGAGTTGAGCACGGTTGGCCACGACGAGCGCCGGCGGCACGGTCATCGCATACGCCGTTTCGTAGGCGGAGGCGGCGGCGACCGCCTGGATGGCCGCCTGCTCACACTGCGCGGCGGTGGCCCTCATCCACGCCATGTACGGCGCGACCGCGGCCGCCATCGACATCGACCCCGGCCCCGCCCACGCCTCGTCGGTGAGGCTCGAGATCACCGCCTGGTAGCCGCTCGCGGCGGTGTTCAGCTCGGCGGTCAGCGACTCCCATGCCGCGGAAGCGCCCAGCAGGGTCGCCGACCCCGGACCCGTGTACATACGGGCGGAATTGACCTCTGGTGGCAATGCGCCAAAGTCCATCGCCTTATTCCTATCTCTTAGTTGGGTTTGCCGGCCTGGTAATGTGCGGCCCGCGTTGTGCCCTCGGTACGGCGCGAGACACCCTCGTGGGCGTGTGCGGGAGTAAGTCCGGGAACGCCGCCAAGCGCCCGCGATCGAGGGTCGGCGGGTGCGGCGCATTGTGTGGTCGAATTCCCGGACTTCACCGTTGCCGAAAGTCGGCATCACGTGCTCGACGAGAATCGACCCGGCTACATTTCCACCGACTGCCGCACAGCCCGCGGCACCGAAACCGTTAGAGCCGCGAACCGTCGTCAATACGGCTTTCGATGGCGCGCTCACAACTTGCACAGCGAAAAACATTTAGCCCTACCGACATTCGTAACGTCACGTAACTTCAAATTAACGATAGTCAGGACACCGTCGTCCTCAGCCGTCGTGCGTACGTGTTCAGCTCCGGCGGCACACGCTGAAGTGCGGCGTGTCGTAATCAGCGAAATGCATTTGTGCGCAAATCATTTGGAGAACTTCGATTAGGACCGAATTAGCTCTTGTCAAACCAACTGCTTTGCATCCCAGTATTTTTGGAAAATGATCTCATCTCAAGTTCACTGGTGCAACGCATACAGAACACATATTTGAGCGCACCTCGGTGCGGGCCAAGCGGCAGCGTTATATTTGAGAACTCTATGAACCCCGTGACAATGGTATGTGGGCTTGGGAGAATCTAGAAACATGACCGTAATGACGACATCCGCGACCCCCGCGAGCAGCCAGCGCCCACGCCAGGCCATCCTTGGGCAGCTACCTCGGATTTACCGTGCCGATGGGTCACCGATCCGGGTTTTGCTGGTGGATGATGAGCCGGCACTGACCAACCTGGTGAAAATGGCGCTGCATTACGAAGGCTGGGTCGTCGACATCGCCCAGAACGGACGCGAAGCCATGGCGAAGTTCGAGAGCGTCAACCCCGACGTGCTGGTCCTCGACATCATGCTTCCCGACGTGGATGGGCTGCGGATCCTGCAGCGGATCCGCGAATCCGACGCCTACATCCCCACGCTGTTCCTCACCGCGCGCGATTCGGTCACGGACCGGGTCACCGGTCTCACCGCGGGCGCCGACGACTACATGACCAAGCCGTTCAGCCTCGAGGAGTTGGTCGCCCGGCTGAGGGGGTTGTTGCGCCGCTCCACCCAGCAGAACCCGCCCGCCGCCGAATCCCTCAAAGTCGGCGACCTGCACGTCGACACCGCCAGCCGCGAGGTCACCCGCGAAGGCACCCCGATCTCGCTCTCCTCGACCGAATTCGAATTGCTTCGCTTCCTCATGCGCAATCCCCGCCGCGCGCTGAGCCGCACCGAAATACTCGACCGGGTCTGGAACTACGACTTCGCCGGGCGCACCAGCATCGTCGATTTGTACATCTCGTATTTGAGGAAGAAGATCGACTCCGGTAGGGAGCCCATGATCCACACCGTGCGTGGAGTTGGATACATGCTCCGGCCACCGGAATGACCCCCGAGCGGAACACCGCTTCCAGGGGCCTTCCACGGTGGCTTCCTCGTTCGTTGCGCCGCCAGTTGCTATTGGGCGTGTTGGCCGTCGTCAGCGTGGTGCTGGTGACGGTCGGAATCGTTTCCGTGCTGAACCTGCGCGGCTATGTGACCGCGATGAGCGACGCCGATGTCGCACAATCCCTTGACGCACTGAGCAACTCGTACAAGAGCTACCACAAAGACCCACACCCTTCGGCACAACGCGGCACTCCGCCGATCGCGCAGGCGATGCTCGAGTTCACGGATCAAACGCCCGGAAATGTCATCGCCGTGCTGCACGACGGCGTCGTGGTCGGCTCGGCCGTCTTTTCCGAAGCCGAAGCACGACCCGCGCCGCCCGACGTGGTCCGCGCAATCGAAGGGCAGGCATGGCCCGACGACGCCCCACCGCGAACCGCAAAACTCGGCAGCCTGGGTACGTATCGGATGGACAGCCGCCCCGACGGGTCCGACAACCTGGTCGTCGGGGTATCGCTGGCCCGCGCCAACCAGATCGTCGCCCGCAAAAACCTCACCACCGCGGCACTTCTCGGGGCGGCTCTGGTGGTCACCGCGGCGCTCACGGTTTGGGTCGTCGGCTACACCCTTCGCCCGCTGCGCCGGCTCGCCGGCGCAGCCGCCGAGGTCGCCGCGATGCCGCTCACCGACGGCGACCGCCGGATCACCGTCAGGGTCCGGCCGCAGGACACCGACCCCGACAACGAAGTCGGAATCGTCGGCCACACGCTGAACCGGTTGCTGGACAATGTGGATAGCGCACTGGCGCACCGCGCCGACTCCGACTTGCGCATGCGCCAATTCATCACCGACGCCAGCCATGAGTTGCGAACTCCGCTGGCGGCGATTCAGGGATATGCCGAACTGACCCGCCAGGACAGTTCGGCGCTGCCGCCGACCACCGAATACGCGCTGGCCCGTATCGAATCGGAAGCGCGACGCATGGCGCGGCTCGTCGACGAGCTGCTGCTGTTATCGCGCCTGGGCGAGGGCGAAGACCTGCAGACCGAAGACGTCGACCTGGCCGACCTCGTCAGCAATGCGGTGAACGACGCCGCGGTCGCGGCGCCGGCACACCATTGGGTCAAGAACCTGCCCGACGAGCCGGTGTGGGTCCGCGGGGATCATGCCCGGCTACACCGACTGGTCAGCAATCTGCTCGGCAACGGCTGGGTGCATACGCCGCCCGGCGTCACGGTGACGACGGGAATCACCCGTCGGCAGAACGGCGGAGGACCGCAACATGTGGAATTGACCGTGGCCGACGACGGGCCCGGCATCGACGCGGATCTTCTGCCCCGGCTGTTCGAGCGGTTCGCCCGCGCGGATAGCCCGCGATCCGACGGTTCGGGCATCGGGCTGGGCCTGGCCATCGTGAGTTCGATCGTCACGGCGCATCACGGCTCTGTTACTGCCGAATCCGCCGGTGGCCGAACGGTTTTCCGGGTACGGCTGCCGATGATCGACGATCCGACGAAGGAACCCGGCTAGCCACCGAGACCTTAACGGCGGGTGCTTGCGAGTTTCGTCGTGCGTACGCGTTTTCCAGAGTTTGGCCGTTTTCCGTGGTTGGCGTTCTTGTTCCGACGGGCGCGTTTCCTGTCGGCTCGTTTCGACATCGCATTTGCTCTTTTCTTTGTCAGTGGAGCGCCGACTCGACGAGGTGGGCGCTGAGTTTCGCCAGCCGGCTGCGGGCGCGCGGGTTCTCGACCAGCGCCGCGGGTTTCGCGCGAGTCAGGCCGTCGTAGTAGCCACCGTCGACCACGGGATAGGTGGGTGATGCCAGCGTGGTCAGGATCGGCGCGGCCTCCTCGGCCGGTCGGCCGACGCGGCCGTACATCGGCAGCAGCCTGGTCCGAAACACGCCGGGATGAACGCTGATCGCGGTGAACGAATCGCCGCCGGCCTCGGCCAGCGATTTGGTGTACATCGTGAGGGCGAGTTTGGATTGCGCATACGCCGCCAGCGGCCAGTACTGGTCTCCGGCCGGGTTCTTCCAGGTGATGTTTCCGCCAGCGTGCGTAGCCGATGACAAGTTGATGACTCGTCCGCCGGCCCTGGCGAGCCGGGGCATCAGTTTCGTGGTCAGCAGATACGGCGCCAGGTAGTTGACTTGGAAGGTCAGCTCGTTGCCGTCCTGCGTGTAGGTGCGTCCCTGGGGTCCAGCGACCGCGGCGTTGTTGACCAGCACGTCCAGTGCCGGCAGGGTCGCCGCGAGCGTGTCGGCGAGGCCGGCGACGTCACCCAGGCGCGTGAAGTTGGCGACGACCAGGTACAGCCGCAGCGGCTCCGCTCCGTCTTTCACCAGGCGCGTCATCGCGTTCTCACCGCTGTCCTGGTCTGGAGCGTGCAGATAGACGGTAGCGCCTTCGTCGACAAATCGGCGGGCCGTTGCGTAGCCGATGCCGTCGGTGGCACCGGTGACGAGGACCGTAGGGGAATCGGAAATAACTTGGGACATAATGACTTTCGCTAACTGAAGGTACGACTGCAGACATCGCGTGATACGACGCGATAGCGCCGGCAAATCGAAATCGAATAGGAATGAAACGAATCGAGAAAAAGGTCTGATACGGCGAGCGCTGAGCGCCTGGCTCAGAGGCTGATTCGCGTGCGCGATGGCGGTTCGTCGTCCCAGCCCGCACCGTAACGCTCAAGCACCGAGGGCACCCCGACGGCGACAACAGTCGTGCGGGTCATGCGATCCATCGCAGCAGGCGCCGCGCAGGCAGGCAACGCCGGTTACGGGTTCTTGACGCGACAGCGTTTTTCTTTGACGGTTTCTTGATGCCCCAATGAATGTCGCCCGACCGTGTGCGTGGTCTATTCGTGGCAAACGAACGCCGGGCCCACACCGCGGACGTAGGTTAGTGGCCATGCTGGATGATGGCAGCGCCCCGGATAATGCACGTGGTACCCCACCTGCACCCAGAGCCGCAAGCCGTTTCGTGGGGACCGTTTTCGGAAGCCTCATGAGCCGTGGGCTCGGCTTCCTGCTCGGTCTGCCGCCGATACGCACACCGCGGGTGTGCAGCGTGCGAGATTTGGAGATCCCGGCCGGCGACGGTGTTGTGCTGCTAGCGGACCGCTACTACCCGGCCGATTACGAGAACGCACCAGTGCTACTGATCCGTACGCCATACGGGCGCCGGTCGGCCAATATTCTGATCGCCCGGCTGTTCGCCGAACGCGGATACCAAGTCCTTATGCAAGCGTTGCGCGGCACCGACGGATCGGGAGGCCAGTTCGACGGATTCGTCATGAACCGCGATGACGGGCCCGCCACCATCGCGTGGCTGCGCGAGCAAAACTGGTTCCCTGGAGCATTCGCGACCTGGGGAGCCAGCTACCTGGGCTATGCCCAATGGGACCTCGCCGGCACCGCCATCGTGGAATGGAAGGCCGCCATCATCGACGTCGCCCCGGCCGATTTCTACCACCATTTCATGTATCCCGGAGGCGCATTTGCGCTCGGCAACGCGCTGGCCTGGGTACAACTGGTGCACAGCCTATTTCGCAACGGCCGCACCACTAGACCGGCGACGATGTTGGGATCTATTGCCTCGCGCGTTACGGCCGGCCGGCGATTTGCCCGGGCCTGTGCGCACCTGCCGATCGCCGACGCTGACGCGATCGCCACCGGCCGTCGAATCCCGTACTACCAAGAGTGGATCAACCATGAAACCTACGACTCTTATTGGGCAAAGATGGACTACCGAGCGAACATCGCCCACCTGCCACCGACCGTGCATCTGGGCGCCGGCTGGATGGACTTCTTTCTGCCCGACGTCCTTGAAAGCTACGCCCGGCTGAAGGACAGCGGCCGCACGGTATGGCTGCTGATCGGATCGGGAGCCCACGGCCGCAACATGACCACTCGCACCTATCAGCGCGACACATTTGCGCTGTTGGATAGCGCATTCCACGACAGTGGCGCGTCGGGCTGCCGCCGGCTTGCACCGGTGCGGATGAGGATCACCGGCCGGGCACATTGGCGCGACGCATCCAGTTGGCCGCCCGCGCACCGGCTCACCGCGTGGTATCCCCAACCCGGCGGAGCGCTGGTAACCCACCCTGCGCCAACCTGCGAGCCGTCGCGCTACCGTTACGACCCTTCCGACCCAACACCGACAACCGGCGGCACCGCCGTGGCGCTGCGGGCCGGCGCCCGCGACAACCGCGCAATAGAACGCCGCGACGACGTTCTGACGTTCACCGGCAGCGCGCTCACCACCGACCTGACCGTCACCGGACCCGTCCAGGCGACCGTCTACATCAGAAGCAGCGCCATCGACATCGATGTCTTCGTCCGGCTCTGCGACGTCCACCCCCGCGGCAAGTCGGTCAACATCTGCGATGGAATTACCCGACTACACGTACGCAACTTTCCGCCAGACAACGACGGAGTCCGCCGAACACGGGTCGAACTTTGGCCGGCCGCTCACGTGTTCCACGCAGGCCACCGAATTCGAATTCAGATTTCCAGCGGCGCGCATCCACGCTTCAATCGCAACCTTGGAACCGGTCAACCACTGGCCAGTGCAACCAAACTCGTGATCGCGCACCAGGAAATTTTCCACGACGCCCAGCATCACACGGCAATCGAACTCCCTGTCGCCGACCTCACCGATAACTGAGGATCGACGCTCTCTTTGGTCGCTGCGTCACTTACGTATGACCGTTGCGGTTTGCGATTACCGCCGACGAGGCCAAGATTCCGAGTGTCCCCGCCGACCCAGGTAATAGACGGTCAACAATGCCAATGCCGCGGCGACGGCCTCCGGAATCTGCGACAGCGCATTAGACATTGATCGCCTCGAGACGGTCGTAGGCCTTCCACCAGGTGGCCTCGTGTTCGACCAACGAGATCGCACGAGTCGCCAACATACGGTCGGCCATGGTCAGCATGTGGACCAGCATTCGCCATTCCGCGTACTTACATAGCTCGCGAACGTCGGCACCTTTAGGCATGAGGATGATCGACATGGACCTGACACGCACGCGGGCGGGTCCGGCACGCAGGAAGAGCAGTGCGCCTATGCCCACGTATGCGGCCACGGCGTATCCCAGCACCGCGACGGGTGAGGCCGTCACGTTCCCGAACAGCATGACCGCGAGCAGAGCGAGCGCGGCGCCGGTGATCGGCCACCCGCGCCACAGCCGAGCCAGCTGCCGATCGGCGGCAGTTCTTCCGGGCGGGTAGACGATCAAGCGATAGCGCCGAACACCGTACCGGCCAACCGCAGCATCAAACGATCCCCATAGGTGGGCGCCGTCGAGCAGCCGTGACCACCACCGGGGTTCTGCCGGTGGCCACTGGGGCGGCTGCGGAACATCCCGTTCAACGGGCCGGTGCTGGCTCCTTCGCATGAACTCGGGTCTACGCCGAGTTCGCGTGGGGAGTATCGATCCAAACGCCATTCATACGCTTGACGAACAAACCTTTACGGAACCTTATCGACCCGACGCCGTAAGCATCACCCGGCGGGGTCAGCAGACGCGACTTGCACTTATCGAAGCTGGTCAGTTAGATAACGCCGTGGTGGTGAACGCTGCGATGTTCGTTCGGCGGGCGGCTGCACTGATGTGATGCCACGCTTTGGTGTGGTGTGGCCGCATTGGCGGCAAGAAGAGCTGCGCACCAATTTGTGGCTCGTTCCGACGATCGTAATATTCGGCGCGCTGGGCCTTTTCGTGCTAACCCTGCGACTCGACCAGGCCGCTTACCGCGGTCGGTTCCAGCCTCCATCGTGGGTGATCAGCGGCACCGCCGATGCGGCGCGTCAGATTCTGACCTCCATCGCGGCGTCGGTGATCACCGTCGTCGGCGTTGTCTTTTCCATCACGATCGTGACGTTGACGCTGGCGTCGACGCAGTTTGGTCCACGGATGCTGCGCAACTTCATCCGCGACCGCGGCACCCAGCTCACGCTGGGAACGTTCGTGGCGACGTTTGTGTATTGCGTCGTGGTGCTGATGTCGATCGGCCCCGGTGATCGGGGCGAATTCGTCCCCCACATCTCGATCACCACCGCTTTCGGTCTGGTGCTAATCGATCTCGTGGTGCTGATCTATTTCATTCACCACATCGCCACCCAGATCCAGCTGCCGCAGGTGATCGCGAGCATCGCCAAGGACCTGACCCAAGCCGTCGCGCTGCAGAGCAGCGACCAACCGCGGTACGCGACGAGAAAGCCTGCGCAAGGCCCCTCGCTCGACGAGCTGCTCGCCCGGATCGAAACGTCCGGCAGCGTCATTCGCACCCCCAAAAGCGGCTACCTGCAATTCATCCGACATCAGACGCTGGTGCGGGTCGCCACCGAGGCGGACGCGGTGATCCGGTTGCCCTATCGACCCGGGCACTTCCTCGTCGGAGGCCGCGAACTGGCCAGCGTGTGGCCGCCGGAAGCCGCCGAGCGGGTGGCCGAGTACCTGGCCCGTGCTCAGGCAACCGGACCGCACCGCACCCTGACACAGGACGTCGCGTTCGGCGTCGATCAGCTCGTCGAGATCGCCATCCGGGCGCTATCGCCGGCCGTCAACGACACCTTCACCGCATTGACGTGCATCGACTGGCTGGGCGACAGCCTGTGCAAGATCGCGCCGGTGTGGACGCCCACCCAAGTTCATCGCGACCATCGCGGGGTCATCCGCGTCATCTCCGATCAAGTCACCTATGAGCGGCTGGTGCAGCGCGCCTTTGAAAAGATCCGCGAGGCCAGCCGGGGGATGCCGGCGGTGATGATCCGCCAGCTGGAGGCGTTGACGACGATCATGGAACAAACGACGGATCCGCAACGGGCGCAAGTCCTAATGGATCAAGCGGCCATGATCCACCGCGCGAATGTGGAATCGGTTCCCGAGGAATCCGATCGCGCCGACGTCGATCGCCGATACGTCGCACTTCGAGCCCTCCACGAACGTCTTGACGAGTAGAACCTGTCGTTCGCGGTGGGTGATTGAGGGCGTAAAGAAACCGTAAAGGTGGAATGGACCGCCGTTAGGAAAGCGTCAACCAAAAGGGGCTAGCCAACCGGCCCCGTTAGGTTTCAAGCTGACCTCGCCTCCGAGGACTGCATTGTGGCTGACTTCGATGAGGGCATTAGGCATGCGCAAAACTGGCGCGGAACGGAGACAAGATGGGCGTGTTGGTCTATGTCTTGCTGACGATTGCGGTGTTCGCCGTGCTCGGCGTGACGCAGAAGTTGGTAGAGCGGCTATGAGCTACGAAAATATTGTCGGCCTGGTGCTTTCCGTCCTTCTTGCGCTGTACCTCGGGGGCGCCCTGCTGTTTCCGGAGAGGTTCTAGTGAGCACAACAACAGCGGGGATCATCTTCCTCGTCGTCGTCGTCGCGGCACTGGTAGTGGTGCACGTGCCCTTCGGCGACTACATGTATCGGGTGTACACGTCGGAGAAGGACCTGTACGCCGAGCGGGTGATCTATCGGCTGATCGGTGTCGATGCGCGCTCGGAGCAGACGTGGGCCGCGTACGCCCGAAGCGTCTTGGCGTTCTCGTCGATCAGCATCCTCTTCCTGTTCGTGTTCCAGCTCGTACAGGACAAGTTGCCATTGCACCTGCACGACCCGGCCACGAAGATGACGCCGGCGCTGGCGTGGAACACCGCGGTCAGCTTCGTCACCAACACCAACTGGCAGGCCTACTCCGGTGAGTCCACCGACGGTCACCTGGTGCAGATGGCAGGGCTGGCGGTGCAGAACTTCGCCTCGGCCGCGGTCGGCATGGCGGTGGCGATCGCGGTGGTACGCGGGTTTGCCCGCAAGCGCACCGGCGAGCTGGGCAACTTCTGGGTTGACCTGGTGCGCACGGTGCTGCGCATCCTGCTGCCGATCTCCGTCATCGGCGCGATCCTGCTGATCGCAGGTGGGGCGATCCAGAACTTCCATCTGCATGACCAGGTCGTCAACACGCTGGGCGGTGCCCAGCAGACGATCACCGGCGGCCCGGTGGCCAGCCAGGAGGTGATCAAGGAGCTCGGCACCAACGGCGGCGGGTTCTACAACGCGAATTCCTCCCACCCGTTTGAGAACCCGACGACGTGGACGAACTGGTTCGAGATTTTCCTGCTGCTGGTGATCAGCTTCTCGCTGCCGCGCACGTTCGGGCGGATGGTGGGCAGCACCAAGCAGGGCTACGCGATCGCATCGGTCATGGCGACGCTGTACCTGATCAGCGTGTCGTTCATGCTGTGGTTCCAGTTGCAACACCACGGCACGGTGCCGACCGCGATCGGCTCGGCCATGGAGGGAGTCGAGCAGCGGTTCGGCATCGCCAACTCGGCGGTGTTCGCCGACTCGACGACGCTCACCTCCACCGGCGCCGTCGACTCGTTCCACGATTCCTACACCAGCCTCGGCGGGATGATCGCGCTGTTCAACATGCAGCTCGGGGAGGTCGCCCCCGGTGGCACCGGTACCGGCCTCTACGGGATGCTGGTCTTGGCAGTGATCACCGTTTTCGTCGCCGGGCTGATGGTCGGTCGCACTCCGGAATACCTCGGCAAGAAGATCAACCCTCGCGAAATCAAGCTGGCCGCAAGCTATTTCCTGGTCATGCCGGTGGTCGTGCTGATCGGCACCGCGATCGCGATGGCGCTGCCGGGCGAACGCGCTGCGATGCTCAACACCGGCCCGCACGGGCTGTCGGAGGTCTTGTACGCGTTCACCTCCGCGACCAACAACAATGGCTCGGCATTCGCGGGAATCAGCGTCAACACCAACTGGTACAACACCGCCCTGGGCCTGGCCATGGTCTTCGGCAGATTCCTGCCGATCGTGCTGGTGCTCGCCCTGGCCGGCTCGCTGGCCAAACAGGGCCACACGCCGGAGTCGGCGGGCACACTGCCCACCCATCGGCCACAGTTCGTCGGAATGGTCGCCGGCGTCACGGTGATCCTCGTTGCCCTCACTTTCCTGCCCATGCTCGCGCTCGGGCCCCTCGCTGAAGGAATCCACTGATGACCGCGACAACCATCGATCCGGCTGCGGAGGCGCAGCTCGAGACCGCCGCAGGCAAGAAACGGGTACAGGGCGGCTTGCTCGACCCGAAGATGCTGTTGAAGGCCACGCCGGACGCGCTGCGCAAGCTCGACCCGCGCACCCTGTGGCGCAACCCGGTGATGTTCATCGTCGAGATCGGAGCCGTCTGGGCCACCTATTTGGCGATCGCCAACGAAACGTGGTTCGCGTGGTTGATCGTGGTCTGGCTATGGCTGACCGTGCTGTTCGCGAACCTCGCGGAGGCGGTGGCCGAGGGCCGCGGCAAGGCCCAGGCCGAGACGCTGCGCAAAGCGAAAACCAGCACGATGGCCCGGCGACTCAAGAACTGGAAACCGGACGCTCCTGGCGTGGAGGAAGAGGTCGCCGCGCCGCTGCTGCAACAGGGCGACATCGTGGTGGTCGAGGCCGGCCAGGTGATACCGGGCGACGGCGACGTGGTCGAAGGCATTGCCTCCGTTGACGAATCGGCGATCACCGGCGAATCGGCGCCGGTGATCCGCGAGTCCGGCGGTGACCGTTCAGCGGTCACAGGCGGCACCACCGTGCTGAGCGACCGAATCGTCGTGCAGATCACCCAGAAGCCCGGGGAAAGCTTCATCGACCGGATGATCGCGCTCGTCGAGGGCGCGAACCGGCAGAAGACACCCAACGAGATCGCGCTGAACATCCTCCTGGCAGCGTTGACGATCATCTTCGTCTTCGCCGTCGCGACCCTGCAGCCGCTGGCGATCTACTCCAAGATGAACAACCCCGGCGTCCCGGATACCCAGGCGCTCAACGCAAGTGGCGTCACCGGAATCGTGATGGTGTCGCTGCTGGTGTGCCTGATCCCCACAACGATCGGCGCGCTGCTGTCGGCCATCGGCATCGCCGGCATGGACCGGCTGGTGCAGCGCAACGTGCTTGCGATGTCCGGTCGCGCGGTGGAAGCCGCCGGGGACGTCAACACGTTGCTGCTCGACAAGACGGGCACCATCACCCTGGGCAACCGGCAGGCCGGCGCCTTCATCCCCCTTGACGGGGTCACCAGCGAGCAGCTGGCCGATGCCGCGCAGCTGTCCAGCCTCGCCGACGAAACACCCGAAGGACGCTCCATCGTCGTGTTCGCCAAGCAGCACTTCGGGCTGCGCGCGCGCACCCCGGGCGAACTCGCGCACGCCCAATGGGTCGAATTCTCCGCCGCGACGCGGATGTCGGGCGTCGACCTCGATGGGCACCTGCTGCGCAAGGGCGCGGCCAACTCGGTCGCGGAATGGGTTCGTGGACAAGGCGGCAAGGTTACAGAGCAGCTCGGCGTCATCGTCGACGGCATCTCGGCCGGCGGCGGCACCCCGCTGGTCGTCGGGGAGTGCTTGAACGGCGAGGCCGCGGTGCTGGGTGTCATCCACCTCAAGGACGTTGTCAAGCACGGCATGCGCGAGCGGTTCGACGAGATGCGGAAGATGGGCATCCGGACGGTGATGATCACCGGTGATAACCCGTTGACCGCCAAGGCCATTGCCGACGAGGCAGGTGTCGACGACTTCCTCGCCGAGGCCACGCCCGAGGACAAGCTCGCGCTGATCAAGCGTGAGCAAGAGGGCGGCAAGCTGGTCGCGATGACCGGCGACGGCACCAATGACGCGCCCGCCCTGGCTCAGGCCGACGTGGGCGTGGCGATGAACACCGGAACGTCGGCCGCCAAAGAGGCCGGCAACATGGTCGACCTCGACTCCGACCCGACCAAGCTCATCGAGATCGTCGAGATCGGTAAGCAGCTGCTGATCACCCGAGGAGCGCTGACGACGTTCTCGATCGCCAACGACATCGCGAAGTACTTCGCGATCATCCCGGCGATGTTCGTCGCGCTGTTCCCCGGGCTGGACATGATCAACATCATGCGGCTGCACAGCCCGCAGTCGGCGATCCTGTCGGCGGTGATCTTCAACGCCATCATCATCGTCATGTTGATCCCGCTGTCGCTGCGCGGAGTGCGCTACACGCCGAGCAGCGCGTCAAAACTGTTGAGCCGCAACCTCTACGTCTACGGGCTCGGCGGCATTATCGCCCCGTTCATCGGGATCAAGGCAATCGACCTGCTCGTCCAATTCGTCCCGGGGATGTCCTGATATGAAGTTCTCGAATTTCGTCCGCATGCACTGGGCGGCCTTCCGCGCGCTGCTGGTGCTGACCGTGATCACCGGCCTCGCGTACCCGCTGTTCATCTGGCTGGTCGCGCAGATACCGGGACTGCACGACAAGGCCGAAGGGTCGATCCTCACCGCCAACGGCAAACCGGTCGGCAGCCGGCTGATCGGTCAGCTGTTCACTGACAAGGACGGCAACGCACTGCCGCAGTACTTCCAGAGCCGGCCCTCGGCGGCCGGCAACGGCTACGATCCGCTCAACTCGAGCGCGAGCAACCTGGGGCCGGAAAGCATCGTCGACACACCCGCCGACCCGGCACTGCTGGCGGCCGGTAAGTCCGCTTCGGATGCGGGCTTCAAGCCGAGCCTGCTTACGCAGGTGTGCACGCGCAGCTCCGCCGTCGGCCAACTGGAGGGTGTGGACGGGTCACGTCCGTTCTGCACAGGCGGCGGCGTGGGCGCGGTGTTGTCGGTGATCGGCCCCCGCGACGCCCGCGGCAATGTCGTCCACCCCACCCGGGTGGTCAGCGTGAACGAGCCGTGCCAGTCGACGCAGGCTCCCTTCCTGACGATCTACCAGGGTGTGCGGGTCGAGTGCGCCAAGTACGGCGAGGACTACACGATCGGCCAGATCGTGCCCATCCGCGGCGCCGCACCCGCCAACCCGGCAGTGCCCGCCGACGCGGTCACCGCGAGCGGCAGCGGCCTGGACCCGCACATCTCCGTGGCTTATGCCGACATCCAGGTCGCCCGGGTGGCCAAGGCCCGGCACGTCAACCCCGATCAGATACGTGCGGTGGTGGCGCAGTACAGCAGCGGCCGCACGGTTGGCTTTATCGGCGAGCCTAAGGTCAACGTGCTGCAGCTCAACCTGCAACTCGACCACCAGTATCCGGTTACCGGCTAGCGCCGAGGGGGGATGATGGTTGACGTGACGGCAACCGACCACCATCCCAAGCGCGGGGAGCTACGCATCTACCTGGGTGCGGCACCGGGAGTCGGTAAAACTTACGCGATGCTCGGAGAGGCACACCGCCGCTTGGAGCGCGGCACCGACGTGGTGGCGGCCGTGGTCGAGACGCATGGCCGCAAGAAAACCGCTGAGCTGATTGAGGGCATCGAGGTCATTCCGCCGCGTTACATCGAATATCGCGGCGGCAGCTTCCCCGAGCTCGACGTGCCGGCCGTGCTGGCGCGGCATCCGCAGGTGGTCCTGGTCGACGAACTCGCCCACACCAACACACCGGGCAGCAAGAACGAAAAACGTTGGCAGGACGTGGAGGAACTGCTCGACGCCGGGATCACGGTGATCTCCACCGTCAACATCCAGCACCTGGAAAGCCTGAACGACGTCGTCGCTCAGATCACCGGTATTGAGCAGAAAGAGACGATACCGGATTCGATCGTGCGCCAGGCTTCGCAGGTCGAGCTCATCGACATCACACCGGAGGCGCTGCGCCGCAGGCTCTCCCACGGGAACGTCTACCAACCGGAACGGATCGATGCGGCGCTGTCGAATTACTTCCGGCCTGGAAACCTCACGGCGTTGCGGGAATTGGCGCTGCTGTGGCTGGCCGACCAGGTCGACACCGCGCTGGCGAAGTATCGCGCGGAGAACAAGATCACCGACATGTGGGAGGCGCGCGAACGGGTCGTGGTGGCGGTGACCGGTGGCCCGGAATCGGAGACGTTGGTGCGACGGGCATCCCGGATCGCGTCGAAGTCCAGCGCCGAGCTGATGGTCGTGCACGTCATCCGCGGTGACGGGCTGGCCGGCCTGTCGGAGCGCCGGATGGCCAGGATCCGCGAGCTGGCCAACAGCCTGGACGCTTCCCTGCACACCGTGGTCGGTGACGACCTACCCACGGCCCTGCTGGATTTCGCCCGGGAGAACAACGCCACCCAGCTGGTGATCGGCACGTCGCGCCGGCCCCGGTGGGCGCGGATCTTCGATGAGGGCATCGGCCCGAGGATCGTCGAGCTTTCCGGAAAGATCGACGTGCACATGGTCACGCACGAGGAGTCCAAACGCGGCTTTGAGCTTGCGGCGCTCTCCCCGCGCGAGCGGCGGGTCACGTCATGGCTGGCGGCGGTCATCGTGCCGTCGGCCATCTGCGCGGTCACGGTCACGGTGCTGGACCGGTATCTCGACAACGGCGGCGAGAGCGCGTTGTTCTTCGTCGGGGTGCTGCTGGTCGGACTCCTGGGAGGCGTTGCGCCGGCGGCACTTTCGGCGGTGCTGTCGGGGCTGCTGCTGAACTACTACCTGATCGCCCCGCGGCACAGCTTCACCATCGCCGAACCCAACAGCGCCATCACCGAGTTGGTCCTGCTGCTGATCGCGGTCGCGGTCGCGGTCCTCGTCGACGGCGCGACCAAACGCACCCGGGAAGCCCGGCGTGCTTCCCAGGAGGCCGAACTGCTGACGCTGTTCGCCGGGTCGGTGCTACGAGGCGCCGATCTCGAGACGCTGCTGGAACGCGTGCGCGAGACCTATTCACAGACCGCGGTCAGCGTGTTGCGGGAACCCAGCGAGGAAGAGCGCGCCAGCGGAAGAAAGGGCTACATCGTCGCCTGCGTGGGCAAAGATCCTTGCGTGACCGTCGACTCCGCCGACACGGCGATCGAGGTCGGTGACGACGAGTTCTGGATGCTGCTGAAGGGCAAGAAGCTGTCCGCGCGCGACCGCCGGGTGCTCGGCGCGGTGGCCAGGCAGGCCGCGGGTCTGATCAAGCAGCGCGAGCTGGCCGAAGAGGCCGGCCGGACCCACGCGATCGTGCAGGCCGACGAGCTGCGGCGATCCCTGTTGTCCGCAGTCAGCCACGACCTGCGCACGCCGCTGGCGGCGGCCAAGGTCGCCGTGTCCAGCTTGCGCGCTGAGGACGTCGCCTTCTCCCCCGAGGACACCGCCGAATTGCTGGCCACCATCGAGGAGTCCATCGACCAGCTGACCGCACTGGTCGGAAACCTGCTCGATTCCTCGCGCCTGGCGGCCGGCGTGGTGCGTCCGGACCTGCGCCGGGTGTACGTCGAGGAAACGGTGCAGCGCGCGCTGGTCAGCGTCGGCAGGGGCGCGACCGGGTTCTATCGGCCCGCCATCGATCGCGTCAAGGTCGACGTCGGTGACGCCGTGGTGATGGCCGACGCCGGGCTGCTCGAACGAGTCCTTGCCAATCTGATCGACAACGCGCTGCGCTACGCGCCCAACTGTGTGGTGCGGGTCAACGCAGGAAGGGTGGGCGATCGCGTCCTGATCAATGTCATCGACGAAGGGCCCGGAATCCCGAAAGGCACCGAGGACCAGATCTTCGAAGCGTTCCAGCGGCTGGGCGACCACGACAACACCACCGGGGTGGGTCTGGGAATGTCGGTGGCGCGCGGCTTCGTCGAGGCGATGGGCGGCACCATCGCGGCCGGCGACACTCCCGGTGGCGGGCTCACCGTCGTGGTGGATCTGGCCGCACCCCAACCGATCGGTGTGCGATGACCCGAGTTTTGGTGATCGACGACGAGCCGCACATCCTGCGCGCGCTGCGAATCAACCTGTCCGTGCGAGGCTACGAGGTCGTCACCGCGGCGACCGGCGCCGGGGCGCTGCGTGCCGCCGCCGAGCACAAACCCGAGGTGGTGATCCTCGACCTCGGACTGCCCGACATATCGGGCATCGAGGTGCTGGCCGGCCTGCGCGGCTGGCTCACGGCACCCGTGATCGTATTGTCGGCGCGCACCGATTCGTCGGACAAGGTCGAGGCACTGGACGCCGGCGCCGACGACTACGTCACCAAACCCTTTGGGATGGACGAGTTTCTCGCACGGCTGCGCGCCGCCGTGCGCCGCAATGCCGCGGCGTCCGAAGTGGATGAGCCTGTCGTCGAGACCGAGGCGTTCACCGTCGACCTGGCCGCCAAGAAGGTCACCAAGGAAGGTGCCGAGGTGCATCTCACCCCGACCGAATGGGGCATGCTCGAGGTGCTGGTGCGCAATCGGGGCAAGCTGGTCGGCCGCGAGGAACTCCTCAAAGAGGTCTGGGGCCCGGCGTATGCCACCGAAACCCATTATCTGCGTGTGTATCTGGCGCAGCTCAGGCGCAAGCTCGAAGACGACCCGTCACATCCCAAACATCTGCTGACCGAATCGGGGATGGGCTATCGGTTCGAGGCCTGAGTCACATCTGCCGCATCCACCCCCGGATGGACGAGGTGCCCTTTTAGTCCACCCTGCGGAGACGCATGTGGCGGATGTGACTCAACCGGCGACCGACAGCACGATGCCGTCCAGGATGTCGTGTTCGCTGACGATCAACTCATCGATGCCGGCGCGGGTGCGAAGCTCGCAAGCCAATTCCTCGACCACGATCGCGCCGCCGGCGATCACGTCCGCGCGGCCCTCGTGCATCGGTCCCAGTGCGGCACGCTGGGATCGCGTCATGCCGATCAGCCGCTCACAGACCGCCAGCAGATCACTGCCGGGTACACGCGAAAGATGAATGGCCGCAGAATCATACGTCGTCATGTTGTGAGCCAGCGCGGACAGCGTGGTCATCGTTCCGGCAAGTCCGACCCAGCTCCGGGCCTCCTCGACGGGCACCACACCCAGCGCTACCTCGAGGCGTTCGCGAACCACCCGGCGGGCCGTCTCGACTTCCTCCGGTGTCGGTGGGTCGGAGTGCAAACAGCGTTCGGTCAACCGGACACAGCCGATGTCGGCCGAGTAGCTCGCCACCACCCGGTCACCGCCGAGCACGATCTCGGTGGAGCCGCCTCCAAGATCGACGACGACGAAAGGTGCTGCCGCGCTGTCCAGTTCGCCGATGGCTCCGCGGAAGGACAGCTCGGCTTCTTCCGTACCGGTGATCACCTCGGCAACCGCGCCGGGCACCACGGCGCCCAGCACCTCGGCCGTCATCGCAAAGAAGACATCGCGATTGGTCACATCCCGAGCCGCCGATGTGGCCACCATCCGTACCCGCTCGACGCCGTGCGCCCGCAGCAGCGAGGCGTAGTCGGTCAACGCGGTGCGGGTTCGGGCAATCGCGTCCGGCGCGAATCGGCCCGTCGCGTCGACGCCCTGGCCCAATCGCACGATCCGCGTCTCGCGATGAACATCGCGCAGCCGCCCGTCGCTCACCTCGGCTATCAGCAACCGAATCGAGTTGGTACCGCAGTCGACTGCGGCTGCGGTCACCGCCACAGCTCACCGACCAACACCGCGGCCATAGCAGGCTCGGTGGCAAGCACCGCAAGCGCCTCGTCGCCAAGCGGATTCACGCCTGGACCCTTGGCCAGCGAGTGCGCGATCAGCACGTGCAGGCACTTCACCCGGTCGGGCATTCCGCCGGCGGAAAACGTGGTTCCCAGCGGCTCGATCGCGTCGCGTTCGGCCAGATACGATTCGTGGGCCCGCCGATACGCCGCCGCCAGTTCGGGGTCCCGCTTCAACCGCTCGGTCATCTCGCGCATCATTCCCGTCGTCTCCAGCCTGCTCGCGGCCGCGGTGAGCACCGGATGCGTCAGGTAGTACAAGGTCGGAAACGGCGTGCCGTCAGGAAGTTTCGGAGCCGTCTGCACCACGCCCGGTTCGCCGTTGGGGCAACGGTAGGCGATGTGAAGTACCCCGCGCGGCTCACGCCCGAGCTGACGCGCCACCGCTTCCAGGTCGGCGCGATCAACCACCGGGAGTCGTGGGATTCGGTGCGGCCGGCGGCAGATGCGGCGCGTCGGCGATGGTGTGCCACAGCGCGGTGTACCAAGGGTCGTTGCTGGCCGGTTTCGCTGTCTCGGATCCAGGCTGCGGGGATACCGCCGCGGTTGGCGGAAGTTGAACCTGGAACGGGGTGTCTCCGGGCATCACGAAGCCGAGGCGCTCGCGGGCCTGCGCCGCGATGTAGGCCGGGTCACCGAGCTTGCCCTTCTTCTGCTCGAGGTCGGCGATCTGATGGCGCAGCGCGGCTTCGCTTGCGGTCAACTGGTCCATCTCGGTGCGCTGCGCGAAGTAGGTGCGTACCGGCCCGGCGATGGTGAGCGTGAGGACGCAGATGACGGCGGCCAGCACGGCCGCCCGTCGGGCCGTGAAACCCAACCGCTGGTCGGACCGCTGCTCGACGGATTCGGCAACCTGCCGCTTGATGGGTTCGACGACACGTTCGCGCAGCGTCCGCGTCGGGTTGCGGCTGGCCTGGGTCGCGGTTTGCGCGGGCTTTGCGGAACGACGGCGCCGGACCGAATCGCCGGCCTTTCCCGGACGCGATGCCGGGGAACGCCGCTTCGGGTCCGGCTTGGCGCTCAAGCTATTCCAATCTACTTCTGGTCCAGCGAGTATCGCGGGAACGCGAGATCGCCGGCGTAGCGTGCGGCATCGCCGAGGGTCTCCTCGATCCGCAACAACTGATTGTATTTCGCCACCCGCTCGCTGCGGGCTGGCGCGCCGGTCTTGATCTGACCGCTGCCGACGGCCACCGCCAGATCCGCGATCGTGGTGTCCTCCGTCTCGCCGCTTCGGTGGCTGAGCATGGTGCGATATCCGCTGTGGTGAGCCAAGGCGACGGCGTCGAGTGTCTCGGTCAGCGTGCCGATCTGATTCACCTTGACCAGCAATGCAATTGCGACGGCTTTTTCGATGCCCTCCTCGAGCCGCCCGGCATTGGTAACGAAGATGTCGTCGCCGACGATTT
>Ga0182032_10000284_pt1 | contig 19832 bp, 17 predicted proteins | sample tim00Cox00000000_FD_125970 | JGI IMG/M metagenome (GOLD analysis project Ga0182032, IMG submission 125970) | Lab enrichment of tropical soil microbial communities from Luquillo Experimental Forest, Puerto Rico - timezero.00C.oxic.00.000.000 | ecosystem: Environmental > Terrestrial > Soil >... | reverse complement strand
TCGAGTTGGAGAGCGCCGGCTGTTTCATGTTTCGAATTTCTCGATGCGCTCGCCGAGCAGCCCGCGCGGCCGAAAAAGCAAAACAAGGAACATCAGCACGTACATCGAGGCTTCACCCGCTGCCGGTATGAAATGGATGGTCATTCCGCGGACCACGCCAACCAGCAGCGCTGAGATCACGACCCCCCAAAAACTGCCGAGCCCGCCGATAACCACAACGACAAAGGCAACTGTGATGACTTCGGCGCCCATCGCCGGATGCACGATGGTAATCGGAGCAAACAAGGCGCCTCCTAACGCGGCCATTCCGACACCGAGCATCACGATCGCGGTCATGTAAGGCTGCAGGCGAATACCGAGCGCAGCCACCATGTCGGGCTTCTGGATACCTGCGCGCACCACGCGTCCGAACGAAGCTTTGTGCAGCAGCAGCCAGATGCTCGCGAGTACCGCGATCACCACAGCGAGCAAAAACAGCCGATAGCGAGAGAAGAGGAAATCACCGATAAAGACCGAGCCCTTGAACTCGGGGGGCATATTCACCGACAACGGCGGAGCGCCCCAGATGATGCGGATCAGTTGCTCGGTGATCATGGCGAGGCCGAAGGTCACCAACAGGCTGAGGATCGGATCAGCCGCATAGAAACGGCGTAGGAGAAAACGCTCGAACAGAATGCCGAGAAGGGCGACGGCCACCGGCGACAGTACAACCGAAGCACCGAAGCCTAGATATTTTGCGATGCTAATCGAGAGATAGGCGCCGATAGCATAGAAAGCGCCGTGCGCCAGGTTCACAACACCGCCGACGCTGAAGATGAGCGAGAGGCCGAGGGCAATAAGCAGGTAGTAGCCTCCGAGCACGAGGCCGTTCACCACCTGTTCGAGCAAGAACGTGAACTGCATAAGAAATCCGAGGCGGGGGAAGACAGCGTTGGCAGCTGCGTTCTGCCGCCAACGCGTCAACCGTCAGGACCAGTCACATCACGCAGGTGTTCTGCTCTTTCGTAACCGAAAGTACCTCGAGGGACTCGTTCGGCCCCGGAACAGCTTGCCCTAGGGCGAGCGTGTCATATTGATCCTTGGCCTGGCCCTTCGGCTTTACCGTAAAGGGATAGGCTTCCTGCATCAGTTGATGATCCCAGTTGCGGAAGTAGCCCTTTCGCGCCTTAAGAATTTCGAACTGGGGTTCCTTCTCGAGGTGCGCGATCAGTTGGTCGGTATTGGTCGATTTCGTTTCTGCCATGGCCTGCGCCATGATCCTGAGCGAGATGTATTCGATCCAAGCATGGTTCTCTGGCGGTTTGCCGTACTTCTTCATGAAATTTGCGACGAAGCTCTTCGATTCCGGAACATCGAGCGTGTGGTACCAAACCGTTGGCCAGGTGCCGCTCAAATTGCCTTCACCTGCCGCCCAGGCGTCCGCTGTATTGAGATTGAACCCGACGATCGGGTAGGGCAGCCCGAACTCGGCATATTGCTTGATCAGGTTCGTGACCTGATTGCCAGCCAGATTCGAGCAGACAATGTCAGGCTTTGACTGACGGATTTTCAACAAATAGGGACTGAACTCGGTCACGTCGGTGGCGATGAGTTCATCGCCAATCAACTTGCCGCCATTCTCGTTGAAGAAAGTCTTGGCGGCTCCAGCGAGGTCATGACCGAAAATGTAGTCGGCCGTGAGCGTGTAGAACTTCTTGTCCTTCATCATGTTGTCGCGCACCAGAGCCTTGCCGACTGCGTACACCATCACGTGGCTAGGGATGTCGACATGGAAGGTATACCGGTTGCAGTTTTTGCCGCGCAGCGCGTCGGAGCGCGCGCCGATCTGGAGATAGAAGCGCTTGTTGCGCGCCGCGACCTGCATAATCGTTACGGCGGACGCTGAATTGATCTCGCCCATCAGAAAGGCAACGCCATCTTGATCGAGCATGCGCTGCGCCTTGGTGGCAGCGGTAGATGGGTTGACCGAGTCTTCCGAGATGATGTCGAGTTCGCGCCCCATCACCCCGCCAGATTTGTTGATTTCCTCCTGCGCCATGCGGATGCCAAGCTGCGCATAGGCGCCGAGTGCGCCGAGAAAGCCCGTGAGCGGAGTCAGATGGCCGATTTTGATCTTGTCGGTCTGGCCGCTAACGATAGCCGGAAAGCCAAGAGCGGATGCGCCCAGTAATGCTGCGCTGCTTTTCAGTAATGTACGACGATTGTACTTCATTTTGACTTCCTCCCGAAGGGCGCGTTACGCACCGTGGCCGTGCATGCGAGCATGTGAGAGACGTTTTTTCATTATCGCAAGTGTTCCGGAGCAGGTCGCTGCTGTCAACGACAAAGACGCGGTATCTGGACTAAGCTCCTTTCGTCCCTGAGGTCATGCGTTCGGCGCCGAATTTTGCGGACAGCCGATTGGCCGCAGCCTGCACAATTTTTGCGCGCGCTTGCAGTGCCTGGATGGACAGCCGCCAGATGGGCCCCGAAATGCCGAGCGCGCCGGTGACTTGCCCGGTAAAGTCACGCACCGGCGCTGCTGCGCAACGCACTTCGGCGTTGAACTCGCCGTCGTCGTAGGCGATGCCGCTGCGTCTTACCTCGGCGATCTCGCGCCGGAGCGCCGCCTTATCAGTGATTGACTTAGGTGTTGACGGTTTAAGTGCGGCGTGCTGCAGAAAATTTTCGAGCTGATCATCGCGCAACGCGGCGAGGATCACCTTGCCCAGCGCAGTGCAGTGCGCCGGGCGAACCACGCCAACTCTATCAGCGAGCTGGAAGGCGCCTGGCCCGCCGGTGCGGGCGATTACCACCACAGCGTCACCCATCCGGATCGAGAAATGGCTGCTCTCGCCGGTTTCGCGCGACAGCTCCTCGAGCACCGGTGTCGCCAAGTTGACCATTTCGACCTCATTGAGCGCGCTCGCTGCCAGGACGAATAGCGGGCGGCCGATGCGGTAGCGCTTGCTGTCTTTTTCTTGGCGGAGGTAGCCGAGGGATACCATTGTTTTCGCGAGATGGAAGGTAGTGGAGTTGTGCAGGCCGACGCGTTTGCTCAGTTCGGCTAGGCCGATGCCGTCGCGATGGCGGGCAACTTCCTCGAGAATGGCAAAGGCGCGGCCGAGCGATTGCACCCCCACGCGCTGGCGTTCTTCGGCATCGTCATCGATGTAGCGCACAGGCTCAACCAGCGCGATCGCGGGCTTTGCCTTCGATTTTGGCTTGATTCGTGCTGCCACAAGAACACCGCTCAAAGATTGAAGACGACGACCCGCTCTTCCGTCATGTCTCGAATGGAATAGCGAGGCCCTTCGCGGCCGATACCAGAATCCTTCACGCCGCCATAGGCGAGCTGGTCGGTGCGCCAGGTCGAGGAGCCATTAAGGATCACGCCACCGGTACGTAGGTTGCGTACAGCCCGCATCGCGATGTCCATCGATTTGGTAAAGACGCCCGTCTGCAGGCCGAAACGGCCTTCACTTACTGTGTGAAACACCGCGTCGATGTCGTCATAGGGCAACAGGCTGACCACCGGGCCGAACACCTCGTTGCAAACCACTTTCATGGAGGGATTCGCGTCCGCGATCACAGTCGGCTCTATCGCGGCGCCCTGCCGTTTGCCGCCGGTGAGGACGCGGGCTCCGCCGGCCGCCGCTTCCTTGATCCAGCTTTCCACGCGCTGCGCCGCGCGCTCGTCGATCAGTGTCCCGACATCGGTCGTCAAGTCGAGCGGATCGCCCAATTTAAGCTTTTTGACCTCCGCGACGACCAGCTCTACAAAGCGATCGTACAGGCTGCGATGCACATAGACAGTCTGGACCGAGATGCAGCTTTGCCCGGCGAGCCGCATCGCGTTACGGGCACAGACGGGTGCGGCCTCGGCAATATTGGCGTCGGCGTGCACGATCGTCGCGCCGTTGCCGCCGAGTTCAAGCGCGACGCGGCGAAGCCCGCTCGCCGCCTTGATCTCGGCGCCGACTCGCGAAGAGCCTGTGAAGCTGATGAAGTCGACGCGCGGATCGCGCACCAGCGCCGGACCGACGACCTCGCCATAAAGCACATTGAGAACGCCGGCCGGCGTGCCGGCATCGACGAAAATCTCCGTCAATGCATGGATCACACCCGGCGATTGCGGCGGGGCCTTGAGCACGATCGTGTCGCCGGCGGCGATCGCCGGAGCAATCTTGTGGCAGGCGAGGTTAAACGGCGCATTGAACGGAGTAATTCCTGCCACCACACCGACCGGAAAACGCAGCATGAAGCATATCTTGCCGGCGCCCATGGCGCTGGCATCGAGCGGCACGTGCTCGCCCTCGATGCGCACCGCTTCTTCGGCGGAGAGCGTAAGTGTGTCCTGAGAGCGTACGATCTCGGCCTTGGCATCCTTGATCGCCTTGCCGGTCTCGCGTGCCATAATCTCGGCGATACCGTCGGCGCGCTCTACGACGAGGCCAGCGGCGCGACGCAACAACGCGGCGCGCTCATAACCGGGCGTGACTCCAGCCTTCGCTTTCGCTGCTACCGCGGCGTCCAGTGCATCATTGAGATCGCTCAAAGACGAGCGCGGCGCGCGGGCGACCACCGTGTCGCGATAAGGATCGCGCACCTCGTAGGTCTCGGCCGCGGTGCGCCAGGTGCCGCCAATCAGCATCGGAATTTCGGCGAGGGCTGTTTCGACGGAGTGTTTGAGGGCAGGGGCGGGTGTCATATGCGGTGCCTCCTCGTGCGGGCGGCGGGTCAGCGAAAACACTATACCTGCCATTCAGGAATGACAAATGACAACTCATATCGTCGGATGAGATTGACTTAAGCAGCGTCGGCACTATTAGTAGCCGCGGCACACCGCAGCGTGGGCGCACAGCCGTGAACCGTGAGAACCACAAGTCGGCATCAATGTTCGGTTGCAATACCTATTCCTATATGCGTTCGCACACGGCGGAGGCCTGTCTCACGCGGCTCGCGGATTTTGGGTTTCGTGAATACGAGTTGATGGTGCATCCCGGCCACCTGTGGCCTGCCGAAATGTCGCCCAAGCAACGGCGCGCGCTACGCCGCTGTATCGAGCAGGAAAATCTGCAGCTTACCGCCCTGAACATGCCGAACATCGACATTAACGTCACCGCCGCTGCGGCCGAGATGCGCGCCTATTCGCTTAATCTGCTCAGCGAAACAGTGCGGCTTGCGGGCGACCTCGGCGCGCGCGGCATTGTTATAGGACCGGGCAAAGCCAATCCGTTGTTTCCCGCGCCGGCGGAAGAATTGATGCCTCGCCTTTTCGCTGCACTCGATCACCTTGCTCCGATTGCTGAAGCTTCCGGCATCGAACTGTGGATGGAGAACATGCCGTTCGCGTTCCTGCCTGGCATTGCCGAACTCCTGCGCGCAATTGATGAGTACGGCAATGAGGGTATCCGCATCGTTTACGACATAGCCAACGCGCACTTCATCGACGAGGACTTCGACGCTGGCCTAAAGCAATGCGAAGAGCGGTTAGCGCTGGTGCATCTTTCCGATACAGGCCATCAAATTTACCGACATGACGCGGTCGGCCTCGGCACGGTACCTTTTGCCGATATCCCGCACGCGCTTGAGGCCGTCGGTTACCACGCACGCCCGATGCTCGAAATCATCTCTAACAATCCCGATCGCGACATCGTTGCTAGCGCTGGCGAATTGGCGGTACTAGGCTTCAAGTCCGTGGGGCAAGGTTTGGGAAGATCATGAGTACAGCGTTACCCTCATCTGCCGAGGTTGTGGTGGTTGGCGGTGGCAATGCCGCATTTTGTGCTGCCCTTGCCGCTGCTGAGCAGGGCGTGTCGGTGCTGGTGCTGGAACGCGCGCCGGAAGAGGAGGCAGGGGGCAACAGCCGCTTCACCGCCGGCGCTTTTCGCTGCGTCTATGACGGCGTTGAGGATCTGCGCGCGCTGATGCCGGACCTGACCGAGGAGGAAGTCGCCAAATCGGATTTCGGCAGCTACACCGAGGAAAAATTCTTCGATGACATGGGGCGCGTCACCGAATACCGCACCGATCCTGATCTCTGCGAAGTGCTCATCAGGCAGAGCAAGCCGACCATGTTTTGGCTGCGCGACAAGGGCGTGCGTTTCATGCCGATCTGGGGGCGGCAGGCCTACAAGATCGACGGCAAGTTCAAGTTTTGGGGCGGCCTCACCGTGGAGGCGGTGGGCGGCGGTCCGGGGCTGGTCGATGCGCTGACCAGGATCGCGCGCAAGAACAACATCGCCATCGCCTATGGCGCGCGCGCTCTTGAGCTGATCGCCGATGACGACGGCGTGAAGGGCGTGCGCGTCAAGCAGAACGGCAAGACGCGCGATGTGCGGGCGCAGTGCGTCGTGCTTGGCTCCGGGGGCTTCCAGGCCGACGCCGAGATGCGCACGCGCTATCTCGGCCCGGGGTGGGAGCTCGCCAAGATCCGTGGCACGCGCTTCAACACCGGCGACGGCATCAAGATGGCGCTGGCGATCGGCGCGCAGCCGACCGGCAACTGGTCGGGCGCCCACGCCGTTGCCTGGGACCGCAACGCGCCGGAGTTCGGGGATCTCACCGTCGGCGACAATTTCCAGAAGCACTCCTATCCGTGGGGCATCATGATCAATGCCAACGGCGAGCGCTTCCTCGACGAGGGCTCCGACTACCGCAACTACACCTATGCCAGGAACGGCCGCATTATTTTGATGCAGCCGAAGCAGTTTGCCTACCAGATCTTTGACAACAAGATCATCGCGATGCTGCGCGATGAATACCGCATCAAGCGGGTGACCAAGGTGCGCGCCAATACGCTTGAAGAACTGTGCAACAAGCTCGAGGACGTGAACGCCGAGAAGGCGCTTGCCACCATCAAGGAATACAACAAGGCGGTGATGAGCGAGGTGCCGTTCAATCCCAACGTCAAGGACGGGCGCGGCACGCGCGGGCTGGCGATTCCGAAGTCGAACTGGGCGAATACGATCGATGAGCCGCCGTTTGAGGCCTATGCGGTGACCTGCGGGCTCACCTTCACGTTCGGCGGGCTGAAGATCGACACCAGCGCCCGCGTCATTGACTCGGACGGGGCCACGATCCCGGGATTGTTTGCCACCGGCGAATTGGTCGGCGGCATCTTCTGGTTCAACTATCCCGGCGGCACCGGCCTGATGAACGGTGCGGTGTTCGGCAGGATCGCCGGTACCACCGCAGGCCAGCGCGCCAAGCAGTCGCCGTGACGAACGAAGCCATCTACGACGTCGTTACGTCGCCTCGTCACTCACCGGCGCGGTGACTACGATGAAAACCAGATCAACTAGTCCAGTATTGGAAATGGCGTGATCGACACCGGGCGGCAGGAAGATGTAGTCGTGTTTGCGCACGACATGATCCTTGCCATCGATGTGCATGAGGCCCTCGCCTTCGAGCACGTGATAGACCTGCTCCTGAACCTTGTGCTGATGCACCTTCACGTAGGCCATCGGCTGATACATAGAGATGCGGTAGTCAAGCTGCTTCGAGCCGGCGGTTTCTGGCATCACCAGCGGCTTCGACAGCGCGCCGCCGAAATGATCGGGGAATTGCCGCCATGGCACCTCTGCGGTGTTGCGGATGAACCAGCTGCGCTCGGCGGCCATGACGTTCTCTCCTCGGCAGAAACATAAAATAGTCTACCACAATATTAATTGACGTGCAGCATTATGAGACATAGCTTCCGGCGCTGCTGGTGACGCGAGCGTGTGGCGAATTCATATGGGGAAGGATGCGATGTCGACGAACAAGCTCAACGGTGCGCAGGTTATCGTCGACTATCTGATCCGAGAGAAGGTGCCCTACGTTTTTGGCCTGTGCGGGCATGGCAACATCCAGTTCATTGATGCGCTTTACGAGCGGCAGAGCGATATCAAGACGGTGTCGGTGCACCACGAGAGCGTGGCCGGCTTCATGGCGGACGTCTATTACCGTGTCTGCGGCCAACCGATCGCGACCTTCACCTCCTGCGGCCCGGGCTCGGCCAATCTGCCGATTTCGCTGGCCACCGCCTTCCTCGACTCGGTGCCGTTTATGGCGGTGACCGGCAACGTACCGACCAGCCAGTTCAACCGCGGCGCCTTCCAGGAAATGTACCGCCACTACCAGGCCGACTTTCCGTCGACGGTGCGCGCGGTGTGCAAGAAGGTGTTTCAGCCGACGCGCGGCGAGATGGTACCGCTCGCGGTGCGCCAGGCTTGGAAGACGATGGTGACGGGTAGGCCCGGTCCAGTCGTGCTCGACGTGCCGTTCGATGTGTTCATGGAGGCTGCCGCCGAGGAGGCGCCGGACCCGCAGGAATGGAGCGCCAATATCTCCAGCCGCTGCGGCGCCGATCCGGAAGGCGTGGTCAAGGCCGTTGACATGCTGCTTAACGCCGAGCGGCCGGTGATGCTGGTCGGGCAGGGCGTGCGCTACGGCGGCGGCTGCGAGGAGTTGCTCAAGCTCGCCGAGCGGCTGCAGATTCCGGTGGCTGCCTCGGCAAGCGGACTTGGTGCCATCGACACGCATCACCCGTTGGCGCTGGGCCTTGTGGCGCGCGGTGGGCACTACCAGGCCAACCACGCGACACGGCAGGCCGACGTGCTGCTGGCGCTGGGCGTGCGCTTCGACGACCGCACGTCAAGCTCCTGGATTCCCGGCTATTCCTTCACGATCCCGCCGACCAGGCTGATCCACATCGACATCGACCCGGAGGAGATCGGTCGCAACTATCCTGTGGCTCTGGGCCTGATGGCGGACGTGCGCACCTTCCTGCGCCAGGTGCACGGCGAGCTCGACCGCCGCGCCGATCTCAACAAGCGTGCCGACGCGCGCCGGAAATGGCTGGCGGCGATCGAGGGCTACCGCAAGGAATGGGACAAGCTGGTCGCGCCCGGATTCTGCGACGACAGCCAGCCCATCAATCCGCAGCGCGCGGCGGCGGAGATCGACAAGGGCCTGCCCGAGGACGCCGTTCTGGTTAGCGACATCGGCGTGCATCACAACTGGCTGCTCGGCTACACCAAGCCGAAGCGGCCGGATTCACTGATCGGTTCGATGGGCTTCGGCCCGATGGGCTTTGGCGTTGCCGGCGTGCTCGGCGCGAAATTGGCCGCGCCCGACCGCCCCTGCATCTCGGTATGCGGCGACGGCGCCTTCTTCATGCACGCCAGCGTGCTCGGCACGGCGGTCGAGTACAATCTGCCGGTCGTTTGGGTGGTGTGGAATAACTATGCCTATGCCTCAATCCGCGGATTGCAACGCGGCTACCTGAAGGGCCGTGAGCTCGCGACCGACTTCCACCATCCGCTCACTGGTGAGCGCTACAATCCGCATTTTGCCGCCATGGCGCGCTCGGCCGGCATCGAAGGCGTGCGCGTCGACCGCGCCGGCGACTTGGCGGAAGCGGTGCGCAAAGGCATCGCTGCCAATAAGCCCTATCTGATTGACGTCGATATAGCCGCCGATATCAACCCGGCCGGCGCCGGCGTGTGGGAATTGCCGGGCCTCGGCCAGAGCAAACCGTCGATCGGCACCCGCTACGTGCCAGATGGCAGCAACTTTCTATCGACGGGTGATTAGTAATCTAAGGCACAAAGCGGAGGAACGAATGACGGAATCCACGACTGAACAATTAGCTCGCTTTGCGGCGTCCGTTAAGTACGACGACATCCCCGCACGGGCGCGCGAATACTGCAAGGACATTCTACTCGATACCCTCGCTTGTGCGTTCGCCGGACACTTCGGAGAAGAAACGGACCAGATTGCGCGATTTGCCAAGAGTCTTGCCATGTCCAGCGAGAGCACCGTGATCGGCGGCGATAATCTGTCGCTCGCCGGCGCGACGCTGCTCAATGGTTATCTCATTACAGCGGTAACGATGTGCGACATTCACCGCTCGACATTGACGCACGTAACGCCGGAAGTTGTACCGCCTACCTTATTGATCGGTGAACGCGACAACGTGTCAGGCCGGGAATTGCTTGTCGCTTTGGCGGCTGGCTTCGAAGTCACCACGCGGGTAGGCGTTGGCTCGGACTATCCAGCGGTGCGCAAGCGCGGTTATCATGGCCCTGGCGTTTTCGGACCCTTTGGCGCGGCTGCGGCGGCGGGTCGGTTGCGCCATCTTTCGCCCGAAGCTATCGCGCGGGCCTTCGGCTTGGCCGGCAGTCAGGCGGGTGGCACCTTCGCCGCGTGGGGCACGCCGACGGTGAAATTCCACCAGTGTCGGGGCGCGCTATCGGGCCTGATGGCGGCTTTACTCGCCGAGCAAAATTTCCTAGCGACGCGCGAGTTCTTGACCGCCAAGGACGGCGGTTTGTTCAACACGTTCTCGACAGGCGGCCACCCCGAGCAGGTGACCGCCGAGCTCGGCCAGCGTTGGGAGTTCGAGCAGATTGCGTTGCGGCTGTGGCCGTCAGCCTCCTCGATTCAGAGTATGAATACGGCACTTTTTGACGCGCTGGAGGAGCGTCCGTTCAAGCTCAAGGATGTTAAGCGTGTGCAGATTCGTCTGGCGCCGAACGTGTTCAATCTTCACGGCAAGCTGTCTAAGTACAAGGCGAAGTTCGACGCGCTCATTTCCGCGCACTACACGGCGGCGGTGATCATTGAGGATCATGCCTTGACGCTTGATCAGTTCACGCCGGCGCGTTACGACGATCCGGTTCTGCGAAATGCCGCGGCCAACCTGATCGACGTGCAGCCGGACGAAAGCTTGGCGGACGTGCAAGCTGTGGTCGAGTTCGAACTCAAGGAAGGGACGAAGATCGTCAAGCGCTGCAATTCGCCGCGCGGATCAGCCAATAACCGGCTCACCCGAACGCAGATCGAGAGCAAAATGCGGACCTATGGACAGAAGCGCATCAGCAGGGCGGCGATCGAGCGCATCATCAGCTCCATCTGGACACTTGAAGATGTCGGTTCGATTCGTGATCTCATGCAGACCATGCGTCAGGATGTCAGAGCTGCTGCATAGAACGCGGTGATCGCAAACCCGAAGAGCGCAGCGGAGGTGAGAGATGAGGGCCGGTTTCGCCCGCGCGGCTTTAACCGTAATGATCTTATTGTCACCGCTGTCTGCTGCTGCGCCGCGTGCCGAGGTTGCCGAGCTGCATATGGCCACCCAGTACGGCATCGGCACGCTTGCGATGGTGCTGGTCGAGCAAAAACAACTGCTCGAGAAGCATCTCGCGCAAGCTGGATTGGAATCGACGAAAGTGACTTGGCGGCAGTTCCCGGCGGGCAATCCGATGAACGAGGGATTGCTGTCTGGCAGGCTCGACATCGTCAGCGGCGGTACCACTGTCTTCATCACACTTTGGGGCAAAACCAACGGTGCTTCTTCTGCTGTGCGCGGCATTGGTGCGGTTTCCGCCCTGCCGCTTTATCTGCTCACGCGCGATCCCAAGGTGAAGAAGATCGAGGACCTTGGCCCCAACGACAAGATTGCGGTAACGACACTAAAGGTTTCCGTGCACGCGATCTTGCTGCAGATGGCAGCGGAGAAGATTTGGGGGCCCGGTAATGGCGGCAGGCTCGACCCGCTCACGATCCAGATTCCGCATGGCGATGCCGCCTCGGCAATGATCTCCGGCGCCGGCGAGATAAACAATCATTTTTCGGCGCCGCCATTTCAGGAATTGGAGATGCGTGCGCCAGGCGTGCGACGCATTTCCTCACAGGACGAAATCCTCGGCGCGCCGGCAAGCTACATGGTTGCCTATGCCACCGAGCGTTTCCGCAAGGAAAATCCGAAAACCTATCAGGCCTTCGTCGATGCTCTCAGAGAAGCGCATGAGATGATCAAGGAAGATCCGGCCGAGTGCGCGAAAATCTATCTTGATCACTCGAAGGACAAGATCAGCCTCGACGACACGGTTGCTCTCATCAAAAGTCCAGGCTCGAGCTTCGAGATGACGCCGCAGAACGTCTTGACCTTTGCCAAGTTTATGACGCAGCGCGGCATTATCAAGAGTGCGCCGAATTCCTGGCAGGACATGTTTTTTCCGGAAGTGCAAAACCTGCCGGGAAGCTGAGCGGTATTTGATTGGGGTTGTCGTGAAGTTCAATCGGCGCCGAATTATGCAACTGGCCGCCGCTATTGCGGTTATGGGTATTCCACAATTCGCTCACGCGCTCGACTATCCGACGCGGCCGGTGCGTGTGATCGTCGGATTTCCACCCGGCGGCTCGGCCGATATTGTCACCCGTATTGTCGCGCAAGCGCTCTCGGAGCGGTTGGGGCAATCTTTCATTGTGGACAACCGTTCAGGGGCCGGAAGCAATATCGGCACCGAGGCCGTCGCGCGCGCCGATCCAGATGGCTACACGCTACTATCGGTGAGCGTTGCCAATGCAATCAATGCAACGCTCTATAAAAAACTCAATTTCGACTACATGCGCGATTTTGAGCCGGTCGCCAGCATCGATGTCGTGCCCAACGTAATGGACGTAAGCCTTTCCGTACCGGCCAACACGGTTCCCGAATTTATCGCCTACGCCAAAGCCAATCCGGGCAAGATTAGCATGGGATCCGGCGGCGTCGGCTCTTCGCCTCACGTTGCCGGCGAACTGTTCAAAATGATGACCGGTATCAACATGGTGCACGTACCCTATCGTGGCGTTGCACTAGCGACGACAGATCTGCTGGCCGGGCGGGTACAGGTATTGTTCGACACCTTGCCAGCGTCGATAGCTAACATCAGGGCCGGCAAAGTGCGCGCTTTGGCGGTAACGACCAAGACCCGTTCGGAAGCACTACCCGACGTACCGGCGATGACGGAATTCGTACCTGGCTACGAGGCGACTTCATTCCACGGCATCGCGGCGCCCAAGGGTACGCCGCCGGAGATTATTAAAAAGCTCAATAGCGCGGTTAACGCTAGCCTCGCCGATCCCAAGTTGAAAACGCGACTTGCCGACCTCGGCGGCATGGTACTGACAGGCACGCCCGCCAGCTTCGGACAGTTCATGGCTGGAGAAATCGATAGGTGGGGCAAGGTGGTCAAGTTCTCGGGTGCGAAGCAAGAAGATTAGGCTAAACGTGCTTCGCCGACGCTTCGATGAACCGTTGCTTGATCGTTTGGCCGTCACGGCTGGGGATGACGCGCGGTGGATCGTTCGCTGTGATCTTAGCGTGGATAAAGATTGGTCCTTGTCCGCTGTGCAGTATTTTGCGCACATCGACCGTCTCATCGATCTGCGATACTGAAAGCACCTGACGAAAGCGGCAGGAAGTGGCGGTGCCGGCGAGATCTATACCCGTCGCCGTGGCGCTCGCCTGCATGCCCGTCGCACCATAGTGTCCATTGTCGAGCGCGACGATCGACAGATTGCGCGGTTGCTTGGCGCCGATAGTCGCCAGGCTACCCATGCCCATTAAGAGATCACCGTCACCGGTGATCACAGCGATACGGCGGTCGGGGCGCGCCAATGCCAAGCCGAGGCCAACCATCGCGGTGCAGCCCATTCCGCCCCAGATGTAGAAATTCAGTGGGTGATCGCCGCAGGCATTTACGTCGAAGGTCGGTGTCCCCAATCCGGTGACGACCAAAAGTTCTCCACGGTCAGCCAGTAGGCGAGCCACAAATTCGCGGCGGTCGAGCATCAATGCGCTCCCTTCGAGCGCTTGATCAAGCGTTGAGCCAGCAGTACGGCAACTTGAAGGTTGTTGCCGTAAGCCATGTTGCAGCCCGCTGTTATGATGTCCTCGACGTCCTCCGCCCGCTCGACCCGGTAGGTGAGGAACCCACAGGCCTTGAGCGTCGATTCCGTCATCGCGCCCATGGTCACCTGCCATGGGTTGAAATCGTCGAACTCGCCGCGCATCGTCACAATGAGGAGGCAAGGTACCGCACAACTCTTCAAGATCGTGAGCGCGTTGACGGAATTGCCTACACCGCTGCTTTGCATCAGCAGTGCTGCGCGCTTACCGCCTAGGGTCGCACCGAGAACGAGGCCCGGGCCCTCTGCTTCGGTTGTCATCACTACATCCGTGATCTCATTGTCCTGCTGGCATAAAGCAATAAGCCGCGCATGTCCGTTGTCAGGCACGTAGCCGACCTGACTGACATTATTTCTCTTCAATACAGTGTAAATGAGGTCGGGCCAGCCGGACGACGCGTCCGGCCGCACGTGTGACGATTGTATTGGCGACTGGTCCAGAATTCACTCCTACCAATTTCTCATGCAGATTTGGTCACCACGAATGACCGAATTTTTTCAGGTGCGCCGTTGGGACACACAAGCAAGCGAACGCTTCCCAAAATGAATTCAATTTTTCCCGCTCGCAAGCTGCCACACGCCTGTATTATTGGACACTTCTAGCACAGACGTATGCATGCCCGGTGACTGGTTAAATAACTTTAATCAGTCGCACAAGCGATAAAAAGATTCTCACAGTTTGTGCCCGATTATTGGCAGGCGACCGACACGCGGGCGTAAGCTTGCATTGTTCGATGCACGGTACGTTTAGTGAGCGATAAGGTCCAGCACCTGCGCGCTAATGTGTTGGGTCCGCGCCACCAAATATCATTGGTCTCAATTGGCTCTCCCTAAAGGATCGCTTTATTGGAAGATCGAACTGGAGTGGGCGGCTTGTTCCTCGGGCACAGAACTGGCAACCTTTGCTCCCTAAAAAAACTAACGAACATAAAGTGGAGGAAGCCATGGAAGGCACGCGCCGCAGTTTTGGCCGCTGGTACATCCTTGTACTAATCTGTGTGATGTATCTGATCACCTATCTCGACCGCGTCAACATCTCGACCGCCGCGCCGGTAATCAGCAAGGAGTTCGGCTTCGACAAGATCACCATGGGCGTGATCTTCAGCGCCTTTGTGTGGGCCTACGCAATCTTCCAGGTGCCCGGCGGCTGGCTGAGCGACCGCTTCGGGGCTCGCTCGGTATTGGCGACCATCGTCACTTACTGGTCCGTAATGACTGCGGCGACCGCGGCTGCAACCGGCGCCTTGTCGTTCATCGTCATCCGCTTCCTGTTCGGTGTCGGCGAAGCGGGCGCCTTTCCTGGCGCGACGCGCGGGATGCAGCTCTGGTATCCGCGCAGCGAGCGGGGCTTCGTGCAGGGCATCACCCACAGCGCCAGTCGGTTAGGCGCCGCGATTGCGCCACCGCTCGTCGTCCTAATCATAACCAATCTCGGGTGGCGTTCGGTGTTCTATATCTGCGGCGCTGCGGGCGTCGTCTGGGCGGTCTGGTGGTTCATCAGCTACCGCAACCTGCCGGAAGAACACGGTATGGTGAACCGCGCGGAGCTGGGGCACATCCGCGGCATCGATGAAAAAGGTCAAGTCAAAGAGGCGTACATCGAAAAGAAAGCCGCCAGCGTGCCGTGGGGGACACTACTGAAATCGTCAAACATGTGGGCGATCATGTGCGCGTATTTCACTTATGTGTATTGCCTTTGGATATTCTTGAGTTGGCTGCCGTCGTATCTCGTCGATTTCCGGCACTTCACGCTGCTCAAGGTTGGGATCTTCGCCTCGCTGCCGCTGTTTGCCGGAGTGATCGGCGATACTGTCGGCGGGCTGGCGACCGACTGGCTCTTGAAAACAACCGGCAATACCAAGTTTGCGCGTCGTTCGGTGGCGATCGTGGGCATGCTTGGCTGCTGCGTCTTCATAGTGCCTGCCGCGCTGACGGCCGACGCCTACACGGCGGTCTACTGCCTAACCGCGGCGATGTTCTTCCTCGAGTGCACCATCGGGCCGTCTTGGGCGGTACCAATGGATGCCGGCGGCAAATACTCGGGGACCGTTTCCGGCATGATGAATATGGCCGGTAACATTGGCGGCGCGCTATCGCCCCTTGTATTCGGCTTTCTCGTGCAGTACGGCAACTGGCAGGCGCCGTTTATCGTCGCCGCCGCGCTGCTGGTTGGCGGCTCTGCCGTTTGGCTGTTCTGGCTCGATCCCGACCGGCACGTGTTGCCGGCCTCTGAGTAGGAAGGCCGGCGGCTATTGCTTGATGTCGGCCTTCACCAGCGCGGCATTGCGCTCGAGTTCCTTGCGCAAAGAAAAGAGCGGAAGCGCTACGATGCTTCCGCCCATAGTTCCGAAAAATAATGCTGGCTTATTCCATCTTGATATTCGCAGTCTTCACCACCTTTTCCCACTTGTCGGAATCTTTCTTGATCAGGGCGGTGAACTGTTCGCCGGGTAGTGTCATCACGACCAGCTGTTGATCGGTAAATTGCTTGACCGCTGTCGGGTCTTTCATGACCTCGAGAATTTCCGTGGTCAGCCGGTCGACGATCGGCTTCGGAACGCCAGCAGGGAGGATGATGCCGACCCAAGGCGCTATCTCGAAGCCTGGAATAGTTTCGGCGATCGTAGGAACGTCGGGCAGATCGGGCATGCGCTTAGGCTCGCAGACGGCAAGCGCAACCAGTTTCTTCTCTTTGACGTAGGGCCACAGCGTCGAGACGTTATTGAACGAAAGCTGCACCTCTCCAGCGATCAGGCCTAAGGACGAAGGGCCGGTGCCCTTATAGGGGACGTGCAAGAGCTTGATGCCTGTCGCCTGCGCGAACAACTCGGCTTCGAGGTGACTGAAATTGCCGACGCCAGCGGACGCATAACTGAGGCCGCCTGGCTTCGATTTGGCAAGCGCGACCAGTTCGGCGATGTTGTGCGCAGGCAGCGAAGGATGCACGGCCAGCAGCGAGGGTAGCCGGATGACCGACGTCACATGGATGAAGTCCTTCATCGGGTCGTAGGGCAGACTCTTGTAGACCCATGGATTGACCGTCATCGGTGAGTCGGATGTCATCGCCATGGTGTAGCCATCGGGTTGCGATTGCTTTAAGGCCTGCAAACCGACCTGGCCGTTGGCACCGCCACGGTTCTCGACGATGATCGTCTGGTGCAATCGCTCCTGCAGAAACTTGGCCACGATGCGCGCGACTACATCGGTACCGCCACCGGCCGGATAGGGGACGATCATCCGGATTATCGTGTTCTGCGGCCATCCCTCGGCGATCGACGCCGTCGAAGCGAGACTGAGAAGGCCTGCAGCCGCTACGATTACCCCCGTGAAATTTCTCATTATGCTTCTCATTATGCTTCTCATTTTCATTTCTCTCCAATTTTCTAATCAGAAGCCTCTTATTGCTTTTTGTGGACCGCAATAGGCGCGCGCTTCGTCTGACGGATACCAACCATGCCAGATGGTGCGGTTCAAGCTACCAGCCGTGCGGCTCGCTGTCGAAAAGTCCCAGACGCTCCAGCGCTACTCTGACGTCTTTTTTGCGTTCAGGCGTGAGAGGCCGGTTGGGCAGCCGCGGGGCACCGACTGGCCGGCCCATGATTTCCCACATGGCTTTGGTCGGCGCGGGATATTCGACCTTGGCGAGCTGATAGAGGTCGGAAAACTTGTATTGCAGCTCGAGTGCCTCGTTCATCCGCCCGCTCGTCGTCGCCTCATAGAGGGCCTTCACGTAGCGTGGCGTGATGCCGCCAAAGATCGACATGCAGGCGGTGCCGCCAAGCGTGAGGCAGGGGATCATCCATTCGGTACCAACAAACAGGCCGAAATCCGGCCGCACCTGTCGGGCAGCCTTGCCCAGCTCGAGGTATTTTTCCCAGTTGTGGCTTGCTTCCTTCAGCCCGATGAAATTGGGAAACCGCTGCATTAATGTAATTAGCGTCGAAGGCGTAATTCCGACACCGTCCATGAGGGTCGGTGAGCTATAGGCGATGAATGGCAGGGCGGTCGCCGACATGATGGCGGCAAAATGCTCGCATAAGCCTTCCTGCGACGGCTTCCAGTAATAGGGAGCAATCGCCATTACGCAGTCGGCGCCGACCGCTTCCGCGTGGCGAGCGAGATCGACTGCTTGATCCGTTCCCGGCGTGCTAACGTGCACGATGACCGGGACCTTGCCGGCGGTAACTTCCACCGCTGTCTTAGCCAACAGCTTGCGCTCGTCGCTGGTCAGATTCAGCGATTCCGCAAGATGGAGATTAATACACAACGAGGAGGCGTTGTGGCGGAGCAAGAATGCGATGACGCGCGCAAAGGTGTCGACATCCACCTTGTTCTCCGGGGTGAAGGGCGTGACTGGAACGTCAATGATGCCTCGTGGAACGGTCCGCATCGGCTTGGAATGAGGCATGGCTTCTCCGTTGCCTTCAGCTCTTTTCTTCCTATGGGGGCGCCGTCCCCTTGATGAAAATCAAAGGTATGCAGTGCAGACGGGCTAAGGTAAGTCTTTATTGACGCCGTTCGTTGCTTCGTTCCGCCAATGTATCGCGCCCGAGAAGAGATGTGCAAATGAACAAGAACGTCACCATGCCCGCAAATGCGAAAGCCTTGGGCGGAAAACCGATTGCCGACCTGCGCGAATGGCTGGCGCGTATCCAGGGGCTCGGCGAACTCATCCGGGTCACCCAGCCGGTGGATCGCGACGAGGAAATGAGCGCGATCTCCTATCTGGTCGCCAAGCAGCATCCGTCACCCGCCGTACTCTTCGAGCGGCCGCGCGGTTTCGATAACAGCAGCATCGGCGCCAAGCTGTTGTGGAATATTCTTGGGCCGAGTGTGAAGCGCGTCGCGGTCACTCTCGAAGAACCGGCGGACACACCGACGGTCGAGCTGATCCGCCGCGTGAAGGACAAGCTCAAGCGGCGCCTGCCGCCGCGAGAGGTTTCTCCAGACGAGGCGCCGATCTACGAGAACACCGTCACCGGAAAAGATATTGATTTGAACCAGTTGCCGATCCCGCGGCACTGGCCGCTCGACGGCGGCCGTTATGCCGGTACCGGTGATGCGGTGATCACGCGCGATCCTGACAGCGACTATCTCAACATCGGCACCTATCGGATGATGCTGCAAGGAAAGTCACAGGTCGGCCTCTACCTGTCGCCCGGCAAGGACGCGCGCCTGCACATCACCCGCGCGTGGCAGCAGGGCAAGCCGATCAAGGTCGCCGCCGCTTGGGGCATCGATCCGCTGTTCATGTTGGTCGGCTCGCAGACCTTCCCGAAAAATGTTTCCGAATATGAATACGCCGGCGGCATCAAGGGCGAGCCGATCGAGGTGGTCCGCGGCAAAAAGTCCGACCTGCTGATTCCCGCCAACGCCGAGCTGGTCATTGAGGGCGAGATCGGCCTCAACTCGGTGAAGGCGGAAGGGCCGTTCGGCGAATTTCCCGGCTACTACGGCCGGCCGGAAGCCGGCTGCCCGCTCGTCGATGTCACCGCGGTGCACTACCGCACGCGGCCGATCCTCACCAATGCGCTGATGGCAGATTATCCCTCGTGCGAGCAGAGCGGCTTCTTCTCGGTTATCCGCTCGGCGAAGATCTGGGACGATCTCGACAAGCTCGGCGTTCCAGGCATCGCCGGTGTGTATTCCCATCCGGCCGCTGCCGGCGGCTTCGGCATGACGGTAATCAGCCTTGAGCAGCGCTATGCGGGCCACGCGGCGCAGGTGCTGGCGCTTGCGGCGCAAGTGCCTGGCGGTGCCTATTACACCAAATGGATCATCGCGGTGGACGAAGACGTCGACCCAACCGACATGGACCAAGTGATCTGGGCGATGGCGAGCCGCTGCAATCCGATCGATGACATCGACATCTTACGCAACACGTGGAGCACCTGGCTCGATCCGACACAGAACCCGCCGGAGAAGCGGCCCTACGGTTCGAAGGCACTCATCAATGCCTGTAAGGAGCACCGCCATCTGCCAGTGTTTTCCAAGCGCACCACGTTGCGCAAGAAGGTTTACGATCAGGTGGCGGCGCGCTGGACCGAGCTCGGGCTTCCAGGCAAGACGCCGGCCGTCAGAGCATTCGAAGCGGACAACAAGGTCACGTATCACGAGGTCGGCGGCTT
>Ga0182032_10000283_pt1 | contig 19871 bp, 16 predicted proteins | sample tim00Cox00000000_FD_125970 | JGI IMG/M metagenome (GOLD analysis project Ga0182032, IMG submission 125970) | Lab enrichment of tropical soil microbial communities from Luquillo Experimental Forest, Puerto Rico - timezero.00C.oxic.00.000.000 | ecosystem: Environmental > Terrestrial > Soil >... | reverse complement strand
GGATCGGTCGAGAATTCGGTCCGCAGGTCTTCGTCGATCGCGAGGTCGAGCATAGCGTCCATCGGGTGCTTGCCGGTTGCCTCGGCCAACTCGGCGACAGTCATCCCCTCATACTGGTAATTCCGCGAGTGCCGCACCTCGACGACCCGCATCTTTGCCCAGTTCGACACGACATCGGCTTGGCCGCCGGTGCCAGTCCACGCGCCAACGTCCTGGCGCATGCGATCGCGCACCCCGGGCTGTTTCAATTTGGCAATGCGCTCTTCGGGCGTGCCCACAAACGGATCGATCCAGTTTGGCATCGCATCGAAGCCGTTATATTCGGCGAGCTCGAAGACCGGCGAGGGCGGGTTCGACGCGGTCTGGGCGTACATCCAAGCGCCTTCTCTGTGGGCGCGTTCGAGAAAGGCGAGCTGCTCCTTGTAGCGCCCCGGCGATGCCTCGCTTTGGCTCACCGCGCCCCATTGCAACGGCCGTCCGCTCGCCAGGCACATCTCGATAAGGAAGTCCTCCCGGCCTTTACCAGGGGCATCGCCTTCGACTGGATCCATCTGAATGCCGGAGCCTGTCGGCGTCGCGCCGCCTAGAAGATCGGGTTCGCCTGGCGGCAACGGCCGCTCGGCGGCGCCGCGCGTCCAGCCGATGCTGCCGACGCCGAAATCGGCCAGCACCTGTGCCAGCGCGAGGTATTCCTCATTGGAAGCCACCTGGCTTGGGATGAAACGGCCGTCATCGGGGCGGTTGATCAGCGTCTTCATCGACGACCAGCCAAAGGCGCCGGCCTTCATCGCCTCATGGACAAGCGCCTGCATCTGGCGGGTTTCTGCTGGCGTCGCATGGACCCGCTCGCGAGACTCTTCGATGCCCATCACATAGAGCCGTAGCGGGTTGAAGGGCACCAGCGCGCCGACATTGACACCCAGCGGGCGCTTGCCCAGGCTGTCCATCCATTGAGGGAAGCTTTCCCAGTCCCAGGGCAGACCTTTTTCCATTGTGCTCAAGGGAATCGCCTCGATGCGCGTCAGGAGACGCATCGCGGCTTCCTGATCCTGCGGCTTGCACGGGGCAAAACCGAAGCCGCATTGGCCGATCGCGACCGAAGTCACGCCGTGCCAACCCGACATCGTTGCATAAGGATCCCAGTTCAGCTGCAAATCGTAGTGGTTGTGCAGGTCGATCGCCCCAGGGGCGACGATGCATCCGGTGGCGTCCACCTCCTTCATCGCCGTCGCCTTGATGCGCCCGCTGATCATGGCGATCCTTCCGTCTTTGATCGCCACATCGCCCCGATAGGCCGGTATCCCTCCCGTCCCATCCACAATCGTGCCGTTCCGGACGATCAGGTCGTATTCGGCCATCTTGTACTCCTCTTGGCTTGACGATTGTGGGATCGGCGATGCCCAGCAAGAACGCTCGCTAACCAAAAAAGCCTAGCGCTATAGTCGGAAAATGTCATCGATTTTTCCCGGGTTCGCGCTCGCGATGGCCGCGAGGGTTACTCGAGAGATGGCAGCCGTCTTCGCGGAGACGATCAGTCCCAAGCGCAAGGCGCTCGGCCTGCGGCCAGCTCTCCCCCGGAGAACCAAGCGACACCCTCGCGAGAGGGACCAAGAGTTCGAGTCCCACTTCCTCCCAGCGGTGAGTCCGTGTCTCACACAGACCAGGCCGATGAGGTCGAGAACCGGGGGTTTCACGCGGGTGTGCGCCGCTCGGTTGGCGGCGCCCGCCTAATTTTCGGCCACCCCACACCGAGCGCCGAGAATTTCCCCGAATAGGCGCGGCAGAAACTATGCGCGTATTACGTGGGGCACACGAGAGAACGGACCCACCACAGAGACGATGGCTCGCGAACTGATACCGAGGGACGAGTGGAACCGGCTGCCTGTCGAGGGTCGGCTGCAGACTCGGGGATGAGCGCCACCTTTTCTAATCGGACGGATCACACCGTCTTCATCTGGATCAGGTCGTAGCCGACGGCTTCTGTGCTGCCGCTCTGACCAGTGAATGTCTCGGTGATCTTGGTGAAGTTCAATGACAGGGACTCCATCGGTGCCTCGCCGCCGCTGCTGAGCGAATAGTGGCTCAGACCGGTGTTTTCCATCTCATAAGTTAAAAAGGTCTCGACCTTGCCCTTGGTCGTCGAGGTGAACTTGATCGTAACCTTGCTGTCGAGTTTGCCGGCAACCGCATCGAGAAACAGCTTGGGTGACGCCACGTCGGTCGGTTTCGTGACCGTGACCTCGCTGAGGTTGGGCTCGCTGTGCCCGCGCGCCGTCGAGCCGCGCGCTGCTGAATCGATTTGTCGGCTCGTCCCCCACTGGAAAGAGTTGAGCTCGATCCAGTCCTTGAAACCGTCTGTTGTGACTGCGCCCTTGATATCACCGTATTTCATATAGAGTGCCATGGATACTCTCCCATCTCTCTCTCTGTAGGAACTTAGACCAAATGTTCGCTGAGTGATCGGCGGCCCGCCTTACAACATGCAGAATGTCGAGGGTTGTGCAGGATGATCGGCACAGAAGTCTCATGCATGGGAGACGGGCCTGATGGATATATCACCCATCTCGGTTTGGATGTGCACAAGGCGACGGCCTGCGTCGCACTGGCCCAACGTGGTCGCGGCAGTGAAATCCGCCAGATCGGGGTGTTCGAAAACCGTCCCGAGATTCTGATCAAGCTCGCGGCGCGTTTGCCTGGTCTATCTGGTCGAGCCTTTCGCGGCGTCGAGATCGGTTTCGCGGTCAAACCAGTGCTCCTGCCCCCGCGGTGCCACCGCTGCGCATCCACCGGGATGTGGATTCGCCCTCTCGGCTAGGGTGGAACTCCTGAATTATGGCGCCGGAAGTTGCGCCGCCGGATATGCGTCGCATCGATGCCGCCGATGCCCTATTTGAGGCAGAGGTCGCCGAGGCCGAAGAGCTCGCGGGACGGACATGCAATTGAATGCCTCTAAGAGTAAGTGGGGGAGCGGCTACGTCACGGATATAGCCTATCTTCCTGGCTATTACCGGCATCAATCGCCTTTGCATCTGCGTCTTGCCTGCCTTCTCGGCGGCGTCTCCCCACCGAATTTGAGCTCGGGTTCGCCGCTCTGCTACTTGGAACTCGGATGCGGCCACGGGTTCGGTGCACTCGCGCTCGCCGCGTGCAATCCTTCCTGGCGGGTAACAGGCATCGACTTCAACCCGGCTCACATCGCTGCCGCTCGCGGGCTCGCGGCCCAGGCCGGCATCACAAATGCACGGTTCATCGAGGCCGATCTTGCCACTCTGACTGACGATCACCGCGCCCGCGAGGTCCCGGAAGCTGACTTCGCAACTTTACATGGTCTGTGGAGCTGGGTAGCGGACCCTGTTCGCTTAGGGATCGTCCGCCTACTCGCGACCAAGGTCCGCCCTGGCGGCGTGGTGCAGGTAAGCTACAATGCGCTACCCGCTTGGCAAGGGGCACTCGGCATGCAGCGACTAATGCGCGAGGCCGGGGAACGGCTCGCCGCGCGGAGTGATCGTCAGGTCGACGTGGGGCTCGAGGTGGTCCGTGCTCTCGCCGAGGCGAAGGCCTTTCACCTTGTCGGACTACCCCTTGTCGAATCGCTACTGGAGCATGCCAAGCATTGCCAGTTAGCGTACCTCACTCACGAATACATGACCGAAGCTTGGCGCCCATGCTTTCACACCGACGTTGCCGCCGCGATGTCGGAAGCAAAGCTCGACTGGGTAGCCTCGGCAAACTTGCTTGAGAACTTTACTTCGCTGACGTTGCGCGACGAGGCCCGGACGGTGCTCGCCCGATTCGATGACCCCGCCATGCGCGAGTTGATCAAGGACATGTGCCTGCCGCGTGGGCTCCGTCAAGACGTGTTTGTGCGCGGCGCCCATCACATCTGTCCAACCGAACGCGACCATGCGCTTGGACAGATGATGTTGGGCTTATTGCGCTCCGAGGCACAAGTGGCCTGGGAGTTTGAGGTGCCCTCCGGCCATGCGGCACTCGAGCGAAGTTTCTTCGGCCCGATCGTCGCCTCGCTGGAGCAGGGCCCGCGACGGGTCAGTGACCTTCTTGCTCTACCTGACCTTCCCCGCCACGACAACCCGAGCGAACTTGTCGGCATGCTGGTCGGAAGCGAACAAGCCCTGCCGTTACTTACCGCACCGAGCGACCCCGATCCGCGGGTGATTCGCTTCAACGGCCTGGCCGCAAAACGCTTCGTGCGTCAGGGAAACCTCAATACCGGAATGGCTCTCGCGACTTCGGGCACGGGCGCGCCGCTCCCCTGTCCGATGCTCGATCTGTTCGTCGCCGCCCGGCTCGAGGAGGAGCGGGCACCGGACTCCGCGTCTTGGGCAGCGGTGCTTGGGGCGGGGCATTCGCAGGAGGAACAAGAACGGTTACGCGGGTTCATCGACCGCGTGATTGCCGAACGCGCTCCCATCTGGCATCGGCTCGGCGCACTCACCGCCGGTTGCCTTTCCGCACTCTGATCGGCTGCGGGGCTTCCTGCCATATCCTGCGTGGTCCGGGCTGATATGTGGCGACAGAGGGACCTCCGCCGGCGCCGCTGGCCGAAGTTCGCGTCTCGTGTGACCCTGGTGTCACCCCGAGGTAGCACCGATAGCAATGGTTCTCACATAACCTACTGAAAAAGTTGGCGTCCCCGACAGGACTCGAACCTGCGACCCACAGTTTAGGAAACTGTTGCTCTATCCTGCTGAGCTACGGGGACGTGTTTCAGATCAATGCGTTAGAGAGCCATTCGCTTTGTGCCGCCGAGCTAGACGCCGATCCGACACCAGAACTCGAACTCGGTGCCCCTTCGATAGCACGTCGCCGCGTCCGGCGCGAGCCTTCGCGATGGTCCAGATCACTCGAAGGCTGTCCAATACTTGTCGTTGAACTCGACCGTGAAGGGATCGTAGTCTGAGTTAATCACGAGCCATTGCCAGCGGCCGGGAACGGCTGTTGGATGCTGGATGTAGCTCTGCATCACGAACTGGCTGGTCTCCCAATTGAACGAGAACAACGCTATGAAAGTCTTCGGCGTGTAGGCCCCAGAGTTGGAGACCGCGCGGGCCTGGATCGACGTACCACGGCCGACGAACAGGTTCGTGCCGGCAATTGCTTCATCGAAGGAGCTGGGTTGCAAACCGTAAGGCCGTTACGCGTTACCACCGACACCGCGCGAAAGGAAAGCGGGGATCGTCATGGCAGAGCATCTATCCTCGTGATGGATTTCGGCGGATCGGGCTTTCAGTCCCAATTCCAGCAATCCCGATCTAAAATTCTGGTTAAGAAATATCACGATAATTTAAGGCATGCCGATCACACCCTTGCGATTAGGGCCGAAGGCGATCCGAACGGTAGACAGGGACGAAGCGGCTGTGTAATCGCAGAGAACAAACGGGACCCAATGCCGGGCAATCCGCGCGAAATGATCACGGTGGCCGAGCGGCGGTTCCCTGTCAGCATCAGGATCGGGGTTCCTCCAAACGGTCTCGGCCAGCGGCATACGCAAATCACCGCCTGGCTCGACGAGAATTGTGGCGCCGACGGGTGGGCGATGACGCCCTCTCGATCTACTTCGCCGACGCGACACTAGCGAGCGCATTCGTCGCCTGGTGGTGCGTCGGAGCTAAGCTTGAGACCGCGGGAGGCGTGTTCCAAGTTCGGGAGGATGATACGGAGCCGCGGGTTGGGGCAGGGCTGCACAGGACGCCCTGAGCGCGGGTGCCACATGCGCGTGCCGCACTCGCAAGGAATTTGATGGCCCTCTCACTAACAGAGCTAAACCGATCTTCTCACTGAGCCCCAAAACTTACGGACGCGGAGAGCACCGCCGTATGCACCAAGCAGAAGGAGGCCGGAGAGCATCGTGCTAGCGGAGGACGGCTCGCTTACAGGCAAACCATTGCCGCGAAAATCGACTATGAATGCCGCGTCCCCACTGTCATAGGTGCCGTTGCCATTCTGCCCGAAAGAAGTTGGATTGCGATTATTCAGCGACAGATCCCAGAGTGCAATCTGTACGGCCGCAACCTGATCGGGGTTGCTACTCAGATCCGCGGTACCGAAATTGTTTATGATGAAGGCCATCCGGGCACCATTGGTAAATGCCGTGTCCAAATCGTTGCGCGGGCTCGCGGCGTAAACCTGGCCGTCGGTTACCTCATGTAAGAGGTCAATGCAGAAGGTATCGAATGTAACAGAAGCGGCCCCGCTTTTGTAGGTAACATTAAACTGAGTGAGGAACGTACCCACCGTGCCGCTGCCACCAGCACCGTTGTCAAAGGTGACTATCGCTTTTGTGGAGTTGTTGAAGTTGTTGATGGTGACTTCGCCAGCGTTTGGCCCGATCACCACTGGGCCGGGAATGATCAGGCTCTGACCCCGGTTAACGGCGCCGCCGGCCAGCGTAGCATCTAGCCACCCTCCCATGGTGGTAGCGCCGATGGAGGCTTCGAGATACGTATTGGTCAAAGCTGCAATGGCAACCGCGTCCGGCTCTGGTGGCACCGGCCCGGTCACGGGTGTCGCGAGGGCATGTGAACCGGAGAGGGCGAGCGCGAGCACAGCGATTTGAAATGACCTCATCCATGGCAGAGTGCGCATGCGGTTCCTCCCTGTTCCCATTGACGGCCATTATTAATCCTCTGTTAACACACCGTCGCGCCGGTTACCATACCGTTCGCCGATGCGCGCCACGATGCGCAGGCGATAACCAGTCCGTTATTACAGCGGTCTATGATATCCGGGCAGGCTGGCGAACGGTCTACCCGAGCCCTTCTAGGACGGATGGCAAAGGTCGATTGCGTGGCTCACGACGCGTGGTATCGCCTCGCCCTCAGCATCACAAAAGCCACGCCGCTTCCAACGTCTGGTCAAGGCCGGGAGGCCGTCAGGGGATTTCTGCGGTCAAATGACGCCTCTGTGTTTTCGTCAGTGTAGGGAGCCGATGGAACCGGGCGGCTATCCCCGGCACGGAGCTCCGTCACCGGTCGCGGGTGGGCCGCGGCTGGATCAGACGCCGCGAGCACCAAGGTGGCACGTTACGTGGCGTGTACGGGACGAAAATCGCCTGCCAACCGTTATCGGCTGGGGGTGAAGCCGTCTGGTGCAGGAGGCCTAAGTTGCGCGTTCTCGAAGTGGCGCTCGCCGGGGTGCTCGCTCTAAGCGTTCCCGTAGCAGGGCACGCTGATCCGGTAGGATCGCCCATCAGGCCACGTGCAGCGGGTCCGGCGCCCAACGGCTGGAACGGTGACTGGCGGCGAGTACCCGGTATCTCCCGCCAATGGAACGGCGGATCAGTTTTGCAGCGCTGGTGGCCGAATGGTCCTCCCGGCTGGTGGGCTTGCTGTCTGGGGCCGAGCGTCCCTACTTACTGGGTCTGGGGTCCTTCGGGCGGGGCTTTTGATTATCCGTTCGCGGACTGGCGCGGCCCGACTGGGGGCTGGGGTAATCCGTAACCCGCGTACCCGAGCCTCGCGGCCATACTTGGGGTGAGTTCGCGTAGCCGCATCCCGAAACGGCTGCACGGATCGCGCCGCCCAACTGGCGCACTACGCCGCCTCTTTCGAGCCCCGGAGTATCTGTACCGCTGGAAGTGCGGTTGGCTGCTCGGACGCCGTTTTTTGCTGCTCATCCATGTCGGGCGTCGCACTGGTCTGCGTCACCACACCGTCTTGGAGGTATTAGAGTATCGGAAAGAAGGTCCCGACGCAGTCGTGATGAGTGCCTTTGGTCTCACCGCCGACCGCGTCCTCGAAGAAGAGGAAGCAATGAGGGTGATCACCGGCTACGAGCAACGCAACTGGCTCATCGCACCGATCATCCGCTGGTCCTAAGCCATCTCCTCGGTTGGCGATACAATGGCTCATTGGGCGATCGCCGTCGGCTTATCGCACAGCTTCCGCTCATCGCGTTCCGTCGGCGATTGTGACAGATCAGGATGCCAGCGGCCCGCTGACCCCTGCTTGACGCCATGAACATGCCGGCCCTTGATACTGGCGCGGCAGTGTAATCATTTTTTCCCTTCCGCGAGCCTTCGTGTCTAGGGATAGCAGTGTCTAGAAATCGCTGCAATTGGAAAGATGGTTGATTACTGCGGCTTTCGAGGCGATAAGAAAGTGTGTGCTATTGCCGGAAATTGCCCCGCATAAAAATTAGGAAACTGTTGCTCTATTTTAACGAGGTAGGGGACGGCGTCGGCATAGGACACTCTTCCCGTACGCGCCCCCGTAGCGGGCGTTGTGTTCGTTGCGGCTCGATAGCGACGGGCAGGAAGGACAGAATATCAGACAGCGTTCCCGACCTTCTGTAATGATGTCAGCGCGGGCGAGGGTGGATGGACCTGCCGCAGAAACGATTCGATCATCGAGAGCGACCACAGTGCGGCACTGTGGTCGCTCTCGCCTGCTTGATGCTGATCGATCAGCATGCCGACCGTCGCCATGTTAAAGAGGCCCGAATCGTGGAGCACGGGCCCACCAAGCGTTTTGCGCAGACGCCGCCGCAACGGGCCACGAAACCAGGCCGCAAGCGGCACGGCAAAGCCCTGCTTGGGGCGGTATAGGATCTCCTTCGATACATGCGGCTCGAGGGCCGCCTTTAAGATGTACTTGCCTTCGCGGCCATGCAGCTTGAGATTGGGCGGAAGTCGTGCCGCCCATTCGACCAAGGTATGGTCGAGCAAGGGAACGCGGACCTCGAGCGAGTTGGCCATGCTTGCACGATCGACTTTATTGAGGATGTCGCCCGGAAGGTAAGTCTTGAAATCGGCGTACTGGACCTGCGACAGCGGATTCTCGCTGTTGCAGCGCATCATATGCGATTTCAGCACCTCGGCGGCGTCGTAGCCTTGCAGCTCGCGTGCAAGCTTGGTGCTGAACAACCGGCGGCGAAGCGCGTTACTGCAATTAGAGACGGACGAGAAATAGCCCTCGATCGAATCGCGCGCCAACTCCTGCAATGTCGCCTTAGCTCGTAGCGGGCGTGGTGCCCAGTCGAGCTTGGGATAGACGGCGCCGAGCAGCCCGAACACAGGACGGCGCAATGCCCCTGGTACCCAAGCGCGCACGCGCTCCTCGAAACAATGCCAGCGATACCGCCGGTAACCACCGAAAACCTCGTCCCCGCCATCCCCGGATAAGGCGACGGTCACGTTCTCGCGGGCCGCGGCGCAGACACGGAAGGTTGGCATCGCCGAGCTGTCTCCGAACGGCTCGTCGTAGATCATCGCCAAACGATCGATGAGATCGAAAGAATCGGGATCGACCGCTCTCACATGATGGTCGGTGCCATAGCGTTCCGCGATCTTGCAGGAAAAGGCGGATTCGTCCCAGCCTCGAGCGTCAAATGAGATCGAAAATGTGCTGACCGGATCGGCTTTCAGCCCGGCCATCATCGCCACCACGCCGCTCGAATCGACACCGCCGGAGAGGAACGCGCCGAGCGGGACGTCAGCAATCATCCGCATGCGAACCGACTCGCGCAGCCGCTCGATCAGCTCTTCCTCGACATCGCCCCGGCACATAGACAGGCCGTCGAGAAACCGCAGGTCCCAGTACGCGCGCGGTTCGGGCGGCGGCTCGCCGCGTCGAACCATAAGATAATGGGCTGGAGCAAGCTTGCAGACCCGGTGGTAAATCGAACGCGGGTCGGGCACATAGCCAAAGGCGAAGAACTCTTCGATTGCCCGAGGGTCGAGCTCTCGATCTACCCGCGGGCTCAGCAATAATGATTTCAGCTCGGAAGCGAAGAGGAGCAGGCCGTCAGAAAGAAAGCTATAATAAAGCGGCTTCTCGCCGAGCCGGTCGCGCGCCAGAAACAGCACCTGTTTCGCCGCATCCCATAGCGCGAAGGCGAACATCCCGTTGAAGCGGTCGAGACACCTTGTGCCCCATTCCTCCCAGGCGTGGACAATCACCTCGGTATCGCTGCGTGTGCGAAAGACATGGCCTAACCCGCCTAGTTCGGCCATCAGCGACTGAAAATTGTAGATTTCGCCGTTGTAGACGACACAGACCGTCTCATTTTCGTTGAAAAGCGGTTGGTCACCGGTCGCGAGGTCGATGATCGCCAGCCGACGGTGACCTAACCCGAGCCCCGGCTCGATATGGTAGCCATCGCCATCCGGTCCCCGATGAGCGAGAGTATCAGTCATGCGGCGAAGCAGGATTCGATCGATCTCGGCCTGCCCGCGAAAGTCGAAGATACCCGCTATACCACACATCTCTCACAACCTGGCGACGGGTATTGAGAAAATCCAAACGGATACGATTCTAATTTCTGCCGGGCCGCGCGGACAAGGCAACGCACTCGCCGCGTCACGCTTCAGTGTCCCCCCTCGCGCCGAAAATTTCCGAGTACGCGGCGAACATTCGCTCCTGCGAGAATGCGTCAACAACTCGTTCGCGGTTCTTGACGCCCAGCGCGCGGCGCTTTTCAGGATCTCTAAGCAGGATTGAGATCGCCGCGGCAAGGGCTGGACCATCGTCACGCGCAACGACGAAGGCGCGATTATCCTCACACACCATGGTCTTAATATCTCCGACATTTACCGCCGCGACGGCTCGGCTCGCCGCCATCGCCTCGAGCAGTGCATTTGGCATCTGTTCTGTATCGGACGACAAAGCGAATAAGTCAAACCTTCCGAGGACCGCTTCGGGGGCTACTTGACCCGTGAAAACGACGCGGTCGGCAATACCGAGTTCGCCGGCCAATCGCTCGAGTCCAGGCCGTTCGACACCTTCACCCGCAACTACGAGCCGCGCAGTAATCGAAGTATCGAGAGTCGCGAATACCTGGAGGAGGCGCCCGATATTCTTTTCGGGGCGCAATGGCGCGACCGTCCCAATCACCAGTTCGTTGGGTTGGCGAGCAAAGACGGGAGTGACATCGGGGGCGGGGAAGGAGAAGCGCGCGACATCGACGCCGTTTGGTACATACCTCACGCGTTCCGGGGGCAAACGCCATACGCGGCGGGCTAAATCCTCCAGCAGCCGGGAGGGGACTACTATTAGGGCACATTGGGCAAGCGCCCAACGGCGGAACAGCACCCGACGAGGGATTTGTGAATCTGCTTCACGCTGGCTGAAGCCGGCCTCGACGTGGATGTGGCGAAAACCCGGCCACAGTCGATTGGCCATTGCCCATTCGATCGCCCCCCAATTATAGGTCATCAGAAGATCAGGGCGCAGCCTCCGTAAGATGAGAGCGCTGTCGAGCACAGTGCGAGGCGCCCCCTTTTTCAAGCCCTCTGTTGGTGACAGCGCCAGATCGAGATCGTCAACGAAGCCGCCCGCGGCTTCAAAATTGTTGTCGAGTGCGATCACGGTGTGGCGGAAACGCTTGCCAAAATGATTGATTATGCGAACCATACGAAGCGGCACGCCGCCGATCCCGAAGCTCGGGAAGACATGGAGAACGTGCTGACACGATAGGGAGGGAGCTGTATTGCCCGCTGTGGCACAGGCTGCCATCGTCGTAGCCGTTGGAGGGCGACCATTCCTTCGTAATCCGCATGTCGTCGGCACATGCGAGGGACAGTTTACGCTAGAAGAGTTGCGGAGAAATGTGACTCTTTGCGTATCTGGTGACAACTTCGTGAGAAGGTTTATGGCGCGAAGAAGGCTTCTCGCTATCATATGATCTAACCGTGACGCTTAGGCTCGTCGGCAAGTAGGCAAGCGTTGAACATTCGGGTGAGGCATGCTCGACCCTAGCACATGGCGGACAATCCACTGGCCGGCCAAGCAGTCTCCGATGGTCGTCGTGGTGGTCGATACCGAAGCTGAATTCGACTGGGCACGACAGCGCCCGCGACGGGCAATGGGTGTGACATCTGTTAAATCCCAAATCAATATGCAGCGAATCTTCGAGCGATATCAGGTCCGGCCAACTTATGTCCTAGACTATCCCGTGAGCAGCACACCGGAGGCCTATGAAATTATTCGGGAGTTTCACCACTCGGGCACCTGCGAAATCGGTGCACACCTACAGCCCTGGGACAATCCCCCCTTTCTTGAACGAAAGACCGATGAGAACTCCTATCCCGGTAATTTGCCATTTGAGCTCGAACGCGAGAAGCTGCTGCGGCTAAGCCAAATTATCGAAGAGAACGTTGGAGTCCGACCACGCATATACAAGGCGGGCCGCTATGGGGTCGGTCGCGCGACAGCTCAGATCCTTGCCGAACTTGGCTACCAGATCGATCTAAGCGTGGTTCCCGGAACTGATCTTACCCGCCAGTTCGGGCCCGACTTCTCGCATTGCGGCGCCCGTCCCTATTGGTTTGGCCAAGCGCCGGCGCTTCTCGAGATACCTCTCTCCATCGGCTATACGGGGCTACTTGCGCGCACCCGAAGCCTGGCGTACGTCTTAACGATGAACGAGCGCCTGAAGGCGCTGCATGTCCCCGGGGTCCTAGCCCGTCTCCGGCTCGTCGAACGCATTACGCTGACACCAGAAGGCGTCTCCTTCGATGAACAACGGCGGCTGACCCGTGCACTTCTTCACGAGGGTCAGCGTGTCTTTACCTTTAGCTATCACAGCCCTTCGCTAGCACCGGGCAACACACCTTACGTGCAGAACGACGCGGATTTGCGCGGCTTTTTGCAGCGGATCGAGCAGTATCTTGAGTTTTTCGCCAGTGAGGTCGGCGGTCACGCCGCGACACCGTTTGAGGTCAAGGCGCTCGCAGAACGATCGAATTCGTTGCAACATGCCGAGCACGTATAAAAGCGAAGTTATCCACTGGAGGACACCTAGGAAGTTCGGGGTATCGCTGCCTGGCGTGACGTTTTGCCCGGTCGGTAAGAACTGGCTGCCGGGCTAGCGCTCCAAATCAAATACTGGCGATATGACAAAAAAGAGCGTTAGACGCCGGCGTCGGCCTCCGCGCCGCAAAGCGCATCGATGTAGCGGGGCAACGGCTGGCTTGCTGCCAAGAAACGGGTGAGCTGCCCAGCAGCGGGATTGTCAGGATTGTCCATGCTCGCAGAGACCGCTACCAACGCTGCCACGCACGCTCGCCGAAGCAGCACGGCCCGCGCCTGCAGCAGCTTCGCTTCGAAGAGGCGGGAGGTGATTCTTCCATCTACAATATAGAATGACCAGACGAGCCGTCGACGTGGTCCGCTGACGATCTCGGTACTCGTCACAGTAATCCTCTCGCCACCCAGGGTGAAAGTGGCTTCACCTTGTTCGGCAATCTGCCACTCGCGGGCGTCGGCTAACCGGTTTTCGGTCGTGGTCAGCATGTTGCCTGTCGCACGCAACCGGTAGAGACCCAGATAACGGACGACAATGTCTGGTCCTGGCTGCTCAAATACTTCGAGAAATTCACGATTGGCGCCGTGCACCAAGGGGCGCCAGGTCAGGGGTAAACCGGAAACGGTATGCCATGATGGAGCGACGCGGGGGCCGTCGCCCTGCAGCCGCTGGGCAGCCGGGAACAGGCTGTCTAGGCGGTACGCGTAGGCCGGGCCGGTTAGGGCGAGGAGGACAGCAGCCAAAACGCCAACGGCGAACCGCCAGAGAGAGGGTTTACGAATCGTTGTCGACCTGATCGGGTGGCGCCGCATAGATTTCTCCGCGAAGGCCATCCCGATCGCGATCAGAATCATCATCACAAGCGTAAAGAATATCCAGCCATAAAGAATGTGGTCGGCTTCGATCGCCGCCGCGCTACCGTCAAGGTGAGCCAAGACAATAATGCCAAGAGCACGCAATCCGTTCGCCAATATAGGGACGGCAACCGACAATAAGATAAACAATGCCCGTCGCAGAAAGCTACGATACATTAGCACGGCGAAGAAACATCCGAAAACGCTTGAAGCAATCAGAAAGCGCAACCCCGCGCAGGCCTCGGCGATTTCAAAGGGGCCTTCCGGTATTTCGATCATATAGCCGTCGGCGAAGACCGGGATGTGGAGCAACTGCAACCCAGCGACAGCGATGTCGGCAGTAATCGTCTGGAGGTAAGGGACTAGGAATGCTCCACTTGGCACGAGAAAAAACAGAAATAGAAACGGCGCTAGTAGCTGCCGGAACACGAAAGGCCCGAGCGCAACGAGGAGAACGATCTGGAACATCGCCACCATGACGAGCTGCCGGCCCTCTTGAATGTCGAGAACTGCCGCGAGGAGCCAAATCGCCGATAGAGCCGGCATCGTCAGCAAGGGCCACAGCGCCGGGCGGGGCAAGACCGATGAGATAACCGCTCGCCTCTCCCAAAGTAGGAACCCAGCGAGGGGCACGACCACAAAGCAGTGATTATAGGCGGTCGAGTCGATCCACACTTGTACCGCTCCGATTATTTCGTATCGGAAAGCAATGCCAAAGACGATCCCCGCTATACCAATTAGGGTCAAGGCTGGGCGCCATCCGGGCGCAAGCAACGAACTGACGATCGGCTGCTCGTTCGGAGTAGAGGGGAGAACTATCACAGATCTTATCCAGTTATGAAATGGCCCCAGCGTGCTCGCAATCATCGAGTAAGGTGTTAGCGCAGCGGTAGAAGAAACGCCCTGCGCGACTCGCCTCTCGGCGAGGCAGGCAAGAAACCTGCCGTGAAAAGCACCGCAGTGCCGTCCGTGTCAGCCGATCCCCCTGACGATCGCCGGGCCAAGCAGTGTTGCGACAGCCAGCGGTAAGCGCTTCCAGACTGCGATGAACATCCAGAGCTTGGAATTTAGGGGATTCAAGTCAGGTATCGAAGTTCCGGGCAGCAAGCGGAATTGATAGATGAGCGGAGTGGGCTGAAAGCCCCAATTGCGCTTGAACGCAAATGACCCGGTGCCAATCTTGCTGCGCCCAAAATCAAAGTTACGGTAGCCCCGCTCACAAGCCCTGCGCATCACCTCCCAATATAGGAAATCATTAGCAGCGAGGGCTCGTGCTGCTCGCACACCGCCTCCATAAAAAGGTAGAACTTCGTCACGGAAATAGAAATTGAGCACTGAGGCCACAGCTTGTCCACCGCAAGTGACGGTAACAATATCGGAGCATGTCGAAAATTCTTCACGGAGGATACGAAAATAAGATTTGGAGAACACAGGTGTTCCAAGGTTGTGGACGCTCTCAGCGTAGACGCGATACAGCCGCTCTACGCTGTCGTCGATCTCCGACCTCAATTTGTTACGCATTCCCTTGCGGATCATGGCGCGCTGTTTGCGAGGAATCGACTTCAAATTGTGTTCGACAGAGGGATCGAGCGACTTGCGGAATGAAACGTACAGATCTTTCTTGCTTGGCCAATTGGCGCGGCTGGCGGAGAAATCGCGCAGCTCGAGCACGGGAACCGCTGTCGCGTCCATCAATCGGACGGCTTCACTTTCGAGCGTATACTGCGTTTCGGTGTCTTCGGCGATCGGTCCGCCGCGCACGCCGAATGCGTTCGATATAAGGGACGACCCGAATAGCAGTGATTTGACGTGGGTTAGGGGCAGCACCCCGGTGACAACCGGGCCCCGCTCAGCAATAAGGTAATAGGTGCGGTGGCCGAATGCTCGCTCGATCACTCGCTTCCATCCGGAAAGATGGAAAAACGTCCCGCGCGGGTGCGCCCACACGAACTGGTCCCACCGACTTTCATCGCCGGCCCGAAACGGCCTCACCGAGACCGTGTCTTGGGATCCATCCATGACGCGATCAACGGAACCGGCTCTGCTCGGTCAGCTAAGAATAGCCGATCCATGCGTGCCCATCTGAAATCGTTGAGCAAACACCTCAACCGGCGCTCGGTCAGACCAAGGTTGAGGTAGTGGCGAAACCGCGACAGCAGGGGGGCGTGGTGCTGGCGGGGCTGGTCCGGGTCGACCTCCCAAGGATGTAGATAGAAGACGGCGGGCGCTCCGTTTCCGGAATTCGCTCGATCCACCAGCCACCGGGTCAGCCGGTAGGGAAAGAGGCGGAAATACCCGCCGCCGGAGGCCGGGACATCGACACGGAAGATGCGAATTGTGGTCAGAGGCACCTCAACAAAGCCGGGAAGCGGCGCGAAAGGGGTGCGGGGCGCACCTGGGCTACCGTAGAGATCGTGTTTGCGCGGATATACGCTCGAGCTATAGCGATAACCCTCTTCCAGTAGGATGGCGTGAGCCCAGGTACTGTTGCGGCTGATCGAAAAGGTCGGAGCACGATAGCCACGCACGGCGACACCGCCCGCATCTTCGAGAACATGTTTGCTCTGCTGTACATCGGCGCGAAACTCTTCGGGCGAGAGCCGATCGATCCGCATATGGTTGAACCCGTGGCTCGCCAATTCGTGCCCATCCGCAACAATTCGTCGTACTAATGCAGGATGCCGCTGGGCAATCCAACCTAAGACGAAGAAGGTCGCTTGTACGCCGGCCTCGGCGAGAATGTCGAGAATGCGCTCGGTATTGCGCACAACCCGTTGCGGCAGGTGGTCCCAATCCTTGCGATTGATCGTCGAAGCGAACGCTTCGACATGAAAATAGTCCTCAACGTCGATCGTCATGGCGTTCGTGGCGCTCGAGCGCATATCCGTCGGTCGGCACGAAGCTTCGGAGGTAGTGGGCGAAACGCCCTCCATATCGCCTTTAGCTGCCCGCCGCTGAAACGACCCGGTTGCCGTGCTCACCGCGGTTCACCTCGAAGATAGCTCGCCGCGATCTCGATCGCCCGCTTGATCACCCGCTCGTGTTTGTGAACGCTGTCTTCGAGTACACTGAGCCGATGAGTAATTTGCGAGAGAACCTCGCCCTTGCCGTCGCGTCCGCCAGGTGACTCAGCGACCGTTGCCGGTTCTGCCACGAGAGCGATTTCCTCCCGCAAGTCATTGGCGACCTTTTCTACGGCATTACCTGTCAAGGTATGCAGCTCCTCGAGGAAACCAAAGAGAAGGAGCCTCGAGCAGAGCGTATTTATTTGCCGAGGCACACCGCCTGTCCGCTGATGGATCAATGGAAAGCAATCCTCAGTCAGACACGGATCACCCTTCCAGTCGGCCCGCCGCAGCCTGTGCTCAACATACGCTTTACTCTCGCCTTCGCCCAAGGGACCCAAATGGTAAGCGGCGGTGACACGCTGCCGCAGTTGCTCGAGCCGCGGGCTGCCAAGTGTCGCACGGAACTGCGGCTGCCCGAGCAAGAAGCTCTGCAACGCCATTGTCCGGTCAAAAAAAATGTTCGACAGCATGCGCAGCTCTTCGAGCGCCTCAAAGGACAGGTTCTGCGCCTCGTCGACGATCAAGAGCACACGCTTGCCGCTGCGATGCTGGGCCAGTGCGAACTCGCTAATGCGCTGCAGTAGCGGTCCCTTGGCAAGCCCTTCTTTGGCAATGCCAAAACCGGCGGCAACCATATGGAGAAGATCATCGCCGGCGAGTTGGGTTGTGACGATCTTCGCAGTGACAAAACTGCTTCGGTCGATTGTCGACAGCAGATTTTCGACGAGGATGGTCTTGCCGGCGCCGACCTCGCCAGTAATTATAATGAAACCCTCGGCATGATGAAGTCCGTAGACCAGATAGGCCATCGCCTGTCGGTGAACCGAGCTCTCGAAAAAGAAACGAGCATCCGGGGTGAGCTGGAAGGGTTGCGCGCTAAGCCCATAAAATTCAGCGTACATCGGCGCTTTAGAATGTCTTGCTGAGTTGGAATGTCAACTGATTGACCACGACGTCCGCGCCCCTGCCGACAGCACCACCAAAGCCGTTGGGTTGATAATAGAAGCTATAGAAAATCGAGCCGGTCAGGTTTTGGGCGAGCAAATAGTTGACGCCGAGATATGCGTTTATAGTGTTCTGGCTGCCTATGGGGGTCGCGCCCGCCCCTATCACATTTGATGAATTGAAATAACCGAGAGAGGCGTAGCCGTTGAGGTCGGGCCTGATATCGCGACCCCAAGACAAATTCACTCCGACGCTCTTGGTAGGAACGGATGTCGTCCCGGGGGTCAACGACTGATAGCTGCTCAAATAGCCGTATAGCGAATAAGTGTTCGGTGCGATCGCTTCGGTCACGCCAAAATTTAGCAAATGTTGCCTGTAAACACCGTTTGTCAAACCCAGTCCCGGGTTGTAGAACGCGGTTGGCAGACCCGAATACTCATCGACGATCGAGCCGTAGGGGTCGAGGGTGGATGTTGCGAGGGAATTCGCGAGGTATTGCGACTGCCCGCTGACCCCTTGGGTCAGGCTAGCAGTGAAAAGCATCTTGGGGGTAATGTTATAATTGGCCGATCCGGTAAAACCGTACACGCCCTGTTGCCGCCCATATTGTAAGGCGAGGTAGCCGGGGCCCGACCCGTAACCACCGATAGCGTAAGTACCGATAGCCCCGCCGATCAGCCAAGTCGGGCCGACGAAGGTCGCCGCCGGCGCAAACTGGTATTGCTGGTTCTGGTAGCCGACCCGCGCGAGTGCGGCGATTTGCGGTGTAATCCGATACTCGAAATCGGTGAATGCGCTGGCTTGCGAGTTTTGGTTGGTCGAGCCGGAGTTGTAATTTGAGGCGTCGAGCGTCAGCCGGGAGGAAAGCTTACGGGTCAGATCCGGGCCGGTAGCGGCGATGAAGGTCCCTTCGTTTGAAGTGGCGGAAGCAAGGGTGGTCGGGGTTCCCAGAGGCGAGGTAACAACCATCGTATTTCCCCCGAAATTCGTCGAGCTAAAGGTATATTGCAGCTGGGTGTCGACCAGACCGTCGAACGACTTCCGTAAGAAAGGGGAGACAGTAGTCGAGTAGAGCTGGGTCTGCTGGTTTGTCGGCAACCGAGAAAGATTCTGGAAACCGAAGCCGGGCAGGGTGGTCGACTGGGTGACGATGGTGTTGAGATTGACGAATAGAAGGTCGGGCACGACTGTTCCAAAACCGCCTGCATAAAGAGAACCGTACACTTGGTTCAAATTCGTGGAGGAGGGAATGTACAAGGCGGTGTTTAGATTGCCACTGAGCACGGCTTGGAGCCGCGGCGTGTCGGCGGAGAAGGACAACCCCGGCGCAAGGTTAGTGTAGGCGGCGAAGTCCCGAGGAGAGTGCACATAGTGCGCGTTGTCTATGAGGGTCTCACTGATCGACGCGTAAGGGCGGATCAGATAGGCAGGCGCGCTAGGATCATTCGCCTGGAGCGGCACGACCCCGAAGCCCAGGGGCGTGAGGCCGAGCGGACTAAAGGGCGCTACCACCCCCGCCGGAGGAGCTGCGTTATTTACAGCGGTCGGCGGGTTAAGCGGGTTTGGAAAACCGAACCCTCCCCCCGGCACGAGCGGCAGGATATCGGGCCCCCCTCCGGGCAAAGCCGGCTGGGGTTGCGCGCCACCGGCGGGGGCTGCGGCTCCACCAGTGCCAGCGGTTGGAAGTTCAGCTCCACCGGCGCCAGCGGCCGGAGCTTCGGGTCCTCCCTGCGCTGCTGCCGGTAGCGACTGCGTGACACCCGCGAGCAGCACGAAAAGGAATGTCAGACCGAAGTGCCATTGTCGAAATGCGCGCGCCGCGCTAAAATTACGCGGGCTTGCCCGAGCGCAGCACATCACTCTCACGACCTTGGGAATAATAATAATACTCGTAAGAGCCAAAATGTTCGCCCGCCATCGTATCGCTCTTATTCAGGAGAAGGCTGATCCGAGGGCAGGCACTGAGTATACTTAGGCTTGCTTCGATTTCCACCTGCTGTGTGTGATGTGCTTCGACGATGAAGACAATCTGTCCGACCAGCGGAGCTAGCGCCGCGGCGTCACTGCTCGCCATGCAGGGCGGAGTATCAATGATGATATAGCGGTCGGCAAAACACCGCGTCATTTCGGCCATCAGGATCGCCATCTTATTGCTTGAAAAGAGCTCCGGCGCGTGCGGGCCGCCCCGGCCCGGCGGGAGAACCATCAGATTGGGGACATTCGTCTGGATAAGCACCTC
>Ga0182032_10000282_pt1 | contig 19876 bp, 12 predicted proteins | sample tim00Cox00000000_FD_125970 | JGI IMG/M metagenome (GOLD analysis project Ga0182032, IMG submission 125970) | Lab enrichment of tropical soil microbial communities from Luquillo Experimental Forest, Puerto Rico - timezero.00C.oxic.00.000.000 | ecosystem: Environmental > Terrestrial > Soil >... | reverse complement strand
TGCGCCACGCCCAGGAACGCTTCGCTCGCGTGAGATCGGTGGCTCTTCCGGCACACGATCATCACCTGACGCTTCCTCGACACGCCGGCGACGGGCACGGCCACCAGTCGCCGGTTGGCAATCTCGGTGATGGCGCAGCGGCGGGGCAACAGCGCGACGCCCAGTTTCAGTTCGACCGCGCGCTTGATGCCGTCGAGACTCGGAAGGGAAATCACCATCCGCAGTGGAACGTGCTTCGACTCGAACAGGCGCAGCACGCGCTCGCGCGCCGGCGAGGGGTCGTTGTGCGCGACTACCGGTTCCTTCCCGACGTCCTCCATTTGCACCTGACGGCGCTCGGCGAGCTCGTGGGACGGCGGCACCAGGAGCACCAGCTCGTCGCTGCCAACCGGGACGACGAGGAGCCCTTCTTCCGCCGGGTGAAACGTCAACGCCCCAAAATCGAGGCTGCCCTGCTGCACCTCGATCGCAATCTGACGGGCGGGCACCCGGCGGACATCGATTGCAATATCGGGATAACGCTGGCGGAACCGTGCAATCAGCGGAAGCAGCGTGTGAACGGCTGCCTCGTTGGCCCCGATGAGCACCCTGCCCCGCCGAAGGTCACGAAGCTCGCGCACTGCCGACTCGGTCTCCTCCGCGAGCCTGATGAGCCTCTGTCCGTAATTCTGCAGCATGCGCCCTGCTTCGGTCAGCGTCCCGGTCTTCGACGACCGGTCGAACAGCTGCTCGCCGAGTTCCACCTCGAGTCGGCGTACCGCCTGGCTCACGGCCGGTTGCGTGCGGTGCACCTTGGCCGCCGCCCGGGAGAAGCTGCGCTCCTGCGCCACCGTGAGGAAGATTCGAAGGGCGCTCAGGTCCATAATTGCTGTTTATTCTAACGTAACTATTATCACTTTGACTTCTAGCCCTGCATGACGCTACAACCAGAGCATGAGCAGTCCAACGCGCATCACCGTCTTCGACACGACGCTCAGGGACGGCGAGCAGGCCCCGGGGTTTTCTCTGGACGTGCCGGCAAAACTGTCCATGGCGCGCTCCCTCGATGCGCTCGGCGTCGACATCATCGAAGCGGGGTTTCCGATCGCCTCGCCGGCCGATGCGGAGGCGGTGCTGCAGATTGCGACGATCCTGCAGCGTCCGGTGATCGCGGCGCTGGCGCGGACACGCGCCGCGGACATCGAGGAGGCGGGGCGCGCGCTCGCCCCCGCTCAGCGTTCACGCATTCATACGTTCCTGGCGACCTCCGACCTGCACCTGACGGCCAAGCTGCGCATCACACGGGACGAGTGCCTGGCCGCCGCCGTCGACGCCGTCAAGCTCGCGCGACGATTCACCAACGATGTGGAGTTTTCAGCCGAGGATGCGACTCGCAGCGACCCCGATTTTCTCTGCCGCGTGATTGAGGCCGTCATCGCGGCGGGATGTACGACGGTCAATCTGCCGGACACGGTCGGCTATGCCACGCCTGATGAACTGCGTACATTCTTCGCCGATATCGTCGGCCGCGTGCCCAACGCGGACAAGGCGGTATTCAGCACGCACTGTCACGACGACCTGGGGCTGGCGGTTGCCAACAGTCTGGCGGCCATCCAGGGCGGCGTACGCCAGGTCGAGTGCACCGTCAATGGGATCGGCGAACGAGCGGGCAACGCGTCGCTCGAAGAACTGGTGATGGCGTTGCGCGTTCGGCAGGATCGCCTGCCCTACGACACAGCGGTCCACGCGCCTTCGCTGTTCGAAGCCAGCCAGCTGCTTGCGACGCTGACAAGCGAGCCCGTCCAGGCGAACAAAGCCATCGTCGGCCGCAATGCCTTCGCGCACGAAGCCGGGATTCATCAGGACGGCGTGCTCAAAGACGTCCGCACCTACGAGATCATGAGGCCGGAGGACGTGGGGCAATCGGCGGCCTCGCGGCTGGTGCTCGGGCGCCACTCGGGCCGCCACGCCGTTCAGCAGCGCTCGGAGGCGCTGGGCTTCACGCTCACGAGCGCGGACCTCGATCTCGTCTATCGCGCGGTCATCGCGCTCGGCGAGAACCGCAAGGTCATCGGCGACGGCGACCTGCGACGGATCGTCGAACGGGTCCAGTCGCCGCAGGCGTCAGCCGCGCTCCCCTCGACGGCGCCGCACGTCGAAGCGGTCGGTTACGGGCATGGAGTCTAGACAATAAATCCGCAATCCTCGGGTGGAGTCCGCAATCTAATGATTGAGTGATTCCCCTCCGGGACGTCATTCCCTCGCGCACGACTCCTTACATCACCATCACCATCATTCTGCTGAATGCGCTGGCATGGCTCTACGAGATCAGCATGCCGGAGCGGATGCTCAACAACTTCCTGTTTGTCTACGGAGTGGTGCCCGCGGAGTTCAGCCCGGCAACGCTCGTCACATCGATGTTCCTGCACGGCAGCTGGTCGCACGTGATCGGGAACATGTGGTACCTGTGGATCTTTGGGGACAACGTCGAAGATCGAGTCGGGCACGGGCGCTTCATCGTCTTCTACCTCTTGTGCGGCATCGCCGCGGCGCTGGGCCAGGTGGCCATGGACCCGACCTCCACGCTGCCCACGATCGGCGCAAGCGGCGCGATTGCCGGCGTCATGGGCGCGTACTTCGTGCTCTACCCGCAATCGCGGGTGCTGACGCTCATCCCCTGGATCTTCATCCAGATCGTCGAGTTGCCGGCCGTCGTGCTGCTCGGCTTCTGGTTTCTGATGCAGTTGGTGAGCGCGGGCACGATCGCCGTGACCGCGGGCACCCACGGCAGCGGCGGCGTGGCCTTCGCCGCCCACGTCGTCGGGTTCGTCGTCGGCATGGTCGCGATCTTCGCGTTCAGGCGCCGGGATCGCGACTATTGGGATCGGGCGGAGTACTACATGTAGGAGCGCCTGCGCGCCATGCGTAAGTGCACCGGCGCGTCACGACTTCGCTTTGATCTGAAGCGAGACGCGCGCGAGCTCAGTGAGAATGCGTTCGAGCTCGGCCGCGTATTGCTCCGGCGAGAGCGCCTCCCTCCGCGCTTTCAGCTCCTCCAACGCAGCCTCGAGCGCCGCGCGCCGCTTGACGAGCACAGCCAACCCCGCGTCACTCGGCAGCTCGAGTGCCGGTTCGGGTTCTAGGTAGGTGACACGCGCGAGCGCGCCGTCGACGCCGGGTGCCTGCGCTTCCCGCCCGAGGCCTCCGCCGGTATCGTCGAGCAGCGCGCGTTCGGTCGGCAGCTCGCCTTTCTGCTCGAAATACTGACGGACCGCGGCGCTTGCGTAGACGAACGCCTCCCAGATCGACACCCGCCCGCTCTTGTCGACGTCCGCCGACGCGTCACCGAACGCCTTGATGAAGAATTCCGGAAAGACTGTCTCGAACTGCTGCGCGGCAGAGTCCGTAGCCGTGAGCACCACGCGGCCGCGCCTCGCGAGCTTGTGCAGGAACGGGAAGCTGGCGGCGGTCGTGTTCACGAAGACGAGGCGGCCCGACAGCGGCTTCAACAACTCGGACCATTCGGTCGCGCTCAGATCCGGGCCGACGAGATTGAACTTGCCATCGTCGCCCACCGAACCTTCCGGTCCCTGCGAGGCTCGCGGGCTGTCAGCCAGGGTACCGTGACCTATCAACAGCACCAGGAGCTGGTCGTCCTTCGTCAGGCGCTTCTGCAATTCCGCGAACGCGCGCTGCACGTTCTCGCGCGTGGCCTTCTGCACACGCTCGCTCTCGCCCGCCTCCGTCTCGGCGAGCACCACGATGTGGTCCGGCTTGTAGTTGAACGCGCTGCGGAGCGTGGTCGTCATCGCCTCGCGCAGCTTCACGTACTTCTGTGCGTACGGAGCGCCCCCTGAGGCGCCCGTGATGATGACGGCGTACCGCTCGCCCGCAGATACCGTCGAAGCGGCGAGCGACAGCACGATGGCGAGCGGCAAGCCGACGTGCCTCACCTGCCTGCCCCCTGCCCTGCCCTGCCCTCCCTGCCCTAACGCAGTCCCCACCATCTCCGAAGTATCCATTCCGTCGACAGGAGCAGAACGATCAGCCCGAACGCCCATGGCTCGTGCCAGAGGTCGCGGCGCTCCGGTGCAGCATCTTGCGGCGTCAACGACTCCAGCCAGGAGGGAACGCGCGAAGCTTCCGCCGGCCGCGCGTACCGCCCCCCAGTCGCGCGCGCGATCCGCCGCAGGGCACCTTCGTTGAGCCGGGGATCCGTGAACTCCCGGTCGGTGCCGCCGACGTAAAACCACCGCTCGGCCTGTCCGAGTGACTCGGAAGCGCGCTTCGCCTCCACGCGTACGCGATAGAGGCCGGCGCGATCCGGAGCGAACGCCGCGGTGAACCGCCCATCGGCATGACGCGGCTTGAGCGTCACCTCATCGCCGCCGGGCATCGTGACAGTAGCTTGAACGACGGCGTCGCGGACGGCCGCAAACATGCCGTCGCGGGCGTCGATGTCCAGGGTGGCGGCGTCGCCCGGCTCAAGGCCTTCCGGTGCTGTAACAGCTACCGGATCGGGTGAGTCGGCCGCGAGCCATCGGGCGGCCTGCCGCCAGAACACGTCGTAGGCGCGATCCGACGCGGCCACCATCATCTTCCAGCGCCATGACGCTTCACCCGCAAACACCATCGATCGACCCTGCCCGTACCGCTGCACCGCGACGACTGGAAACACGCCTCCGCCGGGCGCCGCCGTCACCGCCAGGATCTTTGCCCCCGGCCGCGGCCCGCCGAGCGGCGCGCTCGCGGCAAGGGCGGGCAACTTTGCCCACGCCTGTCGCGTGTCGGCCGGGGAGGCGCCGAGCCGCATGATGGGGTGCGCCTCCCCGTCGGCCGTCAGCGACATCTTGTTGTGCGAGTCGAGATCGCTCGGCGCCATGGAGGTGCGGACGGCGTCGCCGGTGCGGCGGTCGTTCAGCTCGACGGGCACCACCTCCTCGAGCGGCGTCCCGGCCAGCCCGCGCTGTGCGAACGTTCTCCCGCCCATCACCAGCAGCCCGCCGCCGCGCTCGCCGACGAAGTCGGCGGTCATTGCGAGCTGCGCGCGCGTGAAGTAGTCGCCTTCGACGTTGGCGATGACGAGCGCGTCGTAGCTGTACAGCTGGTCGCGACGAGCTGGGAACCCGGCGGTCAACGCCGACGTTCGCCCTGCGCCGGCCTGTACAAAGAATGTGTCCTGCCCCTCGGCGTTCTTGCCCTTGCGGGTGACGACATCGACCTCGAGGCTCGGGTCGCCAGCCCATGCGCGCGTCATGAAGCTGTGCTCGAACCCGGGCGCGCCCTCGACAACCAACACGCGCCGCTTGCGACCGGGGGGGCTCACGAGGACGCTCCGCGCGTTGTTTTCGACGACCGACTCGCCGTCCACGGGCGGAATCTCCGCTGCGTACACGGTCGGGTTCACCGGGTCGGGCGACACCGTGAACACTTCGTCCAAGGGCGATCCATCGGCAGGAGGCGTCACCCGGCGCGTTTCGAGGACACGGCCGTTTGCCACGATCCGCAGGGGAAACGCGGCGCGCCCGAATCCGGAGGTGACTGCGGACACATGGAGATCTATCGATGCGCGATCGATCCGCGGATCGCCGGCCGTGACGCCGAGGACCTCGCGGTCGCGGAGGCCATCAGGCGCCCCCATGCCAACGGCGAATACCGGCGGTACCCCACCACCCAACCCTCCTGCCGCCCCCGATGCGCCCAATCCTCCGGTATCGCCGCCATCGGACAACAACACGATGCCGGCGACGCGCTGTCCTCGGTATCGTTCGCGAACGGCCATCAACGCGCCGGTGAGATCGGTGCGGCGAGCATCAGCGCCGAGGCGATCCACGACGCTCGAGTCGATCGACCGTAGTCGCTCTCCGATGCTGAAGATCTCGGTTGTGAAATGGCGGTTCAATTCCGGCAGCAGCTCCGCTTTCAGCACGGCGGCGGCCCGAGCCAGCCGCGACTGCCCATCGGCATCGTCGATGCGCATGCTTCGCGACGTGTCGATGAGAACGGCAACGATCGCATCGCGAGGTCCAACGGGAGGAAGGATGGCAATTGGACGAAACAGAAAGAGCACCAGAGCTGCCAGCGAGACGATACGGAGGCCGATGAGTGCTCCGCGCTGAGTGCGGGTCAGCGGCGCGAGCGGGCGCCGATACTGCATGAACGCCGCGGCGCCGATACCCACCATCAACAGGACGGCGAGCCACCAAGGCAGCGAATAGGCAAGGTGCATGACAGAATGGCCAATGACTGATGGCTAGATGGCTGATCGCAACCACCGCCTACCGCTCGGTTTTTTTCTTCGCAATCGCCTTAAAGTAGTCGTCCACCTGTTTCCGGTACTCCGGTGGCGCCTTGTCGTCGGCGCCCGCTGCGAGACGCTCCTTCGATTCCTTCGCTTGAAGCTTCTTGGCGAGCGACGATTGTGCATTCTCCAACGCAGTGGTCGCCTGACGCCGGAGGTCCTCCCATTTCGCAAAGTCCTGCTTGAACGCCTCGGTGCCCGGTGCCGTCGTCGTCAACCCCTGCCCCTCGAACGTGAACCCCGCGCCGCCGCGACTGAAGCTCGGGTCCTCACGCCGCAGTTGTTCCATCAGCTCGCGCGTCTCCTGCATGGCCCGCTGCACCTCCTCTCGAAGACGCGCGGCGTCAAGGCTCCCGTTTCCCGGGCCGGCGCCCTGGCCCTGCCCCTGCCCCGCGCGGCTCGGCTCGCCCGGCATCCGCAGAGCGCTCGACGTCTGAGCGCTCGCCTGGCCCTGTTGTCCGTTCGAGTCCCGCCCTTCCCCGCCTCCGCCCGAGCCACCGCGCGCGCCCGAGTCGCCGCGCGCGTTTGAGTCGCCGCGCCCGCCACCGGCGTCGCCACGTCCGCCGGCCTCCCCGCGTCCCCCGGCGTCGCCGCGCCCGGCAACATCACCCCGACCGCCGGAGGTCCCGCGACCGCCGGGGTCTCCACGCCCAGCGGGATCGCCACGACCGCCCGCGCTGCCACGCCCGCCGGCGGCCAGTTGCTTCATCTGCTCGGCCAACTGATCGAACCGATCCTGGAGCTGCTGCGCGCGGGCGAGCTCGGTCGAGAGCTTGCCGGCCTCGCCGTCCTTCGACCCGCCGCCCGGCGAGACCAGGCGATCCGCAAGCCTGTCGAGCGACCGCGCCAGTTCCTGCTGGCCGGCCGCCTGTGCTCTGAGTTCATCGATTCCCGGCGAGAGCGCCGAAGGGGCCGTGCTGCCGCGCTGCGGGCCCGGCTTGCGCTCGCCGGCCGCCCGAATCGCGTCGGCCGACTGTTGCATGCGATCGGACAGCCTCTGCCGTTCGGCGTCCCTGGCGGCGTCGGCACTCGCGGGCTGGCGCTTCAATGCTTCCTGAAGCCGGCGCGCCCGATCAGCGAGGCGCTCCTCGTCGCCGGCCAGGCGCCGCAGCGCGTCGTTTCCCGCTTCTCCCGGCGTCGCCCTTCCAACCTCCGATGCCACCTGACGCTGTTCGTCAGCCAGTTGGCGCGCCTCGAGCTGCATCTCACCGAGCGCGCGGCGGCGCTCGTCGGGCTGCCCGGATTCATCTGGCGTTCCAGATTTCGCAGCGCATCGAGCGCGCGGCTTTGAGCAGCGCTCGCCTGGCCAGCCTGCCCCGACTCCTGCCGGCGGAGATCATTCGTGGCGCTGCGCATCGCCTCGGACGCATCGCGCATCTGCTGACCCATCTTCGGTGCAAGCTCTTCGGCCCGCTGCCTCAGCTCCGACTGCTCACGCGTGAGCTTTTCGACCTCGCGCTTCAGCTCCTCGGCCGTCAGTTTCTCGCGGTTGCGTGCCAGTTCCTCCTGGCGCTTGAGGAGCGCCTCTTCCCGCCGCGCCAACTCGTGAACCCGGTCGAGCGCGCTCTCCTGCTGATCTTTCCGCTCCTCCGAGCTCGAGCGCGTCTCGTAGTTCGTCTGCTGCTGCTTCTGAAGCTCCTTATCGAACAGCGTGGAGAGGTCGTAGTTGCTGCGAGTGGTCCCTGCGCCGCTTCCCGTCTGCTGCCGCATCACGTCCCGTTTCTTGACGTCCGCCTGAGCCCGCAGGAGATGGTTGAGCGCCTCCATTTCGGGGCTTCTTGCCTCGGCCGTCTTCAGGGCGTCAAGTGATGCGGCCGCTTGGGCCATGGCCTCGGACGCCGCCGTCATCTCATCCTCTTCCGCCATCGTCTGGCCCGCCCTGAGTGGCTCCGGTCCCGGAGGGCCGCCGCGTCCGCCGCGCGGTGATTGCGGACGGCGCCGCGGGTCGCGCATCACCGACTCCCGGAACGAGCTGGACGCCCGCTCCACACGCGACTTCAGCTCGGACTCGGCGCGCGCAATCGACCGAATGTTGTCAGGAACGTTGGGAGCGCCCGCAGTTCCCGGATTGCCCGGAGCAGGCGTCCGCCCCCTCATGGCCTGGGCGCGCCGATCAATTTTCCAGGTGGCAACAATGACGTCTTTCTGAGCCGCTATCAAATCATCGAGCTCGCCGCGCCCTCCGCCGCCCGCAGCGGCGCTCTGGCTCTGGGCGACGGCGAACTCCTGCTCGTACGGCTTGACCTCCAGGAAGAAGATGTCACTGCGCGCTTCGTTTGGACGAGCGCCCCGCGTGACGTCGCGCGCGCGCACGTAATACGAGATGAAGTCGCCCGGCGCGACGTTGAGGTCTTCGAGATAGAGCGTTTGGCGGCCGCTGACCGTCGGCGCGTTCCGCGGGATTTTCAGCGGCACGACCTGCTCGGCTTCCCCACGAACCGAGTAGATCAGGTCGAGACGATCAATCCCGTAGTCGTCCTCGGCCTGCGCTTCGACCTCGACTTCCTCCAATCGAGTGACGGACCGATCGCTCCCCGGCCTGATCACGTGGACGACCGGCGGCCGATCTTCCAGCACGCGAATGAAGTATTCCGTGTCGCCGGGGTTCGACAACCCTTCGCGATCCGTCAAGGCGACGCGATAGGAACCGTCATCGGTGACTTTCAGCACGCCCGACCAGCGGTTGGCATGATCTGCGCCGCCGGCCACGTGCGAGTCACTCCCGGTCGCCGCCTCGGGTGTCAGCTCCAGCGTCTGACCGTTCGCGAGTGACAGACGTCCCATCACGGCCGGCGGGTCGGTCACGACGTGGAGGCGCGCCTCGGTTCCGGGCGGCGCGTAAATGTCGCCGCCGTCTTCTTCCGTGCGCGGCGGCAGCTGGAGGCCGGCCGGGTACGCGTAGTCGACATCAATCCGCGTGACTCTCGGCGGCTTCACGACAGTGATCTCGTAGGTGGGCGACGTCACCGCGCCCGCGGCGACACGATATCTGAAGGACGTCCAGACCTGGTTCATCGCGAGACGAAACGTCCCCGGCGTCTCGCTCGCCATGTCAAGGCTGCGCCAGGCGACTTCCTCTCCTGTCCCGGAGGCGCCGGTCGCGATCTGAACTTGTGCCATCACGGGAGCGCGGTTGCCGACGAGCCGCGCCTGGATCCCGAGCGCCTCGCCCGCCTTGACGCGCGTGTTGCCCGGCGTCACCTCGACAACGACGCGGGAAGGAAAGAGCAGCAACGACGCGGCGTCGACGGCCTGGCGCGCCACGTGCCGCGCCGAAAACAGGAGCGCCATCGCGATTGCTGCGGCGGCCAGCGCCCGAGAAGCCGCGCGTCGCATCGTCTCCCCCGGGATGATGGCATCCAGGCTCACGCGGCGCAGCCGGCGAGCCGTGTCGGCGAGCATGGGCTCCACGAGCCCCTGGGCCGCCTCGGGCAACTCGCGTCGAGCGGCAGCGGCGTCCACAGCGCTGACGAGACGATCGTCCAGCGACGGCTCACGCTCCTCGACGAACCGGGCCACGCGACGATCGTCGGGAACGTCTCGGAGTGGCAGCGCTCCCAATAACACAGACGCCACAAGGCACACGACCGACCCGATGCCGATCACCGCGAGCGCCGCCGGCGCGCCGTTGGTCCACCGTGACGCAACCAGCGCCACGCCAAGCACCAACGCAACCGCCAGCGCCGATCGCATCGTGGCGCTGAGCAGGCGCAGCGTCCTCCATCGGCGGCGAACGCGATTGATCAGCTGGCGGATTTCCTGGTAAGTCTGCATGGCCACTGTTTCCGCTGATTCACGCCGTCCGGCTGGCAATCACGCCTTCAACCACGAGCGCCATGATCATCAGCGCCAGCGCGAACTGCCACAAATGCTGGGCATCCTCTTGTTCTGCCCGCTTGCCTCGTTCCTCAGGAGGTGCAACCCGCGCGGCTGAGGCCGGCGTGTCCTTGAGGCGCGTCACCGCGCCCAGGAATTCGTCAACGGTCAGCCGGCCGGAATCGGATTCCTTCGGGTCAACGTTGACCGCGACGTGCCGAGCTCCGCTCATGTCACGCAGGGTGTGAATGCCGGGCTGACGGGGCACACCGGGCGGCGTCTCGCCGACCAGGTACTCCGATGCGCGCGCTCGCGCACCCGACAGATACCGGACCGCCTCGTGGAGGAACGGCACGAAGCTGGCATGGAGCGGGAAGTCGTTCCACCGATTGTCGAGATCCGACGCCAGAAGCAACGCGCGCCCATCGCCGCTGGCGCACTCCAACAGCGCCTTCTCACCCGTCGTGAACCGCGCGAGCGTCTGGCATCCTGCGCCATCGATTCGCGCCGTGTGGCGGAAGCGCACCAGGCCAAGCGTCGCCGAAGCGCCGGCAAACGGGCGGAAGAGGGGATGGCGAAGGTCCGCGGGCGCGAGCGTCCGCGCCTCCTGCCTTGAGTCGACGTTGACGATCTTGATCGCCGATTCGGGGCCGAGGATGTCGGCTGTCACGTTGCCGTCCACTTCCGGCCCAGCGGCAATGAGTAGTCCGCCGCCGCCGCGAACGTACCGACCGAGCGCCTCGCGCCCGCGACGCTCCAGGCCACGCGTGGAGACCAACAGCACGGCGGCCTGCGACCGCAGCCGTTCGTCGACGGACGCCGATTTGTCAGGCTGCTCCGCCGAGAGCTGCGCGCCGCTCAGAGCCTTCACCTCGTAATAGCGATCGCCGGGCCCGCCCGCGCCGAGCGCCTGGTGCACGTAGAACGCGTCGCGCGTCAGTTCTCCGCTCCCGCCGACAATCAGCACGCCTGGCCCGTTCGGCCCCGACAGCACGACGTAGCGGGTGTTGTCCCACGGCAGCCCTTCTGGATCATCCACAGAAACCGCCGCCGACGCTCCCCGCCGCGCTCCCGGAAACGCGAGGTCGGCGCTCTGGTTTGGTCCAATGGTCGCTGCGGCTTCCCCCGCCGGCCGACCATCGATGGTCAGCCGCGCGCGAACCTCGCGCGCGCGAGGGCCCGTGTTGTGAACGGTCGCTCCGATGATTTGACGGTCCCGACCGTCGGACGCGCGAACGGCGGTCACGGCTAGATTCGGAGGCATCGGCCCGACATCGGCGATCTCGACCTGCGTACTTTCCGGTATCGCCGCGCGATCCCCGTCGTCCCACCCACTCTCCTGAAGATCGGTCACGACGACGATCGTGCCTTTGCGCGTGGATCCAGCCGCCTCCGAGAGGGCTTGAGCCGCCGCCGACAGCGCCGCCCGGTAGCGTGTGGCGCCAAATCCGGGCGCCGCCTGATCGATGGCCGACGCCGCCAGCACGCGGTCGCCCGACGGTTTGACGGCGATTGAGGCATCGTCCGAGAAGAGCACCACGCCGACGCGATCGGCGGAGGGCGCGCGGGTCAGGGCTCCCTTGGCGAGCTGCCGGGCACGCTCGAATCGTCCCGGCGCAGCCATGCTGTGCGAGATGTCGAGCGCGACGATCGTCACGCCGCCGCGCGTCACCGCCTCGCCCGAGGCGAGGAACGGACGCGCAAAAGCCAGGGCGAGCAGTACGAGTGCCGCGACGCGCAGCGCCAGCAACAGCAGCTCACGCAGCCGATGCTTCTCGGTGTCCTCGACCGGCGCGTGCTTCAACAACTTCACCGCCGCAAATTTCACTCGCGGCTCGGGCTCGCGTTTGAGGAGATGCAGCACGATTGGCACGGCTGCCGCACCCGCCCCCACGAGAAACAGCGGTGACAGGAACGTCAGCAACGCGCGCCTCCCGCCGTCACAGCGCCCTCGCGCGCGTGGAGAGGTACGACATCAAGGCGAGCTCGAGAGGATGGTCCGTTCGGAGCAGTTGGTAGTCGATGCCGGACGCGCCAAGCTGACGGCGGTAGTGCTCGATGAGCGAGCGGATTTCACTCAGGTAGTGCGACCGCACGGCCCGCGGAATGGCCGTCACCTCGTCGCTCGTTTCGAGATCTTCGAAGCGCGTGGCCCGATCGAACGGGAAATCCATCTCGTCGGGATCGAGAACGTGAAAGACGAGCACGTCGGTCCCGCGAAACTGAAAATGCTTCAGGCCACCGATCACCGCATCCGGGTCGTCCAAGAGATCCGAGATGAGGACGACCATGCCGCGCTTGGTGAGCGAATCGGCCAGCTGATGCAGCGGCTTCGCAACGTCGGTGGCACGACCAGGCCTCAAACCGTCGAGCGCCAGCAGCGTGGCGCGCAGATGACCCGATCGTGAGCTCGACGGCAGCATCGACACGATACGCTCGTCGAACGCCGTCAGCCCGACCGCGTCGCGCTGGCGATTCATCAGGTACGCAATCGACGCCGCCAGGCACGTGCTGTATTCGAGCTTCGTCATCCCGTGATGACTGCCGTAAGCCATCGATCCGCTGACATCGATCATCAGGTGGCAGTCGAGATTGGTCTCCTCCTCGAACTTCTTGACGTAGTAGCGATCGCTCCGCGCGTACACCTTCCAATCGATCGTCGAGAGATCGTCACCGTGGATGTACTGACGGTACTCCGCGAACTCGACGCTGAAGCCCTTGAACGGGCTGCGATGGAGACCCGACAGGAACCCTTCGACAATCGTCCGAGCCTTCAGCTCGAGCGTCCCGAGGCGCGCCACGACCGCGGGGTCGAGCAATGGCCGATCGGACGCGTTCAGCGGCATGGTCTACATCCCGCTCTTTGGAACGGGCACGGTTTCGAGCAATCGATCGATGACCGCGTCCGAGTTGATGCGCTCGGATTCCGCATAGAAGTTCGTCATCACGCGGTGGCGCAAGATCGGTCTGGCCAGCGCCTGCACGTCCTTGATCGACACGTGATAGCGCCCGTGCATCAGCGCGCGGGCTTTGGCGCCGAGCACGAGCGCTTGCGATCCTCGCAGCCCGGACCCCCACTTGACCCACTTGTCGACAAAGTCAGGCGCTCCGGCAACGCCGGGCCGGGACGCGCTCACCAGCCGCACGACATACCGTGCGATCTCCTCGGCAATGACGACCTGTCGAGCGAGCTCTTGGAACTGGAGGATGTCCGTTCCGCTCAGGATCCGCGCCGGCGCCGGTTGATCGGCCCCAGTCGTCCGCGTGACAACCGTCACTTCGTCGTCCTCACTCAAGTACTGAATCACGACGTTGAACATGAAGCGATCGAGCTGCGCCTCGGGCAGCGGGTACGTCCCCTCGAGCTCGATCGGATTCTGGGTCGCCAGCACGAAGAACGGACGGTCGAGCGGATAGGTCCGGCCGGCGGCCGTCACGTGATACTCCTGCATCGCCTCGAGCAGCGCTGCCTGAGTCTTGGGCGGCGTGCGGTTGATCTCGTCCGCCAGAATGATCTGGGCGAACACCGGCCCTTTCACGAAGCGCAACCGCCGGGTGCCCTGTTCCTCGTCGAGAATCTCGGTGCCCGTGATATCGGAGGGCATCAGATCCGGCGTGAACTGAATCCGCTTGAAGTTCAAATCCAGGATGTCCGCCAGCGTCTTGATGAGCAGCGTTTTCGCCAGCCCCGGCACGCCTGTAATCAGCACGTGCCCGCCGGTGAAAAGCGCGATCAGGACCTGCTCGATCACGGCGTCCTGGCCGACAATCACCTTGCGCAGCTCGTTCAGAATACGTTCTCGGCCGTCCGCAGCTTTCTCGGCGCTGACGGCGGCGACTGAAGTGTCCATATGAGTGTTCAATGAGTGAGAGCGTAGACGATCTCGTTGATGGCCATCCGGTATGCCATCGCCGTGTACTTGATGTAGCCGGGGTATTCCTGCGCGTTGGACCACTCCCAGCCGTCGCCCATGTCCGTGTTGAAGTTGACGAAGATCATCGGCCGGCCGGCGTCGTCGAGAATCGTACGAAGGTGCGGGACGACGCCGCCTTTTTCCCACGTTCGGCCGGCGATAAAGGAGCCGATGCCCGGAACCTGTGGGTAGCCGTCGATTTTGTAGAACGCGCCGAACACGGGGTGATCGCGCGGGACTTCGACAATCTGGCGGTCGGGAAAGAGGCGCTTCATCTCGCGAGTGAAGGCGTCCCACTCGAACGTCCCGTGAAAGTCGTCCATCATCGCGGAGCCGCCGCGCAGGAAATACTCGCGCAGCGCCAGGATGTCGCCTTCCGTCATCCGCATGCTGCTGGGCTCGACGAAATAGATCCACGGGTGCTCGAAGAGCCGCGGGTCGTCCAGCGTCATGAGCATCGGATCGTCGACCTGGATCGCCGTGGCGGTCTTGACCCGCCTCGTCAGATTCTGCTCGGCGGCCGGCGAGTCGATGCCCCAGGGCTCGCCGTAAAAATCCTGCGGGACACGCGTCCCCTCGTTCACGAAGTGATACTTGATGCGGACGAAACGCCACTGCAGCCCGGCAAACCGGCTGTCAGCCGCAGAGGGCGCCTGCGCAGCGGCATTGCTGCGCCCGGGGGGGACTCCGGAGACGAGCGTCGCCAACGCGAACAGGGCCGACGCGCCAATGGCCGCTTTCAAGCGGGCCGTCACGGCCGGCCGTCCACCAGCTTCAGGAGCAACTCCTGCGCACGCTCGTAAGACGGCGCGATTTCGAGCGCGGCCAGCGTCTGCTTCTTCGCATCGGCCTTCTTCCCGCTGCTGTAATAGGCCTCCGCCAGATCGGTGTAGGCGGCGGCGCGATCGACCGGGTTGAGCGCAATCACGGCACGGAACTCGCGCGAGGCGGTCTCGGGATCGTTCTGCTTCATCGCGATCCGGCCAAGCGCCGCGTGTGCGCTCGCGTCGAACGGATCGATTGCCGAGATGCGCTGATACACCGGCAACGCTTTCTCGAGATCGTCGGGGGCGCTCTGGCGAAGAAGATCGGCGAGCTGCCGAGCGGCGTCAATATTGTTGAAGTCGCTCGCGACCAGGGCGGTCAGCTCTGCAATCGCACGCGGACGATCGTTTTTCTCCAGCGCAATCGACGCCATCTCGTCGTGCGGGCTGCCTTTCCCGCGAGCCGTGGGCACGAGCGCCGCGGCGCGCTCGAACGCCTGCATGGCTTCGTTCGTCTGGCCGCTCTTGAGCAAGGCACGGCCGAGCGCGACCTGTACGGGATAGCTGTCCGGGCTCTCCGCAGCCATCGCCTGGAGCGAGGAGAGCGGCTCTTTCAGCAAGTCCACGTTCCGGTCGCGGGGTAAACCGTCCGGCAGTCTCAGCGCGCGACGCATTGGGCCGAACATCCGCTCGACCGTCTGATCGAAGCCGGACTGCATCGTCCCGAAGTCGACCTTCAGCGAGGCCTCGAGCGCCGCGTCGGTGTCCGCGCCCTGGGCAAAGGCGCGAACCAGGTTTCGCAGGCCCTCGTCCCCATACGTGGCGACGATGTGATCGACGACGAGCGAGGCCTGGAAGTAGGCCAGGGAAATCGTCCTCGGGTTCTGGAAAGCGGCGTTGAGGTCCTTGAGCTTGAGCGTCTCGCCGCGGTTCAACCGGCTCGCGAACTCGACGTCCATCTCGCGGCCCCATTCGGAACGCGCGCGCTTCTCCTCGTATACCGAAATGCCTTCGGTCAGCCAGCGCGGGATGCGCTGGTTGGACATCTGAATCGTGATCACGTGCGCCAGCTCGTGCCAGAGCGTGGCTTCCCACTGGAACTCCCCGGGCGGCCGCGCCTTGGGCGAATCCATTGTCACGACCCGCCCAAAACACGCGCCGAGCGCGCCAATCATGCCCGGCAGTCCGAGGTTGCGGACGGCGAAGTCATCGTGCTTGGGAAAGATCTCGATCAGGATCGGCCCCTTCGGCGTGAACTGATAGCGCGCCGAGAACGTCGAGAGCGCCTTGTGCGCAAGCGGAATCGCATAGTCCTGCAGCACCGGCGCTTCGGCCTTGTCCATCCGCACGATGAGATCGCCGTCACGGACCGTCACGAACGTGTCGAGCGTATCGAGCATCCTGAGGAGGTTCAGCGTGATCTTGTCGTAGGGATCGATCTTGAAGGATGCCTCGAGCGTCGCGCGCGCGCCGGGCTCGTCGCCGGTTCGGAGCAGGTGCATGCCGAGGCTGGCGAGGCTCCGGGAGTTGTGGCCGTCCAACGCCAGGGCGCGCCGCGTGAGCGTGACGGCCTCGTCGAACCGGTAGCTGCGTGCGGCCAAGTCGCCCGAGACACGAAACACGTCGCCGTAGCTCGGCGAAATCGCCAGCGTCTTCGCGACTTCCGCCTCGAAGTCGCTCTGTTTGTCTTCGATATAGGCCAGTGCGGCGCTGAGGGCGTGCGCCTCCAGGCTGGAGGGATTGACCGCGAGCGCCGCGTCGATCGATTTGCGCGCATCGACGTGATTCGCGGCATCGACCGCCTGCTCGGCGAGGAAGATGTGGGCATCGACCGATGAGGGGTTGATCTCGAGCGCGTGCGTCGCCAGCGCAACCGCTTGCGGCGGGTCGTCGTCTTCAAGCGCTCGCGCCGATCCCACGATCGCCGGGGTCCAGCGCGAATCGGCCTGCAGCGCGAGCTGATACGAGCGCAGGGCGTCCGGGTTGTTGTACTTCTGAAGGAGGAGATCGCCCCACCCGCTTTCAATCGCCGCGTCACCCGGGGCTTGCGCGGCGGCCTCGCGATAGGCGGCGTTCGCCTCCTGGAAACGGCCGAGCGCCTGAAGCGCCTTGGCCGCTCTCGCCAGCTCACGCGCGTCGCCGCTGGTTTCGGCGAGGCTCGCGACCTTCTCCAGCCGGGCGGGGGCCTCCGTCTGCCCGAGCATTTGCTCGAGAAGGCCCAGCTCGAGCGCAGCCTCGCTGGTGGGGGCGCGTTGAGCCTGTGGAGTGAGCATCGCGTCCGCTTCCTTGTAACGCCCCCGGGCGATCGCCGCGCGCCCCTTGACCGCCACCACGTTGGGATCTCGAAGGTCGAGCTTGTCGGTCATCGCGTCAACTTCGTCGTACCTCCCTTCGACGAGCGCGCGAACGGCTGACTGAAGCGGGGTAGGTGGACGTCGAGCCGACTGGGCCGTCCCGTATCCGGACAGGGCGGTGAACACGAGCGCGATGAGCAGGAGCGACGCGGAAACAGGTCGCGGCATTGTGGTCCCGAGTTCGACGGTTCTCCGATCGGTTCGATTATAGGCTGCAAGGCGGGTGCCGTGCCGCCGCATCGAGCGCCCGATTCTCGACCGCGATTCGCCTCTGAAGGAGAACACCGAATAGGACGATGCCGAGCGGTCCGCAGACGGCTGCCCCGGTCATCATCGCGGCGCCGGTCAGCTCGAGGGCCACACCGACATAGTTCGGATGGCGCAAGACACGGTATGGTCCATGGCGGACGAGCGGGGCGCCGGGCACCACGATCACTCGGAATGTCCAGAACGGACCGAGGCTGAGGATGGCCCACCACTTGAGCGCCTTCGCAGCGGCGAAGCATGCGAGCCCCCCCACGATCCATCCGGCCGGAAGCGCCCCCCTGAGTTCGTGCCGAATGAACCCTTCGACGATCAGGGCGAGGAACGTGGCCGGGTAGGCGATGCGCATGATGTTGAACACGTCGCCAGGCGGTTCGACGCCACCACGCGCACGTTGGGCCGCTTCGTTGCGTGCCGCGAGAATGGCCTCGGCGACCATCGGGACGAAGATCAGCAGGGTCACTGCAAAGATCACGGCTAACGACTGATGGCTCATGGCTGGCGAGGTCGAGGCGACTGGGCTCAGGCACAGGCGCAATCGCCGGCCTGCGTAATGATCGCCCGCAGGACGACCGGCGCAAACCGCGCGCCCATCGCACCGATGGTGACGCCCGCCGGCGAGCTGACGATGGCGCGCAGCGCGCGATTGAAGCGCCACTTGCCCCGGAACGCGGCGGCGCGCTCGGCGGCCACAGCCGCCTGGACGCCGGTCCAGCCCTGGGCGAGCGCGCGCAACGCCGCGCGGGCCGCCAGCTCTCCGCCCTGAATCGCGAAGCGCAGGCCGTCGCCGGTCATTGGATCCACGAAGCCGGCTGCATCTCCCGCGACGAGCAGGCCGTCGAGCGCGAGACGGCCCGTGGCCTCGACCGCCAACGGTCCAAGAACGACCGGCGATGCGACCAGCGTTGCTCCATCCAGGCGATCGCGCAGCAGTGCGTCTGCCGCAATTGTCTGCTGCAGCAGCCGAGCGGGGTCGCCCAAAGCAGCGTCTCCGCCCATGGACGGCTTCACAAGGCAGACGTTGGTCAACCCGCCAGGCAGCGGCGCCACGCCTACATAGTGGCGTCGCCGCACGTGCATCTCACCGAAAACGGCAGCGCCCGTTTGCACCGGAACGTTCTCGAAATAGCCGCCGACCGCCCAGCGTCGTGGACTTCGTGGATGGCGTGCCAGGCCGAGTCCGAACGCCAACGTGGACCGCCGTCCGTCTGCTGCGATGACCACGGGGGCGCGCAACCGGGCCGTGCCGGCGCGCGAAGCGACCTCGACGCCGCGAACCCTGCTCACGCCGCGCCCATCGTCCACAATCGCGCGGCGCACGACGGTACCTGAATCGAGCTCGCAGCCGGCGTCAAGAGCCGCCCGCAGCAGAATCCAGTCGAGCTCGCGGCGCAGGATGGCGCGGCCAGCCAAGCCACCCGGGTAGCGTCCGGCAATGCGCACACCCCCCTCACCGGTCACGACCATGCCGTCGACGCGAAGACCCGACGCTTCGACCTTCGCACAGGTGCCCAGACGGCGCAGCACGGCCAACGCTCCTGGATTGATGGTGTCGCCGCACAACTTGTGGCGCGGAAATGTCGCGCGGTCGAGGATGCGGACCCGCGCGCCGGCCCGCGCCGCGATCAAACCCGCGGTCGCGCCGGCCGGCCCGCCACCGACGATTATGAGATCGGGCACCACTCGGGACTCGTCGCTCGTTACTCGTCGCTCGATAACAGACTCATACTTTGCCGATGACGATCGCACTGTTCTTCGATCCGAACCCCAGGCAGTTGCACAGCGCGGCACCGACCTGGACGCGGCGCCCGACGTTGGGAATGATGTCGAGGTCGCATGCCGGATCCGGATCGTGATGGTTGATAGTCGGGGGAAGAAACCCGCGCTGCATCGCGAGCGCGGCCGTCACGAGGCCGGCGGCGCCGCTCGCGCCTTGCGGGTGACCGATCATCGACTTGACCGACGATCCCATGATGCGATCGGCCTCATGGCCGAACACCTGTCGGACCGAGCGCGATTCAACGGCGTCGTTCAGCTGGGTCGATGTGCCATGAAAGTTGATGTACCCGATCTCGCTGAGTGATCGGCCCGATCGCTCGATCGCCAGCGCCATGGCACGGACGATTTCCTGGCCGTCCGGCGCCATCTGCACGCGGTGATACGCGTCGCACGTCGATCCGTACCCGTCGATGGACGCGTAAATCGTCGCGCCCCGCGCGCGCGCCCGCTCCTCGCGCTCGAGGACGACCATCCATGCGCCTTCACCCAGCACGAACCCGTCCCGACCCTTGTCGAACGGCCGGGACGCCTCGGATGGCCGCGCGCTGTACGCCGTCGAGACCACTTTCATGCGGGCGAAGCCGAAGATCATCCCAGGCGTCACGCACGCATCGGTCCCCCCGGACAGCACAACCTCCGCCTCGCCGGCCCTGAGGAGCCCCGTCGCATAACCGATGGCGTCGGTCGAGCTGGTGCAGCCGCAGG
>Ga0182032_10000280_pt1 | contig 19951 bp, 19 predicted proteins | sample tim00Cox00000000_FD_125970 | JGI IMG/M metagenome (GOLD analysis project Ga0182032, IMG submission 125970) | Lab enrichment of tropical soil microbial communities from Luquillo Experimental Forest, Puerto Rico - timezero.00C.oxic.00.000.000 | ecosystem: Environmental > Terrestrial > Soil >... | reverse complement strand
TCTTCTGGCGTAATGAGAAAACTACGGCTGGGAGTCCGGCCGGCGCTTCAAAGTCGGCCGATCATCATCGGTAGTGCTGTTGGGATCGTTGCCGGTCGGCTGCTTTTTGGATTGCTCGGTCTTACTGCGCAGCGTCGGCTTATCCTTCGCTTCCGTGACTTTGCGGGAGAACATAATGTTGCGAAGGCGACCTTTCACCTGGTCGAATTCCGAAGTCGTCACGATGTACTCCTGGCGAGCCGGGAGAATGCGCGCGATTTCTTTCTGTGTGTTCTCGATCCGCTCGGGCGTGGGAGGGTGCGTGGAGAAAGCCTTCGGGATGGTGCCGGGGCGACGCTTCTCGTCGGCCTGGATGCGCTCGAAGAAAGTTACGTACGAGTTCGGATCGTAGCCTGCCTTGTACATGTACTCAATCCCAAGGAAATCCGCTTCGCGCTCGGCGTCGCGGGAAAACTTAAGGAACGTCAGAGGTATCGCCATATTCAGGCCTTGGTACAAGGCGTATCCCGCCCAAGTATAGGGAATGAAAATCATTGCGGGAATCGAGGCCAGTTGCATCAATTCACCCTTGGTCGCCTGGCAGGTGCCGTGGCGGGCGGTCACATGGGAGATTTCATGCGCCATCACGCCGGCCAGCTCCGATTCTTCCTGCGACCGCAGAATCAATCCACTGTTCACATAGAAGAAGCCGCCGGGAAGGGCGAACGCGTTGACTTCGTCCGAATCGATGACCTTGATCGTGAAAGGAACCTTGGCGTCGGAGTTGCGCACGAGGTTCTGGCCCACGCGATTGACGTACTCGGTAACCACTGGATCGTCGATCATCTTGGAAGAGCGCTCGACTTCCTGGGCAAGTTGCTTGCCGAGTCCGATTTCCTTCTCGAGCGAGAACCAGTTCATGTGGCAGCTGACTTTGCGGTTGCCGATGGCTTCCACATCATCCTTGGAGTTCTTTGGGTTAACCGTGTCTTGCTGCTGCACGGGCTGCTCCGAGGCCGGTTGCTGTTGCGTTTGCGGCTGCGCCGCCGGCGATTGCGTCTTCGCCGGATCCTGTTGACCAGAATCCCGACTTTGCGGGACCGCCAAGGATGGAATTGCCAGGAGGGCACTGCCGAGTGCGAAGCTCAGGGTATGCCGTAGGATGACGTTCATAAGCACCTCGCCCTACCCGGTAGTATACACCCCAACTCCTAGGCGGGCCTTAAAATCCTTCAAGGAGCTATGATGTTTGCTACAGAAGGAAGGTTTTCCGGCGTCTTGATTTCCCGACAGCATCGCATTTTGGGGCCTAGAACCGGCGTGTTCGAGCCTCGGCGGCAGGTGGGGAAGGCGGTACCCGGAAAGTGCTGTTTGCGAACGGGTGCCGGCCGGCGCAGTTGACACCCTTTGGGGAGCACTCTACAGTCAGGACAGCCAGCTCTAGATATGAGCCAGATCAAAATTCAGGTGGGCCAGCTCTGGAAGAGAGACGCTACCGGCGACATTTACCTGGTAACCCGCCTGTACTCAGAGGCTTTGAACACCATGGCCGTGCTGCGCAAGTCCGGCGCCGAGGGAGAAGCTCAGATTCGCATGAGGGTGGAACACGGGAGCAAAGGCCAAACGATGCAGGGATTCTCGCCGGCGCAAGAAGAGGAATCTTACTAGCAGGGAAGCGCCAGGCCTTAAATCGAGCGAACCTCTATCTTTACCACATCTTCCACTTTCATCAGCTCCTTTTGGAGAAAAGGCTCGCCGTATTGCACTCCGACCATTTGACCGTAGTGCCGCGCCAGTTGGTTCATCTCCTCTTCGAGCCGGTCGATGGCCAGGTGCACTTTGCTGGGCCGCTCGTCTTTCTTTGGGCGGAATTGAGAGGCGAAGGCCAAGATGGCTTTGCGGCGCTGCTCGTATTGCTCAGAAATGTCCACGACAAAGGTCGGCCGCGCCGCGGCATAAGCCATGGAATAGAGGATTTTGAATGGGCGATAAGCTTCCCCTCCGATCGGCAGTTGCTTTAGTCCAGCGAGAAAGCACCCCTCGTAGCCAAGCGCGGAGGCATGGTAATGGTCGGGATGGCGGGCTTCCCAATAGGGCAAAATGACGGTTTTTGGGCGGAGCTGACGAATGACCTCGGCGATTCGCAATTTGTATTTGCGAGAGGCATGAACATCGGAGTCCGGCGCGCCCAGAGTGTCGCGCCAGCTGACGCGCAGCAGCTGTGCTGCCTTAACCGCTTCCTTGGCGCGGATCTTGGGGCTGCCCCGTGTGCCCATCTCGCCGGCGGTCAAGTCGAGAATGCCCGTTTTATAACCGAGCTGGGCCATCTTCAGCAGGGTGCCGCCGCAAGTGAGTTCCACGTCGTCGGGATGGGCGGCAATGGCGAGGAGATCGAGGTTCAAAGGATGGCCTCCAGGTCGCGAGAAGGGGGATTCTACACCGGTGGGCAAGGGCACAAACACTTGTGGAAGAGCGCCCTAGTATTCGATGCGTGAAGGGCGATGATTGCGAAAGCTCGGCCTTACTCAACCCGGAGGGCAACCGTGGGGTCGATGCGCATGGCGCGGCGGGCAGGAACGTAACAAGCGATCCAAGCCACCATCGTCAGCAAAACGGGCACAGCGACAAACGTCGCGGGATCGGTCGGACTCACGCTGTAAAGCAGGCTCGCCATCACCCGCGTCAAGGCCAGCGCGCCCGCGGTGCCGACGAGGACTCCGGCGATGACCGGTTGCATGCCTTGCCGCACGACCAGCCGGAGAACATCGCGCGGACGAGCTCCTAGTGCCAAGCGTATGCCGATTTCACGAGTGCGCCGGCCGACGCCGAAAGCAAGGACGCCGTAAATTCCAACTGCAGCGAGGCCGAGTGCAAGCGCCGCGAAAAGCACGAGAAGAAAAAGGTTAAAGCGCTGGGCTGCGACGGAAGCGCTCAAGAGCTGGTCCATCGTCGCGACCTGATACGTAGGCACGCCACTGTCGAGCGCGGCGATTTCTTTGCGAACCGCGGAAGCCATTTGCGATGGCTCCTGGTTTATCCGTAGCACGAGGAAGGCGTACCAGAATCCCCCAAGGGGCGTGTACATCTCCGGGCTGGCTTGGGCCTTCAGTCCTGCCCCTCGGACATCCCCAACAATGCCGATGATTTCGAGAGGATGGCGATAATCCCGAGTGAGGAGCGTTTTTCCGATCGGATCCGCTTCCGGCCAGAATTTTCTCGCCATTGCCTCGTTGATGATGATGGTGTTCGGGTTCTGCTCGTCAGCAGGAGTAAATTCTCGCCCGCGCAGCAACGGAATGTGCAGGGTCTCGAAGAAGTTCGCGCTGACCCCGCGCCAGTCGGCGGCCGAGGCTTTCGCCCAATCCGCACTCGCGCCGTCGGCGATCAGAAAAGTGTCCCAGTCCGACTCTCCACTGAGCGGCAGCGTTGATGCTGCGGCGACAGATGCAACCCCCGGGAGCGTTTGGAGCCGTCCTATAAGCCGGCCGAGATAAGCACGGGTTTGCTCAGGTTTCCGATAGATGCCTCCCGGAAGGGCAATCTTCATGCTCAGCAAATGCTCCGTCTGAAATCCCGGGCTCACGCGATGCAAGCACATGAAGCTGCGAAGCATTAAGCCCGCACCGCACAACAGGAGCAGCGCCAGGGCCACCTCGCAAACCACAAGGGCGCCGCAGAGCCGCGCGCCTCGCACACCGAGCCCGTCGCTTTGCCGGCCGTCCCGAAGTGTGCCCTGGGGGTGTGGCCGCGAGGCTGCGAGCGCGGGGACCGTGCCGACGAGGAAGGTGGCCAGCATGGCCACGGCGGACAGGAAAGCGAGCACCGGGACATTCAGGCGAAACGGTTCCATCCGCGGCAAATGGACGGAGGTCAGCGAAACGGTTAGCTCGAGTCCCCATTTTGCGAAGGCAATGGCGAGCACGGCGCTGATGCAAACCAGGACAAAAGTTTCCGTCAAATTCTGGCGCAACAAGCGCACCGGGTACGCCCCGAGAGCCGAACGAATCGCGAATTCTTTCTCGCGCACCAGGGCGCGCGCCAGCATAAGGTTCACGACGTTGGTGCACGCGATCACTAGAATGAAGCTTACAGCCCCGAGCAGTACGAACAGCGATGTCCGTACATCTCCGACAATTTCACTGAGAAGTGGCTTGGCGCGCACACGCCAATCGGCATCCGTACTCGGATAAACTTTCGCGAGCGCATCTTGAATGGTCTCGATTTGAGCTTCGGCCTGCGAAAGGTTCGCGCCGGAGCGCAACCTGCCGAGTACATGATATCCGTGCGAGATACGGTCGTGCATTCCAAGCTCGCCGAGTGTGCCGATCGGTGCCCAGATGCCGCAGCCCTTTGGGAAATCAAATCCGGGAGGCATCACGCCGATGAGAGTGTAGCTTTCTCCGTCCAACCGATAGTGCTTATAGAGGGCGCGCGGGTTGGCGCCGAAAACGCTGCGCCAGAGCGCATCGCTCACAAGAAAAACCTTCTCGCCGCCGGGCAGTTCGTCGCTTGCGGAGAAACCATGGCCGATCGCGGGCTCGACGCCAAGGATGGTGAAGAAGCTGTTGGTCACACTCGAATAGCGCTCGCGCTCCGTTGAAAATGGTCCGCCTAGTACGATGTCATTGGAGGCTTTGATCAGAAAGTAGGCCGCGGTTTCCTCGAAAACGGTGTTTTGTCCTTTCCAGGCCAGATAATCGGGATAGGACACGCCGCCACTGTCTACGCCACGAGACCTATACTCCGTCAGGTCCACCAGCTCATCTGCATTCTTGAAGGGCAGCGAACGAAGCAGCACGGCGTCGACGGCGCTGAAGATGGCGGCATTCGCTCCGATGCCCAGGGCGAGAGTGAGGATGCAGACGGCAGAGACGAACGGATTGCGGAGGAGTTGGCGAAGCCCAAAGCGAAAATCATAGAGAAAATCTTCGAGCAAGCGAGCGAATCGGTTCATCGCACCACCCCAATACTGTGCAAAGCTTAAAGTCCGCGGTTTCCACTGGTGTTCCTGACGCAAACCGAACGCGGAGTGTTAACAGGGAATCGGTCTGGACCCGAGCAATCGGTGAAGTCGGGCAAGAAGGTCCCTCGTGACGAACAAGCTATGCGCCGGCTAAACCGCCGGTATCGTGGTATTTTCATTGCCCATGGACCTTCCGTTGCAAGGGCGTGTGGCGTTGGTGACTGGGGCTGGCAAGCGGCTCGGACGCGCCGTGGCGTTGCGCTTGGCCGAAGAAGGCGGGGACGTGGTTGTCCATTACCGGAGTTCCCAGCCGGAAGCCTGCGAGACGGTCAAGCAAATCGAAAAGCTCGGGCGGCGGGCGAGTGCCATCGGCGCTAACCTTGGTCGGGTTTCGGAAATCAAGCGGCTGTTCGACGAAGCTGGGAAGCATTTCGGGCGGCTCGACATTCTGGTGAACAGCGCCGCCAATTTTCTGCCCGCAAGCATGGTGTCCACGACGGAAGAAATCTGGGACTCCTCGCTCGACACGAACTTGCGAGCGCCGTTCTTTTGCGTGCAAGCGGCGGCGCCCTGGCTGAGAAGGACGCAAGGTGTGATCATCAATTTCGCGGACACCGGCGGGTTGCTTGGCTGGACCGGATACATCCCGCATTCCATTTCGAAAGCTGGCGTGATCATGTTGACGAAAGTGCTGGCGAAGGCGCTGGCGCCGGAAGTGCGGGTGAACGCCATCGCTCCGGGAACCATCACTATGGAAGGCGATCCGCCGGAGTGGGAAGCCGACTTTATCAAGCTGGCGCCGCTTGGCCGAGCCGGCAAGCCCTCGGACATTACCGATAGCGTTCTTTTCCTGGTGCAATCGAAATTCATGACCGGGCAAGTGCTGGTAGTCGACGGCGGCCGGGCACTTTAGCGTCCCCGAGGACCTCAGCCGAAGCGGCCCATTTGTGTCGTGACCGTCACTTGAAGAGAGATTTCCTGCGTGCGGTCGTGCAGAGAAGCGCGCCGCGGTGTATTCTATGGAATAGACTCAATACATTGCGAAATTTTGCGGGAGAAGAACGTGGCATCCCCACAACCACATTTCGAGGGACCAGACGCCGAGACGGCGAACGAGACGGCGGTTCGGCCCCAACACACGATTGACGACGTTGAGATTCAGGAGTGGCTGGAGTCGCTCGATTCGGTTCTCGAATCCAGCGGCCCGGAAGTGGCCGCGGAAATTCTGGAACGGCTTCGCGCTCACGCAACCGTCAATGGCATCGACCTGCCGTTCAGCGCGAACACGCCATACGCGAACACGATTCCTGCGCGCCTGCAGCCGCTTTTTCCCGGCGATCAGGAACTCGAGCGGCGCATCAAGAGCCTGATTCGCTGGAACGCCTTGGCCATGGTTGTGCGCGCAAATCGCGTCGAGCACAACATTGGCGGGCATATCTCCACCTATGCTTCCGCCGCGACGCTCTACGAGGTGGGCTTCAACCATTTTTTCCGCGGGCGGACCGAAGGATTCGAGGGCGATACGGTCTACTTTCAGGGCCACGCGGCGCCGGGCATCTATGCGCGTGCGTTTATCGAAGGTCGCATCAACGCGCATCAACTGGAGAACTTCCGCCGTGAACTGAAACCGGGCGGAGGACTTTCTTCTTATCCGCACCCGTGGCTGATGCCTGATTTCTGGGAGTTTCCAACCGTTTCGATGGGTCTAAGCCCGTTGATGGCCATCTATCAGGCGCGCTTCAACCGCTATCTCGAAGATCGCGGTCTGAAGCCGCGAACGGATGCAAAAGTTTGGGCGTTCATCGGCGACGGCGAAACGGACGAGCCGGAATCCCTCGGCGCGATCACCCTGGCATCCCGGGAAAAGCTGGACAACCTGATCTTCGTCGTGAATTGCAATTTGCAACGCCTGGATGGCCCCGTGCGTGGCAACGGGCAGATCATTCAGGAGTTGGAATCAGCGTTCCGCGGCGCCGGCTGGAACGTGATCAAGGTGCTCTGGGGCAGCGAGTGGGATCCGATTCTGGAACGCGATACCGAAGGCTTGCTCGTCAAGCGCATGGGCGAGCTGGTCGACGGCGAGTATCAAAAGCTCGTCGTTTCCTCCGGCGCTTATGTGCGCGAACAGTTCTTTGGCAGCGACCCGCGGCTGCTTCAGCTTGTGGAGCCGCTTCCGGACGAGGCGCTGCGACGCCTGCGCCTGGGAGGCCACGACCCACGCAAAGTTTACGCTGCGTATAAAGCCGCCGTCGATTACCAGGGCTCGCCGACAGTCGTTCTGGCACGTACCATCAAGGGCTACGGCCTCGGCGAAGCGGGCGAAGGCAAGAACGTCACGCACCAGCAGAAGAAACTCAACGAGGACGAGCTGCGCGAGTTCCGTTCGCGCTTCGGCATTCCTCTCAGCGACGAAGATTGCATCGAGCTGCCGTTCTACCGACCGCCGGAGGAAAGCGAGGAGATTCGGTACCTGCGCGCACGCCGCGAAGCGCTGGGTGGCTACGTTCCACAACGCAAAGTGCGCTCCAAGCCGCTCGTTGCCGAGCACGACGAGCTTTATAGGGAATTCCTGGAGGGCAGCGAGGGTAGGGAAGTTTCCACGACCATGGCGTTTGTGATGATGCTCCGAAAGATGCTCAAGGACCCGGAGATTGGCAAGCTCATTGTTCCGATTGTTCCCGACGAGGCGCGTACCTTTGGTATGGAGTCGCTGTTCCGCACCGTGGGCATCTATTCGAGCGTCGGCCAGCGCTACGAGCCCGTGGACGTGAACACGCTGCTGTACTACAAGGAAGCGAAAGACGGGCAGATTCTCGAAGAAGGCATCACCGAAGCCGGCTCCATGGCTTCGTTCATCGCCGCGGGTTCCGCGTACGCGACGCACGGCATCAACACCATTCCGTTCTTCATTTATTACTCGATGTTCGGTTTCCAACGCATTGCGGACTTTATCTGGGCTTCTGCGGACATGCGCACGCGAGGATTTTTGCTCGGCGGCACGGCGGGGCGAACCACGCTTGCTGGCGAAGGCCTGCAGCACCAAGATGGCAACAGCCACGTCCTCGCGCTACCCGTCCCCAACCTTAAGGCCTACGATCCCGCGTTTGCTTATGAAATTGCGGTCATCATTCAGGACGGCATTCGCCGCATGTACAAAGACGGCGAAAGCCTGTTCTACTACTTGACGGTCATGAACGAACCGTACGCCATGCCCGCCATGCCGGGCGACGTGAAGGATGGCATTCTCTGCGGGATGTACCCTTTCCGGAAGGCGTCGAATTCCAGGGCGAAGCTGCGTGCCCAGCTGTTCGGTAGCGGGGCGACCTTGAACGAAGCCCTGCGCGCGCAGGAAATCCTCGAGACCAAATACGGCGTCGCCGCCGACGTCTGGAGCGTTACGAGCTACAAGGAACTCTACAACGACGGGATGGAGACGGAGCGGTGGAACCGCCTGCATCCGGGCGACAAGCCGCGCGTTCCGTATGTCACGCAATGCCTCGCGGATGCCCCGGGCGTGCTTGTCGCCGTCACGGATTACCTGAAAGTGTTGCCCAGCATGGTCAGCAAATGGATGCCGCGCCGGCTTGCCGCGCTCGGAACGGATGGTTTTGGCCGCAGCGATGGCCGCGCCGCGCTGCGTGATTTCTTCGGAGTCGATTCGCGGTTCATCACGCTAGCCGCGCTGCATGAGCTGTTGGTCGACGGCAAGATCGAAAGGCCCGTAGTCGACAAAGCCATAAAAGAGCTCGGCATTAACACCGAAAAACCCAACCCCATAACCTGCTGAGGGCAGAAAGGCCTTGGCCCTTTGCCTGGTTCCGCTGGCCGTGCTTTCTGCCAGCGCACCACGAAAACAGGGTGAGACGGTTTCGCATCGGGAGCGGAAGTTGTAACCGGAGTTCGTGCGAATCTCGATCGGTCCGAAGCTGCCCGAGGCCTGTTACGCGCGCTAGCCCTCCTAGGAATCGACTTCCCGCCAACGAGGATGAGGAGTAGAGGCGAGTTGCCAGAAGAAGCGTTAGCGATCTGGTGAAGGCTGGAAAGGCGCCAAGTTCACTCATCAGACGATGGGAACCCGACGCCACCAACAGGGTTGGTAACCGCTACTCTTTCGAAACCCGCGACGAGCGGCTTGGCTTGGGCCACCGTGTCCTTCACGGCGGGCAAAGACAGTGACGCTTGGTGGCTCGTTTCGCTGTCCCAGATCTCCGTCACCCAAACGACGTTGACCTCCGCAGCATCCTTGGCCACGATGTAGCTGCGGCATCCTGGCATATTTCTGGTACCCTCCTCTAGGATTTTGATTAACGCATCGCGCAGGCCCGAGACAGCCGTAAGCTTCGCGATTAACCCGTACATGGGGTGCTCTCCTTGCGGACTTGGGCGGAGCAGTCAGGACAGGGGTAACGGCGACGGCCGCGGTGGTCAAGCACGTAGAAACGTTCGGCGTCGGGTGGGCTAAGCCTCCTCCAGTATCTCGCCCGGTTTGATTTTCCCCGTCGCCAGATTCGCCACCAGCCCCGCATTGGCCGCCAGAAAATCGTAATCCCCGAGTTCCTTGGGCAGGGCCCAGACGATTTTCTCAAACCTGCGTGGAATAAGTTCGCCTTCCGCAATCGCCGCAGCGAAAAAGAGAATTTCCAGCTCCTCCGGTGTCTCCGCGTATTGATGCACTACGCGCCCAATGGGCACACATTTCTGTATCGCAGCTCCGAGCTCTTCTTCGAGCTCGCGGCTAAGGGCCTGCTCGGGCGTCTCGCCAGATTCCACTTTTCCGCCGGGGAATTCCCACTTCAGGGGAGAGCTGTCGTTTCGGCGCCGCTGTCCAATCAGCAGCCGCCGGTCACTGCGCTCGATCACCGCTGCCACGACGGTTCTCATGGCCGGGGGCGCCCTAGAAACCTGCTGGCTCCGTCATCTTTCAGTCCTCGAGACAAACTCAGCATCGGTTTTCATCGTCCTTCGCCACTTTCTTGTCATTGGAGAATCTTCCAAAGCTGCTTTGCACCCTTCATCAGTGGCGGCCCGGGCGTGTTCAACAGCTCGTCGCTGATCACATGAACGCGGCGATTTTGAATCGCAGGCACCTCCTGCCAGGCGCGGACTTCGTAAGCCTTCTTAGGATTCGCGCGATCTCCTGCCGCCGCCCACGCCAGCACCATCACGTCCGGCCTTGCCTCGGCCACCTGCTTCTCATTCACATGCTCGCCTGGTGGAACAACCATCTCTCCGCCGCAGAAACGCACGAGTTCCGCCACCCAAGGCGGGGAACTGATGCGCGGATTCGGCCAGGCTTCACAATAAACACGCAACTTTGGCTCGTGCTTCTTTGCCTGACTCTCGATTGCCACAAACTCCCGCTGCAATTTTCCCGCGAGCGCTTCCGCCGCTTTCGCGTGGCCGACGATTCCCCCGAGCAATCGAATGTCGGCGTACACATCCGCGAGCGATCGCGGATTCATTGCCAGAAAATTCAGCGGCTGTTCGAGAAGTTTGCCAACGGTTTCTTGCTTGTACGGAACCGAGCCAATCACGAGCGTGGGCTTGAGGCGCAGAATTTCGTCGAGCGACCCCATATGCCAGCAATCGCCCAGTTTCGGCAGGTCGCCCACCGGGGCTACGTCGGCGCACCACTTGGTCACCCCTACAAGCGTCTTTTTTCCGCCGATCGCGCACAAAATCGCGGTTGCGCTCGGAGCAAGCGAAACGATCCGGTGGCCGTACGCTGCTTCTTTTTTCATGCTCCCCCAAGAGAATAGCAGACGCGTGGCCGCGCTGCCGGTGGAGCGCTCGCGCATTTGACTCCTCCCTCGGAGTGTGTTGGACTTCGTCTTCTCGTTTTGGAGGACTCCTGTGCGCCTTTCCCTTGTGGTGTTCTTTCTTGCATGGACCCTGCCGCTTCCCGCTTTTGCGCAGTCTTCGGCTGCACCCGCAAAAACAGAGTCTGTCGAATACCACGCCACCATTGACAACGTGAAATACGTCTTTGGCGTTGCGCCGCCGGTCGCGCACGTGAAGGCCGGTAACATTCTGGAAGCCAATTCGCTCGATTGTTTCGGCAACGCGCTGCAGAAACCGGGCGACAGCATGTCGCTCGTTAAGGGCGACAATCCCCTGACCGGACCTTTTTATGTTGACGGAGCGGAACCCGGCGATACCCTGGTCATCCGCATACTTGATCTACAAGTCGACGGCAAGCAGGGCGTCGGCACGTTTTCTCCTGGCTTCGGCGCCGTCAACTCCACGCATTACACACCGGTGCTCGAAGCACAACCGCTCCCCGAGCGTATGTGGTTCTATCCCATCGACAAGGAGAAAAACACCGCCACGTTTCAAGCGCTTGATTCGGATTTCAAGGTGAGTTTTCCTTTACATCCTTTTCTTGGCTGCATTGGCGTCGCTCCCGCGAACGGCGAAGCTCGCAGCTCCATTGTACCGGCGGAATTCGGCGGCAACATGGACGCTCCGGAGGTTTCCGCCGGCAACACGCTGTATCTCCCTGTGAATGTTCCGGGAGCGCTGTTTTATTTCGGTGACGGGCACGCCGCCATGGGCGATGGGGAAGTTGCGGGAAGCGCCGTGGAAGTGCCCATGCGTGCCCGCTTCCAATTCGAATTAGTGAAAGGGAAGAGCACGGGCTGGCCGCGCCTTGAAAACGAAAAGGAAATCATGTCCGCCGGCGTCTACCGCCCCGTCGATGACGCCCTGCGCATCGCCGTCACCGAGCTCATCCACTGGGTCCACACCGACTATGGTCTCTCGGAGCTCGACGCCTACGAATTGCTCTCTAAAGTCGCAAAGGTTCATCTTACCGAGATGGTCGACCCCAATTACGTGGTCATCGCATCCGTTGAGAAGAAATACCTTCCACCAAAGAAAGGGTTTGCGCCGCGATAGCAGTCCTATCCTTGATTTGAGGCTTAAGGGCGGTCCTTAGGTTCAGGAGCCCGGCGGCTTGCCGGAAGGAAACTAGCACGCACCCGGCAGCAATGTTTATACTTAAGACTGAGAACTGATAACTCGAAAAATGTTCACCGAAGCCGTTCTCAATCACTTCCGCAACCCGCGAAACGCCGGCGAGCTCCCTGATGCCACTGCAGCGGTCGAAGTTACGAATCCGGTTTGCGGTGACATCCTCAGGCTCTTCGCGCGTTTCGAATCCGGCCGCATCGCCGAAGCCCGGTTTTTGTGCCGCGGCTGCACTACCGCCATTGCGTGCGCTTCGCTGCTGACCGAAGAACTCCGCGGCCGCACGCCCGCGGAAGCGCGTGGCATCACCGCCCATTCTCTTTCCTCAGCCCTCGGCGGGCTGCCGCCTGCGACCTTTCACGGCGCCCAGCTTGCCGCTGAGGCTGTCGCCGCCCTTCTTCCCCAATTGCCGTCATGTGCGGGATAGCGCGAATGGCGATGCATGAAATGGACCGGAACTTTCGCTAGGCATCTCCTTGATTCCTTGGCCGAGCCGCCGCCGCATTAGGATACCGATACGCTTGCCGTAAGTCCGCGGGGATAGAAGAATCATTCCTGACTCTAGCGGACTAACTCTGCCGGTCCAGGGCCCGATTCAACGTTTCCGGATCATTCAGGTTCAGCACACAGCCCTGTTCACTCGTGGGAACCTCTTCGACCCCGTCCTTATGCACCCACACCACCGCTCGCGCACCGGTTTCCAGCGGCGCGCGCAAAAGCTCCGGATAAAGCGACGCGGAAAAAATCACCGGATGCCCGCGGCGTCCTTCGTAAACCGGAAGCACGATAGGCTTTTTTGACTTGTAGAATTGCGCGATCAATTCACCGACCAGCGCGGAGCTGATCAATGGATGGTCGATCAAACAAAGCAACATGCCGTCGGTCCCCGCGGGCAATTTCCGCACCGCGGCCTGAATCGAGCTCAGCTGCCCTTTTTCCCACTGCGAGTTGATGATCATTTCATTGGCTTTCAGCGGTATCGCTTTGGCGATCGATTCCGCGTCCGCGCCCAACACAACGCGCCGCACGCCGATTTCGGGATGGATGGTGATCTCGAGCAAATGTTCGAGGAAGGGCCGCCCCTGGTAGGGCAGCAGCGCTTTTGGCGAGCCCATGCGGCTCGAGGCACCGCCGGAGAGGATGACGGCGGCCAGCATCCTGTTCCTTTCAGGGCTAGGCAGTGATCTTGCTCGCGGATTCCGGCGCCGCCGGACGCTCCAGCTTCAATTTCTTGTGCTCCGCGTCCGCCGCATTTCGGCGCACTGCAACGAGCTCGGCGGTGATGCTTACGGCAATCTCTTCCGGCGACAGTGCTCCGATGTCCAGCCCCATTGGCGCATACACGCGTTCGAATTCTTCCATCTTGTAGCCCTGGTTCTCCAGTGCCTTATAAACGGACATCACTTTCCGCTTGCTGCCGATCATCCCCACGTAGCGCGCTTCGGTGCGAACCGCCCATGCCAGCACACGCATATCCTCTTTATGTCCTCGCGTAACGATCACCAGGTAGCTTGCTGCGTTCGGTCGGAGCTTCTCGAAGGCTTCCTCGTAGCTTGTGAAAAGTTCCTGCGCCATCGGAAATCGCTCTTTGTTCGCGAAGGCGTCGCGGTCGTCCACCACGGCAATAGCAAACCCCGCGGCGTGCGCGGCCCTCGCCACCGCCATCGAAACATGCCCCCCGCCAAACAAATACGCCGCCGGCTGCGGCAGGATGGGCTCGACAAAAACTTCCAGCGTACCCCCACAAATCAATCCGTTATCGTAGCTGGCCTCATTGTTCAGGTGGAAAACCATTTTCCGCGGCGCTTCTTTCTGCATCACTTCTTTTGCCGCGGCCCAGACCTCCGCCTCCACGCAGCCTCCGCCGATCGTTCCCGCGATCGAGCCGTCTTCGCGAACGAGCATCCGCGAGCTCTCATAACTAGGAATCGAGCCGTTCGTATGCACAATGGTGGCCAGCGCTCCACGCTGGCCCCGGCGCCTCATCTTTACGATTTCTTCGAACAAGTCCATCGGTTTCGGGCATTCTTCGGTCGCACAGCCCCTCGGGCGGTGCAGCCCTGTCTCTTAATGCTTCAGCCTACGGCGCGCCCTTGTTGCTGTCAATGCGCTTCGCTTTCTGGACACTACTCAGTGAGGAATGATACCGTTCAGCCTTTGCGATCGACCGAGAGGGGTCATGAAAGCGATCGTGTTTCATCAGCACGGAGGGCCGGAGGTCTTGAAATATGCGGATGCGCCGGAGCCTGCGCTCCGCGCGAATGACGTGCTGGTCCGCGTCAAGGCTTGCGCGCTGAATCATCTCGATCTTTGGGTACGCCGCGGCTTGCCCAACGTGCCGCTTCCGCTGCCGCACATTCCTGGCAGCGACGTGGCTGGCGAAATCGCCAAGATCGGCGCGGACGTAACCACGATTCGCGTCGGCCAGAAAGTCGTGCTTGCGCCGCTGGTGAGCTGCGGCAAATGCCCAGCTTGCCTCGGCGGGCTCGACAATCACTGCCGCCAAGCCACCAACCTTGGCTACATGATTGACGGCGGCTGCGCCGAATTTGTTCGCGCGCCCGAAGTGAATTGCCTCGCTTATCCCGAAGATCTCACCTGGGAACAGGCCGCCGCGATTCCTCTCGTCTTTCAAACCGCCTGGCACATGCTCATCACTCGCGCGGAACTGCAACCCGGGGAAGATGTTCTCGTCCTTGGTGCGGGCAGCGGCGTGGGCAGCGCTGCCATTCAAATCGCGAAGTTCTTTGGTGCCCGGGTCCTCACTACTGCCGGTTCCGAGGAAAAGCTCGCCAAAGCAAAAGAACTCGGTGCCGACCACCTTATCAATTACAAAACACAAAAAATTCGCGACGAAGTGCGCCGCATCACCGACAAGCGTGGCGTGGACGTGGTGGTTGAGCACGTTGGCGCGGCGAGCTGGGAAGACAGCCTCTCGAGCCTCGCGCCCACCGGCCGTCTGGTCACTTGCGGCGCGACAACCGGCTATGACGGCAAAGTGGACTTGCGTTTTCTTTTCAGCCGCCAACTCTCGCTTCTCGGCTCCTACATGGGCACGAAGTCCGAACTCCACAGGGTCATGAAGCTGGTCGCTGCCGGAAAACTGAAACCCGTCGTCGATCGCGTTTTCCCGCTCGCGGAAGCTGCTGCCGCTCACGCCTATCTCGAATCCAGCTCGCAATTCGGCAAAGTCGTCCTCTCCATCTGACCGGTCGCGAAACCTCAGGATGCACGCGAAGTCCTAGTAACAGGCTTTGTTTCAAGAGGTTGAAGCGATCGGCGATGGTCTCGAGTCCATTCCAGCGCGGCCCGGCCCCCTCGCGGACGCTTGCCGCTTGCAGGTGCGGCTCCTTGCCGTTCCCAGCATCTGTTGCGTCAAGCGCCTTAGGTTGCATGGGTTGCATGGTGGTACTATTGACACGGATGTGGTAATCCTATAGCATTATCCCTATCCACCTCGGAAGTGACAGCTACCCACCCTGCCATCTCTTGGTGCCCAGCAAGCATCCTTCTGAAATGATGGAGTTTGCACGCGGAGAAGGGCGTCCTCCATGCATTCGATGGATGCCCGTGGCCCTGCATTTGCCGGCGCGCGGCCATTGCTGTGCCTTCCCTAAGGTCTTAGCCCATGCCGGCGAGGACGCCCAGCCCCTCGCCGGAGCCTCCTCTCCTGATTTGGAGCTGCTTCCGCAAGGTCTGCTATCCTCTCGGCGTGCCCCCGCAAAGGGTGGATACAGGCAGCCATGGCCAGCTTTCAAGCGCATTTGGCGGTTTGGATTCTCAAGTGGCGCACCAAGCGCCGCCTCAAACATTGCCGCGACTACCGCCTTGCACGCGAGATTCTCCGTCCTCTCCCTTACAAGCCTCCGGCAGAGGTGCGCATCACCAATGCCTGGCTAAATGGCGTCCCTGGCGAATGGGTCGAGTCGCCCAGCTCCGCGCAAGACGTGCTCCTGCTCTATTTGCATGGTGGTGGCTATTTCGCCTGTTCTGCCGAGACGCATCGTCCCATCACCGCGTTTTTTGCTATGCGCGGCTTCCGCGTTTTCGCCCCGGACTATCGCCTGGCCCCCGAAAATCCTTTTCCCGCCGCGGTGGATGATGCCGCTGCGGTTTATCGCGGGCTCCTTTCGGAAGGCCGCTCGCGGCAGGGCATTGTGGTTGCCGGCGACTCCGCGGGCGGCGCACTCGCGCTTTCGCTCGTGCTCGCCCTCCGCGCCGCAGGCTCACCGCTTCCGGCTGCCGCTGCTCTTTTCTCTCCGTGGACCGATCTGGCCGCCACCGGCGAATCCGTCCGCACGAACGCCCGGCGCTGCGCGATCTTCCACGGCTCGGCCATCGCCCCAACCGCTCGCTTGTATTTGGCCAAGGCCGATCCGCGGGACCCGCTGGCTTCTCCGCTCTACGCGGATCTCGCAGGCCTTCCGCCCCTGCTTATCCACGTTGGCGCAAATGAGACGCTGCGGGACGATTCCACGCGGATCGCCGAAAAAGCGCGTGCCGCGGCGGTCTCGGTGGAATTGAAGGTCTGGCCGGTGGTTCCTCACGTGTGGCAGCTGGCGCCCCACAAAATCCCTGAGGCCCGCCAGTCCTTGTGCGAAAGTGCTGAATTCCTGCGCCGGCACGCTGAAGTCCACAGGAGTAGACGAGCAACGTAAACTTTTGGATGGAAAGGCCTTGCCTTGTGATCGTTTCGAGGCCCTTTTTGGGCCCGCGTCAAGCGGCTGTGTTCTCCGACACGACCCGGAATACGGGATATCGCGCGGCCACCCGCTCGAACTCGGAAAGAGGCGCATCCTTGTCGACTGCGATATGCGGCCTCGCGCCAGGAGCGCGCTTCAAGTAGGCTTTCAGGATGCGGGCCCGCCTTTCTGCGGGAACCTCTTCGAGGCGAACTTGCTCGCGACGACCGTGTCGCAGCGTCACATGGCCACCCGCTGCCTTCGCATTGCGCACCCAATTTGCGTCCGCCCCGAGCATCGAGACAAGATACCGTTCGCCGTCGACGACCGCCATGACCAGCGGCAGGCTGACGGTGCGAGCGGATCGCCGGCCGCGCACCTCCAGTGCGACCAGGTAATTGGGAGCGATCCCGAGCATGTGGACCGCGGCGGAGCATCGGTTGGCAACGCTGGCCAGCCAATTCGGGCGGCCACCACGATAGAGCCATCTCGCCAGGTTCATAAGCAAAGCATCCCGGATCGCGCGCTTAGGCAGCTTACGCAATCGCAGCGCATGAAGCCAATTCTATTCCCTTGCTCTCTCGACCGAGGAAGAAAGCGAATACAGGGTATTACCAGGCCTGCGTTACGGCTGCGACCCTAGTCACCAGCCTGGCGCTCGAAACCCCGGGGCGCGCACCGTTCGCTACAAAATTGTCCTTCATTTGTTTCAAGATGAGCGACTGTGTCAAAATGGAATGGAGAAAAGGGATGACGAGGAAAGCATGAGTACTTCTCTCGGAAAACACGCGACGCTAACGAAGCCAGAAGACTTTGGCAGCTTGCTCCAGGACGAAGGCATCATTTTCACGCAACTGGACAAGGCGGTGAACTGGGCGCGCAAGAGCTCCATCTGGCCGCTCGGGTTCGGCCTGGCTTGCTGCGCCATTGAAATGATGTCCATGGCGGCAGCGCGGTTCGACGTGGCGCGCTTTGGCGCGGAGGTCTTTCGTCCGTCGCCGCGCCAGGCCGACCTGATGATCGTGGCCGGCCGGCTTTCGCAGAAAATGGCTCCGGTCGTGCGCCACCTCTACGATCAAATGCCCGAGCCCAAGTGGGTGATTTCCATGGGCGCTTGCGCCACTTCCGGCGGTGTGTTCAACAACTACGCCATCGTGCAAGGCTGCAATCAGGTGATTCCCGTGGACGTTTACGTTCCGGGGTGCCCGCCGCGGCCGGAAGCGCTGCTCTACGCGATTCTCCAGCTTCAGAAAAAGATCGAAAACGAAAAAGGTTCGTTCAAGCGCGCTCTGAATCTCGCGTAGCGGCAGAGACTTCAGTCTATACGGATCGTCGTTCCTACAAATGGCATTGCCGCGATTCTCTGCCCTTTCTACAACGACCGTTCTGGCCTGCTGCCTCGGTTGCGGCGGCTCGGCGGACCGCCTAGCTATACCAACTGCCCCACCTCCGCCATCCCCGGCTGGTTGGACCCTTGTTTGGTCGGACGAGTTCAGCGGCCCGGACGGCTCTGCTCCGGATCCCTCGAAGTGGACCTACGACACAGGCGGCAAAGGGTGGGGCAACACGGAACTGGAGTGTTACACCAACCGTTTGCAGAACGCCCAGATCAACGGCGGCAATCTCGTTATCACAGCACAACAGGAAAATGCGCCCTTCGTTTGCTCGGACGGCTCTACGAACAGCTACACTTCCGCCCGGCTCAAGACGCAGGGTTTATTCAGCCAGGCCTACGGTCGCTTTGAGGCGCGCATCAAGGTTTCCGCAGGGCAGGGAATGTGGCCCGCTTTCTGGATGCTTGGCAAAGACATCACCACCGCCGGCTGGCCCACCTGCGGCGAAATCGACATCATGGAAAACATCGGCAAGGAGCCAGGTACGGTTCATGGCTCGCTTCACGGCCCCAGCACGACGACCCGCACGAGCGACGCCACTTCCATTTTCACCCTGCCTGCCGGCCAGGCATTTGCCGATGATTTTCACCTTTTTGCTGTCGAGTGGGAGCGGGGCGTGGTGCGTTTTTACGTGGATAGCAATCTCTACGCCACGTTCACCGAATCCCAGTGGCCCGCCGGCGGTACATGGGTTTTCGATCATTCCTTCTTCATCATTTTGAACGTCGCCGTGGGCGGCAATTGGCCGGGCTCGCCCGATAGCAGCACCGTTTTTCCTCGACACCTGCTCGTCGACTACGTCCGCGTCTACACCAGGCAATGACTCAAGCGCGCCTGGTCGATCGTGATGGGTGACTTTTGAGTCTTGGTTCGTGAGTGGCGAGGACCTCTGGTTCCCCGTCCCTCTGTGCCTCTGCGCCCCGCTGTGTTAAAACTCTTGTTTCTGATCATCAGGAGAGAATGGAGCAACCCATGAGTGCATCACCTATAACTGCCTCGAACGTCACCGCATCTCCCGACCCCGCGCGCCAGCTTTTACGCCACACGCTTGCGACCGTTGCTTATCGCGGCGGAAAAGCTTTGCGCGGCTCGCCGGATCACTTTGGCAGCTTCCATATCGGCGACAAGACGCGCACGCCGGCGCAAATTCTCGCGCATTTGGGCGATCTCTTTGACTGGGCGCTCTCGATCGCGCAAGGCGAACAGGCTTGGCACGAGTCCACGCCGCTGCCTTGGAACGCCGAGGTCGATCGCTTTTTCTCCGCGCTCGAAAAGTTCGACGATTACCTCGCTTCTTCGGAGCCGCTCCACGGTTCTGCTGAAGGTCTTTTTCAGGGCCCCGTCGCGGACGCGCTCAATCATATCGGGCAAATCGCCATGCTGCGCCGCTTGGCCGGTTCTCCCATTCTCGGCGAAAATTATTTCAAAGCCGACATCGCCGCGGGCCGCATAGGTCTCAACCAAGCCGTTCCCCGCCGCGAATTCGAGTAAAGTGTGGAGTACCATGCGCGATCTCTTTCGCACCTAGGCGGGTCGCCCGCGTCCGCGAGCGTCTGTTCGACAGCATGGGTTGCGTTTTTCTTGGCGTAGGGTGCGAATAGGCTTAAAGTGTCCGAACTTGCATCGAGTGGCCGCTTTCTTTAGCGATGAAGCTGGCAGTGTATGTTGCGCGAAGCCCCACCGTAATTGATGCTAGCGTCCTTTCGAAGGAGACACCTCGGCGTTTTGTCTCTCCGGTCGGCGATGCCAGTGGAAACCCTAGTCCTAGTGCGTGACTGCGGGTACTTCTTCCAGGCGCTCTTCGTGGGTCGCCCGGATGATTTGTAGTTCGACGTCAGTGGCGTGGAACGGGTACCGGACGGTGCCAAGCACGCCGCATTCCGCCAGCTCTTTCAGATCCACCAAATCGCTCACTTCCGTTGTCAAGACCACGTGCGGCGCCTGCCCAGCGGAGTGGGCGTGGT
>Ga0182032_10000277_pt1 | contig 20035 bp, 11 predicted proteins | sample tim00Cox00000000_FD_125970 | JGI IMG/M metagenome (GOLD analysis project Ga0182032, IMG submission 125970) | Lab enrichment of tropical soil microbial communities from Luquillo Experimental Forest, Puerto Rico - timezero.00C.oxic.00.000.000 | ecosystem: Environmental > Terrestrial > Soil >... | reverse complement strand
CGCCAAAACCGTTATCGATGTTAACCACGGCAACGTTAGGAGTGCAACTGTTGAGCATCCCTAACAAGGCGGCCAGCCCCTTGAAGCTCGCTCCGTACCCGACGCTGGTAGGGACGGCAATCACGGGAACCGCCACCAGCCCCCCCACAACACTGGGCAGGGCACCTTCCATCCCCGCGGCCACAATGAGAACGCGCGCCTGGCGAAGATGGCGACTCTCACCCAGCAGGCGATGGATGCCCGCGACGCCCACATCGAAGAGCTCCTGGACGCGGTTGCCCATCGTCTCGGCGGTAACCAAAGCTTCCTCGGCGACCGGAATATCCGTCGTCCCCGCCGATACAATCAAGACGGTACCCTTGCCCAGGATTCTGCGGTTACACCGAATCACTATGGCACCAGACAAGGGGTGGAACTCGGCTCGCTTGTCCAGTTTTCGGACACGCTCGAACAGGACTGCATCGCCGCGGGTAATGAGTATGTTGTGGCCGCGGGGCAACATCCGCCGTACGACGCCTTCCACCTGCTCAGGGCTCTTGCCACGCCCAAAGATAACCTCCGGGAATCCCTGCCGAAGAGACCGGTGATGATCGATCTTGGCGTAACCCAGGTCCTCATAAGGCAGATCGCGGAGGTGGTCCACCGCCTTCTCCACGCTGAGGCTTCCGCGCCGAACCCGGCGCAAGATCCTGGTGATTCCTTCTGCTGTCAACTTCTCAACTCTCCCCATGTCAGCGCTCAAAAGCCGGTCAGGGACAAAAAAAGAGTTAACCGCACCGAACCAGTATAGCAGGCGACGCAGCTTGCGCGATTTCTGGCTGGCGGTGCGGCTCGACAGGGCTTGGTTAAACCAAGTATGAACTCTGCGGATAGTAAGTATACAGTACCTATAACGGCTGGAAGATAATGCCGGAGTATTTAAATCCGCGCTTGACTATCGGACCATACCGCGTTAAGATAACAGTCTGACACACCAGAACTTAAGCTGAAAAGGGGGACTTCATGGACTTCCAGATTGGGGACAAAGTCGTCTACCCGAATCAGGGTGTGGGCGTGGTCGAACAGATCTCGACTCGAAATCTGACCGGTCGGCCCGAGATGTTTTATCTTTTGAAGCTCAATTCCAGCGGCTTACGAGTGATGGTGCCGATGAGCAACGTCAATAACGTCGGATTGCGCCGTGTCGCCCGGACTCGGGAGATTGGGACGGTCATCGACTACCTGAACAGCGGCTCCAGCAAAGCTCCGCACGACTGGAAGGGAAGGTTTAAGCAGAACTCCGAGAAGATGCGGAGCGGCTCCATCCAGCAAATTGCGGAAGTTTTCAAAACGCTTCTGGTGTTGAATCAGGCCAAGCCTCTGTCGTTCCGTGAAAAAAGGATGCTCGATCGATCGTGGCAGCTTCTCGTAGATGAGATCGCGATGGTGCGCGAACTATCCAAAGAGTCCGTGGAAGCTCTGCTCGCCAAAGCCCTCAGCAAGTCCAACCTGAAAGTGATTCCTCCCAGTTAGGGCCGGCTACGCCCGATCCTTTCTCGGCATCGAGCGGCTATTTTGCCCCCCGGGCTAATGTAAGAGTCTGTATGAAACCGCCTTCCCCTGCGGCTTGTGCCGCCTGCGGTGGGGGGAAAGGCCTTTCCGTTCACCAGGCGGAGAGAGGCCTTAGAAATCAACGCGATGGCGTCCCGCTACCGAAGCCGCAGGCCTTCGCACAGCGGGCGGCAAAGCCGCTTTGCCCGAAGTTTTCACACAAACTCCGGAGGCGGGGGGGTGGCTTCGCCCGGGCGTCCGGGCCGCTTGCCATTGCTGCCACAATATGTTGGGGTGGGGCGAAAAAAAACTACAAATGCTTGTACTTTTTTCTTGACATGCCTGATTTGCGGCGTTACCTTTCTGTTTGCGCTCTCAGGAGCCGACGCGCTGGGGCGGAATGAGCGCGGTTGCCTGTGACTCGAAGGGGATCGGGCCGACAACCTCAAACCGAAAAAATCAGGGCTACGTCGCGGTTCAAAGGGCACGGTATGCTGGTCAGGTTTATTACTCACTCAGTGATAAAACAAGTTTTATATACTCTTCATATAAATACTTCAGAGGACCGTCGAGCGCTCTGGGTGATGCCCAGCGTTGACTCGTGTAACGGGCGTCCGGGTCAGCAGGGGCTTCGCAAGAACCCACAGTCAGCAATGAATGTTGAACATCATCAAGAAATCGGTTCTGCCAAGGGTGCCGAATTTGGAAAGACGGGTACGTTCTTGCCCTACCGTGTCCTCGGTTGTCCCACGGGTCGTCGGGTGGTAGACTTGTGACAAATTTGAGCGCATCAAATGAGGGGAGGAGCAGAACATGGCACAAGGTGAGGCTGTTTCGATGGCGCCTGTGAGCGCGCAGTCGTCTGTCTCGTCCCAGAGTGCTGCCAACCGAGGCATTACGGTCAGGCGCTTCTTTGCCAAGCCTGGCCTTCACCCGTTTGATGAGATCGAATGGGAACTGCGCACCGCTTCCATTCAAAACGAAAAGGGACAGACCATCTTTGAGCAACGCAACGTCGAAGTGCCCAAGGACTGGTCCATAACGGCCACGAACATAGTGGCTTCCAAATACTTTCACGGGAAGCTCACAAGCGCGGAGCGCGAATCGAGCGTCCGCCAACTGGTGAGCCGCGTTGCGGACACTATTGTCCGGTGGGGTGTGGAGGGCGGCTATTTCCACACCGAGGAAGACGCCGCGAACTTCCACGGCGAGCTCACGCACCTGCTCGTTCGTCAAAGAGCAGCTTTCAATTCACCTGTCTGGTTCAACTGCGGTCTGTGGCACAAGTACCATCGCAGCTCACAGGGCGGCGGCTGGTACTGGGACGTAGCCACGGGCAGCGTGAAGAAGGAGACCGAGGCCTACCGTCACCCGCAGTGCTCTGCCTGCTTTATCAACTCCGTTCAGGATGACCTCGAAAGCATCCTCAGTCTTGCCAAGACCGAGGGGATGCTCTTCAAGTGGGGTTCGGGTACGGGTACGAACCTCTCGCCACTGCGTTCCTCCCTGGAATCGCTGTCGGGCGGCGGTGTGGCCTCGGGTCCCCTTTCCTTCATGAAGGGTTACGACGCCTTTGCAGGCGTCATTAAGTCGGGCGGCAAAACGCGGCGCGCCGCCAAGATGGTGATTCTGAACATCGACCATCCGGACGTTGTGGACTTTATCGAGTGCAAGGCCAAAGAGGAACGCAAGGCCTGGGCGCTGGTCGATGCGGGCTATGATGCCTCGCTTGACGGCGATGCCTACAGTTCTATTTTCTTCCAGAATGCCAACAACAGCGTGCGGGTGACGGACGAATTCATGCAGGCGGTGGTCGAAGACCGCGATTGGACGACGAAGACCATCACTGCCGGCGAGCCGGTGGAGACCTACCGCGCGCGGGAGCTGATGAACAAGATCGCCGCGGCGGCGTGGCAGTGCGGCGACCCCGGCATGCAGTTCGACACCACCATCAACCGCTGGCATCCCTGCAAGGCGACGGCTCCTATCAACGCCTCCAACCCTTGCAGTGAATACATGTTTCTGGACGATTCGGCGTGTAACCTCGCCTCGCTGAATCTGATGAAGTTCCTCACTCCCGACGGCAAGTTTGATGTCGAAGCCTTTCGCCACGCCGTCGACATCATCATTACGGCGCAGGAAATCCTGGTTGACAACGCCAGCTACCCGACGGAGAAGATCGCGCGAAACTCGCACGACTTCCGCCCCCTCGGCTTGGGGTACGCGAACCTGGGCGCGTTGCTCATGGCCAACGGCTTGCCCTACGACTCCGACGCCGGACGCGATTTTGCCGGCGCCATCACCGCCGTCATGCACGGCCAGGCCTACCTGACGTCAAGCCGCATTGCGGCAGAGTTGGGGTCGTTTGCCGGTTACGCTGTCAACCGAGATCCCTTTCTGGGCGTGATCTCCATGCACCGCAACGCCCTGCAAAACATCAATCCGCGGAACGTGCCCCAGCCATTGTGGGAAGGGGCGAAGAAGATCTGGGACGAGTGCCTGGCGAGCGGCATGAAGTACGGCTACCGCAACGGCCAGGTGACGGTGCTGGCGCCGACCGGCACGATCGGTTTCATGATGGACTGTGACACGACAGGCATCGAGCCTGATCTGGCGTTAGTGAAGTACAAGAAATTGGTGGGCGGCGGGCTTATTAAGATTGTTAACAATGTGGTCCCCTTGGCCCTCCTGAAGCTGGGTTACAACGAGCAGCAGGCCAGTGAAATCGTCAACTATATCGACCAGCATGGGACGATTGAAGGTGCACCGCATCTCAAGGAAGATCACTTACCGGTGTTCGATTGCTCTTTGAAGCCTGCCGGCGGAAAACGCTCCATCCACTACATGGGCCATGTGCGGATGATGGCGGCCGTGCAACCTTTTCTCTCCGGGGCCATCTCCAAGACCGTTAACTTGCCCGAGGAAGCGACAGAGAAAGATATCGTCAACGCCTACATCGAGGCGTGGCGCCTGGGCATCAAGGCCATCGCTATTTACCGCGACGGATCAAAGCGCACTCAGCCGCTCAACGCTGCCGGGACTCGGAGTTCGGGATCCGGGAATTCCGATTCGGGTCCGCAGCCCGACCTGGTCGAGAACGAACGATGCACTGAAAGGCTCAATCCGTTACCCGTTTCGGAGGCCGAGGCCCAAAACCCGAAACCCGAATCCCGAACCCCGAGCGCTGTCCGGCTCAAGCTCCCCGACGAGCGTCAGGCCATCACCCACAAGTTTTCGGTGGGCGGGCACGAAGGCTACCTGACGGTCGGGCTCTACAACAGTGGGTTACCTGGAGAAATCTTCATCACCATGGCGAAGGAAGGCTCCACCGTCTCCGGGCTGATGGATTCCTTCGCCACCGCAGTTTCCCTGGCCTTGCAGTACGGCGTGCCTCTCAAGGTGCTTTGCGACAAATTCAGCCACACGCGCTTTGAACCTAGCGGCTGGAGCAGTAACCAGGAGATCGGCTACGCAAAGTCGCTCATGGACTACATCTTTCGCTGGCTGGCACTGAAGTTCCTCCCGAGGGACGCGCAGCCGAAGGAGAATGTAAGCCTCGCCCCCCCTAATGGCGCCGAGGTAGCGGACGCCGCCCAGCTGGCGGCGAAGTTCTCCTCCGCCGCCAGCGAGCGAACGTCCGAGCACGCGGTGCGCACCGTCCAACCCCACCCTACTGGAGTCGTCCACGAAGACGATGCCCCTAGTTGCTCCGATTGCGGCGCCATCATGGTGCGCAACGGGTCGTGCTACCGCTGCATGAACTGCGGGAGCACCAGCGGGTGTTCGTAGAGGGGACAGTAGGCAGTAAGCAGAAGGCAGTAGGCAGTATGCTTACGACCAGCGGCGGTCGCTGACGTCTAGCGCACCGGGTCAGGCGCCGGACTGGAGCATGGATTGCGGGGCCCGAGCGGCTTCTAGTAGCAAGTGAAGAAGGGAATGATCTTGCAGGAGAGAGTCACAAAGGTTGAGGAATTCTTTAGAAGGAAGGTACCACTGGGAACCCTCAATTTCCTCCGGGTGGAAGACGTCCCGCAGAACGGACGGGTCATCGGGAAAAGTCTACGGACCGAAGAACCCAGAGGGGGCGCCACGACCTTTGAATGCCGAAGACCACACTGATGCAGGCTCTTAGCTCTTACAACCCGGATCGACACTCTGTGATCGGGCCTGCCTTGCGCACTATCGAAAACAGGGAGCAAGGCTTCACTGTGGAGAGCCATTTCTCGGAAAGGGGCGTGTTCGCGCAATTTGTCTGGCCGGACTGGCCCGAACCGCTCTCTCGTGAAATTGCCGCGCGTGTTGAGCAATTCCACCATGACCACCGGGAGTTTCGGCTCGTCAAGGAAGGATCCAAGGATTGGACCGCGGTCTCCCGCGACTGGCGTACTGATCCGGAGTCGGTCGCGGTCATTGCTCAGTCCTTCTCCAGGCACTTCGGAGAGGACCGCGTAGCCTGGGTGGAGTCACAAAGGGACGCAAGGGGGAGAATCGGTGGGCAGTGCAAAATTGAGGGTCTTGGAGAAGTGCTGCTTCACCTGTTCTGGAGAGACTCCTCTGCGGTGCCCTTAGGAGTGCTCACGGACTCGGACACGGTAGCGTTTCAGCAGAGCGCCAACGAGGTGTTTCGCTGGGCACAACAGCGAATCAAGCCGATCTTGGACACCCTCCATGACAAGCTGAGCGAGTTGTACGGCGAGCGTTTCCGGGGTCTTTACGTCTTCGGGTCGTACGCTAGGCCTGATGCAGGCATCCGTTTGCCGGAGAGCTCCGACCTCGATGTTGCTTTGATCCTGTCGGACTTCGAAAACGTGTACAACGAGATCCAGCGCATCGGGGACGTGACCTACGACCTCGGGCTGGAGCACGGGCTGGGCATCTCCGTCGCTCCCATTCGCGAAGCTGACTACAGGGAAGGACGGACCAACTTCACCCGAGTTATCTCGGAGTATTCGATTCCGATCGAATGAACGAGGATATTCGCGCCCACCTGCGGAGTGCTCACGAGAGACTCAAAGATGCCGAGGTGCTGCTCTCGCTGAGTCGACGCGGGCGCTGTTAACCGCACGTACTGGACAATGTTTGAGACTGCTCGTGCTATGCTCGCTTCTCGCGGGGTTAAGGTCGAAAGCCACGATGGCGCTATAATCAAGTTTGGCGAGTTGTTCGCGCGGACCGATGAGCTACCACGCGAGTTTGGCCGCATGTTAAACGACGCTTTTGAGCTTCGGAAAGATGCTGATTATGCGATTGACGCCGAGCTGAAATACCCTGCGAAGTTGCGGAACAAGAACTCCGTAAGGCGAAGGAATTCTTAGCGATGGCGGAACAATTCCTGAAGGGGGCCGGAGGCGATTGTGAATAACCTGGGAGAAGCCAAGCGGCTTCCCATCGATGTTCGTGAAGCGTTGAAGGCCATCTGTACCACGGGCAAGGGCCGCTGCTGGCACTGCGATGCCAAGCTACCCAAGGCGCGACGCGCCATTCGCGAGGGTTGGGACGTACAGCGCATCGACGATTACCCAGTGGCCAGCATCATCCTGGTGTGTCCGGCCTGCCTGAGGCAGCATGCAGCAGCGGACAGCGACCGTAATATCGGCCGGAGGGCTGTCGATCCAGCCGTGGATCGGCGATCGCTCCACACCCGGCCAATCCTGGCGCCGGGAGAAACCTAGTTGCCCCGCCTAATTGTTGACCATAAGCGCCAGGGGCTTCGGTCTGATCTCGCCAAGCTACTGCTCCCCAAATTTTGTTGTTGACAAGTAAGTAATCTATGATATACTTAATGCTTGGAGCCGATCCATGCAACGCGCGCACATCCAGGCTTATGAAAACGACCTACTTTGGGTTCCAACCTTTGCGCCGGCGTGGAGCGCAGGGCAGGGAAGCACCGCCTAAGCATACTCAAAATGAAGGGACATCCCACGATGTTACTGAAAATAAAGGATGACAGAAATGCCGATTGGGATATCCCAGAATGTTACTTAAAACAAAAGACTTAACAGTTTTCTCCGATTATCTCACTGAAAATAAACGGCTTGACTACACCCCTTCGAGTCGCGAATTTCGTTCATTTTTTGCCGCATGGACGTAGGGCCGACCCTCGGAGCGGCGTTGGCCGGGGCAAGTCGCGGTTCTACAACCGGAACCTCAAGGGCGAAGGCCTTGGCCTGCTAGTAGACCGATTCCGAAATAACATGGCTATAGGGCTGGCGCAGACCTTTAGGTGTGCGATCCCGTATCACGCAAGCAACCAGCGCAGACCTAAGGTCTGCGCCAGCCGGAGTGCATTGGGTCAACTCACAGAGCCGGGGACCGAACCTGAAGACTGCCCACCACCTGAGTCCATTCACCGTGGGGCCCACTCGCCGCGCGTCGGCCGCAAGAGGAGAGTTCGAGCGATGAGGTGGATAGGCGATCTCGTCGCCGACACCACAACGAAACCAGTTAATTCTCCTGTTGACTACCGAGCCAGCATATTCTAATAATCGCGTGAGATCGTTCGCAACGGAAAAGGCCTCCTGAAAAGGCAGACGCCGCGCGATGAACTTCGTAAACACGCCTGAGCCTGTAATCCTGACCATCGCTGGGTTCGATCCTTCCGCTGGGGCCGGGATCACTGCCGACCTGAAGACGTTCGCCGCCCACGGCTGCTACGGTGTCGCGGCCATCACGGCGATCACGGTCCAGAACACCCAAGGAGTTGATGATGTCCACCCGGTAGAGGCGCATGTGTTGAAGGAGTGCTTGCGGGCGCTGCTGGCGGACACCAGCGTCAAGGCTTTCAAGGTGGGCATGCTAGCGACGCGTGCCAACGCCGCCGCCATCCACGAGGTGCTAGAGGCAAACGCCTCGCTGCCGGCGGTGCTCGATCCTCTTGTCCGCTCGACCAGCGGGTATGACCTCATTGACCCCCAGGGCCTGGAATTCGTGCGTGACCATCTGCTGCGCCGGGCGACCGTCATCACACCCAACCTGCATGAGGCAACGGCTCTCACCGGCATGAACGTGCAGAGCCTGGAAGGGATGAAGGCTGCCGCTCAGAAACTGCTCGAGCTCGGGGCGCGCGCTGTGGTGGTGACGGGAGGCCATCTCGAACGCCCGATCGATGTGTTCACCGACGGTTCCGGCCTGCAAACTTTCTCCGGCGACCGGGTGAAGCCGGAAAACATCCACGGCGCCGGCTGCACTTTCTCCTCCGCCATCGCCGCCCACCTCGGACACGGCCGTCAGCTGGCCGAAGCGATTGTTCTGGCCAAGGCCTACGTTACCGAGGCCATTAAGAAGGCTTACCCCGTGGGCTCCGGCCGCGTGCCCTTGAATCATTTCTATCGCACCCAGGAAGCGTCGCGCATCGCCGCTCACCCGCCTGCGGTACTGGGACCAGTCCACTGAGAGAATAAGAGAATAAGTGAGGCCTGTTTTTATGAGAACCATGACCGCCAAAAACGACACAGCGGCACTCCGCAGCCGGGACTGGTTTGGCGGGAACGACCTCCAGGGACTCTCTAACCGGGCCTACTTGCGGGCTGAGGGTTTCACCTCGCAGGTCTTCGATAACAAGCCCGTAGTGGGCATCTGCAACTCGTGGAGCGAGCTGACCACCTGCAACGCCCATTTGCGACAGGTTGCCGAGGCCGTGAAGCGCGGTGTGTGGGCAGCCGGAGGTTTTCCCCTCGAGTTCCCCACCATCTCGTTGGGCGAGGTTCTGATGAAACCCACCACCATGCTCTATCGTAACCTCATGGCCATGGACGTAGAGGAATGCATCCGTGCCTATCCGCTCGATGCCGTCGTGCTGCTCTCCGGTTGCGACAAGACGACACCGGCAGAGTTGATGGGGGCGGCGAGCGCGGACGTACCTGCCATCATGGTGACCGGTGGGCCCATGCTGCGCGGCATGTATCGGGGTCAGACTCTGGGCTCCGGCACCGACTCGCGCAAATACTGGAGCGAAATGCGCGCCGGGCGACTGAGCGAAGAGGAGTGGTGCGAGATCGAAAGTTGCATTTCGCGCAGCGCCGGTCATTGCATGGTGATGGGTACAGCCTCAACTATGACCAGCCTGGCTGAAGCGTTGGGCATGACGCTGAGCGGGTGCGCCAACATTCCTGCTGCCGACTCACGCCGCCTGGCGGTGGCCGAGGAGAGTGGACGTCGCGCTGTGGCAATGGCTCTGGAGGGCCTTCGCCCCAGCCAGATCCTCACTCGCGAGGCGTTCGAGAACGCTATCCGGGTCAACATGGCCATCGGAGGCTCAACGAACGCCATCATCCATCTCGTGGCGATCGCCGGCCGATTGGGCATTGACTTACCGCTGGAAAAATTCGACGCGATTTCCCGCAGCACACCCTTTATCACAAACATCCGGCTGTCCGGCGATTTGCTGATGGAAGACATGTATTATGCGGGCGGCTTGCCTGCGGTTATCAAGGAGTTGGGTCCATTGCTACATCTTGACGCGCTGTCAGTGACAGGAAAGAGCATCGGCGAAAACGTCGCCAGCGCGAGTTGCTTCAACCGTGAGGTCATCCGGCCGCTCGGCGCGCCACTGAAGCCGGAGGGCGGCACAGTGATCCTCACAGGCAACCTGGCGCCGCACGGCGCGGTGCTGAAGCAATCCGCCGCCTCGCCCCACCTGCTCAAGCACCAGGGCCGCGCCGTGGTGTTCGAGAACTACCAGGACATGCTGGCGCGGGTGGACGACCCGGGCTTGGACGTGGACGAGAACTCTGTGCTGGTGCTGAAGAGTGCTGGTCCCAAGGGCGCGCCGGGAATGCCGGAGTGGGGCGATATGCCCATCCCGGCCAAGCTGCTTAAGGCCGGCGTCCGCGACATGGTGCGCCTCAGCGATGCGCGCATGAGCGGCACGGCATTTGGCACCGTCGTGCTGCATGTTTCGCCGGAGTCGGCCGTGGGCGGACCGCTGGCAATTGTTCGGAACGGCGACAGGATTGAACTCGACGTTCGCGCCCGGCGCCTCGAGCTGTTGATCCCCGGACCGGAGATACAGAACCGCCTCGACGCATGGCGTCCGCCCCTTCCGCATTACAGGCGCGGCTATGGAAGAATGTATCTGGACAACGTGCTCCAGGCGCACGAGGGCTGTGACTTCGGTTTCTTGAGACCGGCTGCGGGAGCTTAAGGAGACTAGCACGCCAGTCTAAGTAGCAAAAAGGGAGGCGGCGCCAATCGCGCCAGCTCTTGCCGGCTCGGCGGCGTCCGGGAAGTTGTCGAGCGATGCAGTGTTGTTGATTACTAATATGCTAACTCTGAGTAGAGTATATAAACTAAACCTTGACGGCTGCAACCAAATCGTGGTATACGCTAGTCATGAAAACTACGAAATGTCCTAACTGCGGCTCCTCTCGGAGCGTACGTTCACCCAGCGGTCGCCACTTGATTTGTATGGACTGCCAATTTATTTTGGTGCGGCCCCGGAGCGCACGCCACACCAGGCGCGGAGCTGGTGTGCGGCCTGTTCGTCCCAACGACCAGCCAGTGGTTGAATCCGGAAGCTAGGGTTGTGTCCGTTCCCGCCGCATTGCTAGGCCTCTAACGAAAGGATAGGTGTCGCTCTGCGCGAGGGCCCTCTTGCGTTGCGCTTTTTTGCCACAAGGTAAGTCGACCATCACTTGGCGCTATCCGCCTCATGGCGGCGCGCAGCACCTGGGCGCGACGTTTGTGACCGTCCGATTCAGGAACCTTTGTGTGGCCGTCAGCATCCAAGACTGAACCCTAAGGAAGTGGGGGCTATTCTCGCGGACATCTGATCGCGAAGTGAGGTTCCTTGGCGGCAGCCACGCCGTGCTGCCGCTCGGAGATGGGAAGGGCGGGGATTCGGGAAGGAACAGAACCATGAGGACTCGAGCGTTAGGGCAGCTTGGCTCCAACTGCAACGCTCTGCTGCGCGTCGCGGCCGACATGGTTTTGCTTACCACTTCCATCTTCTGCATCGCCGCCTGCTCCGGTAACGGCGCGCGTGGTAACCCTGAGCAGCCGAAGCAGGCCATGATGTTCCCGGCCGTGCCGGTGATGGTCGGCACCGTCTCGCTCAAAACGGTTCCAGTCGAGGTTCGGGTCATCGGCAACGGTGAGGCTTACTCCACCGTACAGGTGAAATCACAGGTGGACGGTCAAGTGGAGCACGTCTATTTCCAAGAAGGCCAAGATGTGAAGAAGGGCGACTTGCTCTTTACAATCGATCGCCGCCCCTTTGAAGCCACACTGCAGCAAATGCAGGCGAATTTGGCTCGGGATGTGGCGCAAGAGAAAAATGCCGAAGCGCAAGCCGAGCGCAATGAGCAACTCTTCAAGGAAGGGATTATCTCCAAGGACCAGTACGACCAGTTCCGCACGAATGCCGATGCCTTGAAGGCCGCGGTGCGAGCGGACCAAGCGGCGGTAGAAAATGCGAAGATCCAGCTGGGCTACTGTTCGGTCTACTCTCCCATCGATGCGCGAACCGGCGCGCTGATGATTCATCCAGGAAACGTGGTAAAGGCCAACGATGCAGCGTTGGTGGTGGTCAACCAGATCACCCCGCTGTACGTCAACTTCTCGGTGCCGGAGCAGTATCTGGCCGAAATCAAGCGGTTTATGGCGGGCGGCCGGCTGCAGGTGCGAGCCACCGCTCCCAATGACCAACAGCATTCCGAGGACGGCTTCGTATCATTCGTCAACAACACTGTCGATGCCAATACAGGAACCATCCTGCTGAAGGGAACCTTTGCCAATCCGGAGAGAAGGCTTTGGCCGGGTCAGTTCGTCAACGTGGTGCTGATCTTGACGTCAAAGCCGAACGCCGTCGTCGCCCCGTCCCAGGCCGTGCAGACCGGACAGCAAGGCCAGTATGCCTTCGTCGTCAAGGACGATCGCACAGTGGACCTGCGGCCTGTCGTTCCCGGTCTCACTATCGGAGGCGAAACCGTGATCGAGAGGGGACTGCGGCCCGGAGAGACAGTCGTCACGGACGGGCAGTTGCTGCTCTATCCGGGGGCGAGGGTGGAAGTCAAGAGAGAATTGAACCGTTGATCCATCAGGCTATCGGGTGATTGAGCGATTGAGCGATTGAAGTCGGGTAGCGCAGACTTTCGCTTCTCAGAAAGTCAGCCGTTGTCCGGGCGGAAGAGCCGCAGAGTTCGAAAAGCGCAAACTCTGCGCTACCCCTGCTGGACCAAGGATCACAGCACCTTCAAGAATCTCAATCACCCAATGACCAAATCGCTCAATCGCTAAATGCGAGCTTCATGAATATCGCAGAAGTCTTCATCCGCCGGCCAATAATGACCACGCTGGTGATGTCGGCTATCCTGGTGTTCGGCATTATCGCCTATCGCCAGTTGCCGGTGAGCGACCTGCCGAACGTGGACTACCCGACCATTCAGGTCAGCGCCGCGCTTCCCGGAGCCAACCCGGACACAATGGCTTCTGCCGTAGCGACCCCGCTCGAGCGGCAGTTTTCCACAATCGCTGGCCTGGATTCCATGAGTTCGGTCAACACCCAGGGGTTCACTTCGATTACCCTGCAGTTCACACTGAGCCGCAACATTGACGCGGCGGCACAGGATGTGCAGGCCGCCATCGGCGCAGCCCAAGGTTTGCTTCCAACCGATATGCCGAGCCCTCCCGCGTATCAGAAGGTGAATCCGGCCGACGAGCCCATTATTTACATGTCGGTGGGCTCGGAGACGCTTCCACTCTCCACCGTGGACCGCTACGCGGATACTGTGATGGCACAGCGGATTTCCACCGTTAGCGGTGTCGCGCAGGTCCAGGTCTTCGGCGAGCAGAAATACGCCGTGCGCGCTCAACTTGACCCCAGGGCTCTGGCCGCGCGCGGCATCGGCATCGACGAGGCGACGGCAGCTATTCAGCGCGGCAATGTCAACATGCCGACCGGGCTGCTGACAGGCGCGCACAAGGCCTTCTCCGTCCAGGCCAACGGCCAGCTCCTGGACTCAGCGGCCTACCGCCGGTTGATCGTGACGTACCGCAACGGCTCGCCGGTCCGCTTGGACGAACTGGGCAACGTCATGGACAGCGTTCAGAACGACAAAGTCGCCATGTGGTACAACAATACTCGGGCTGAAGTGCTCGCCATCCGCAAGCAGCCGGGCACAAACACCGTCCAAGTGGTGGACAACATCAAGAAGCTATTGGCCACCTTCAGGTCGCAGTTACCCGCTTCCATCGTGTTGCAAATTGCTTACGATCGCTCTGAAACCATTCGCGAGTCAGTCCAGGACGTCAAGTTCACGCTTTACCTGACCATCGCTCTGGTGGTTATGGTGATCTTTCTTTTCCTGCGCAATCTCTCGGCGACTGTTATTCCCAGCCTGGCGCTGCCCATGTCGATCATCGGCACTTTCGCTGTGATGTATTTGCTGGGTTACACCGTCGACAATCTGTCGCTCATGGCGCTGACCCTGTCGGTAGGATTCGTCGTAGACGACGCCATCGTCATGCTGGAGAACATCGTCCGCCATATGGAGATGGGCGAAGACGCGCTCGAGGCTGCGCTTAACGGTTCCAAGGAAATCAGCTTCACCATTCTTTCCATGACGCTTTCGCTGGCCGCCGTCTTCATTCCTGTGCTTTTTCTGGGGGGCATTCTCGGCCGCCTCCTTCACGAATTTGCCGTGACCATCACGGCTGCGATTCTTGTATCCGGCTTTGTCTCCCTCACGCTAACCCCCATGCTCTGTAGCCGATTCGTGCGTCCTCCGGCAGCCGAAAAACACGGGCGCGTGTACGCCGCTTCGGAGAGCGTCTTTCAGGGGATGCTAAAGGCTTACGACTGGAGCTTGAAAGGGGTTCTGCGACACCGCTTCGCTACGTTGGTGGCTTCGGTGGCCCTGTTGGTCGGAACCCTCTATCTTTTCTTTCAAATCCCCAAAGGTTTTCTCTCCAGCGAGGACTCTGGTTTCATTATCGGCTTCACCCAGGCGCAGCAAGGCATCTCCGTCGAATCCATGCGGGAACACCAACTGGCTGTTACCGAGATTGTGAAGGATGACCCCAATATCCAAAGCGTGTTCTCGCTGTCGGGTGCCGGTTTCGCCGGGTTTGCGGGCAACACCGGTATCTTCTTCTGTCACCTGAAGGATTCCTCCGAACGGCGACTTGCGCCGCCTCCGGCGCGGGAGGCGATCATGAAGGTGCCAGGGGTAATGGCTCTTTACCTGTGGCTGACTTCGATCTGGCCGAAGCATATGAGTACCGACGATGTAATCAACGAGCTGCGCCCCAAGCTGTTCTCCGTGCCGGGCATTATGGCGTTCATGCAGAACCCACCGCCCATCCAGATCGGCGGTCGGTTGACCAACAGTCCCTATCAGTTCTCACTCGTTGGCACAGACACCACCGGGCTGTATCAGCAATCAAACTTGCTGCTGGCCAAGATGAGTCAGATTCCCGGGCTCCGGGACGTAAACACAGACTTGCAAATCGCGAACCCCCAGGTGAACGTGGAAATCGACCGGGATAAGGCATCCGCGTTAGGCGTCACAGCCTTCCAGGTTGAGGACGCGCTGGCTTCCGCCTATGGGGACCGGCAGATTTCCACCATGTACCGGCCCGAGAACGAATACAAGGTGATTGTTGAGCTTGAGCCTCAATACCAGAGGGATCCCAATGTGCTTTCCATGCTCTACATCCGGTCCTCAGCAGGACAACTGGTTCCGCTGAACTCCGTGGCCAAGTTCACCCAGAACCTCGGACCTCTGGCGGTGAACCATACTGGTCAGCTTCCTTCGGTTACCATAAGCTTCGGCCTCAAACCGGGTGTCGCTCTGGGGGACGCCGTTAACCAGGTGAATGAACTCGCCCGCAAGACGCTGCCCGCCACCGTCACTGCCAGCTTCCAGGGGGAGGCTGAGGCTTATGAGCAATCGTTGGTGGGCCTGGGAGCCTTGCTCGTTCTGACCATTTTCTTGATTTACGCGCTGCTGGGTATCCTGTATGAGAGCTTCATTCATCCCCTTACGATTCTCTCCGGGTTGCCCTCCGCTGGCTTTGGAGCGATTGTCGCGCTGATGCTCTTCAATTACCCATTGAACCTCTACGGCTTCGTGGGCATCATCATGCTCATCGGCATCGTGAAGAAGAACGCCATCATGATGATTGACTTTGCGCTGGACGCGCAGAGGAAAGAGGGCAAGAGCGCCCCGGAAGCTATCTATCAGGGCTGCCTGATCCGATTCCGTCCCATCATGATGACGACCATGGCGGCGCTGATGGCTACGCTGCCCATTGCTCTGGGCTTCAGCGCCAGCGCGGAAACGCGCCGCCCGCTCGGGTTGGCGGTGGTAGGCGGCTTGTTGGTCTCACAGCTCCTGACGCTTTACATCACGCCGGTCTATTACACCTACCTTGATACGTTCCAGCATGCACTGAGCAGGCTTCGGCGCAGGCGTCGGGCTCACTCCGGAAGGGCTGAGGCGGCCGAGCCCAGCGAACTCGAGGCGAGAAAAAGCGGAGTGGCATGAAAACGCCGAACTTGAACCCGCGGGCATTCGTTTGGGTGGCTGGGTAGCCACGGTCAGTGGTGTTCTGACCGTGGGGTGGCCAAAGGCCTGGCTGGCAAAGCGAGTCGCATGCCGGAGTTCTGGCATCTAACTAAGAGGAGGAAGCTGCTAGAGGGCTGTGCATGCTAGACTGAATGCTTGGCGATCAGGTGCGCGAATCCAGTTAGTCAGTGCTGAGGTACCCCTTCAATGGCCAGCAAACAAAAGAAGCCAGCCGAATTTACAGAACTCCCGGTTCTTCCGGTCCGTGACACGGTACTGTTTCCGAACGCCATCCTACCGCTCACCGTGGGCCGCGAGGGATCGCTGAAACTGATCGGTGATCTCAAAGAAGAAGAGAAGTTCATCGCCGTGGTCGCCCAGCGCGATCCCCGCATCGATAACCCGCAGCCCGTCGATCTCTACCAGATCGGAACAGCGGCCTTCATTCATAAAATCATCAGGCTACCCAGCCAGAGCTTGTTTATCTTCGTAGAAGGCTTGCAACGGATTGCGGTGGAGGAAGTGATCCAGATGGAGCCTTACCTGCGGGCGCGCGTGAAACCGTTGCAGGACGCTCTCCCGGCGGAGAAGGACGCGGATTTCGAAGCGTTGGTGCGCAACGTGATTTCACTTTTCCAGCAGGTCGTGCAGCTCTCGCCTACGCTTTCCGACGACCTGCAGACGGTGGTCATGAACATCGATGATCCCGCTCGCTTGGCCGACTTCATTGCCGCCAACCTGCCTTCGATTTCTAACACCGAAAAGCAGGAATTGCTGGAGAGCCTCGATTTACAGCGGCGCTTGGAGCGGCTCAACAAGCAACTGGCGCGCGAAGTCGAGGTACAACAGCTGCGGTCAAAGATCCAGTCCGACGTCCAGGACCAAGTGACCCAGAGCCAGCGCGAATACTACCTGCGCGAGCAGATGAAGGCCATCCAAAAGGAACTGGGCGAGTCGGACGAGCAGCACGAGATCGAGGAACTGCGCAAGAAGATCGAGGCCGCGGGCATGACCGAAGAAGCCAAAAAGGAGGCCCTGCGTGAACTGGCCCGCTTGGCGAAGATGTCGCCCGCTGCTGCTGACTATCACGTGACGCGCACCTACCTCGACTGGCTGGTGGTGCTGCCCTGGCAGAAGGTCGGCGACCTTAAGGTGGATGTCCGCAAGGCCAGGGAAGTGCTGGATGCCGACCACTACGACCTGGAAAAGCCAAAGGAACGCATCCTGGATTACCTGGCGGTGCTGCAACTGCGCTCCCAGCTCAAAGGGCCCATCATCTGCTTCGTGGGGCCGCCGGGCACGGGCAAGACCTCAGTGGCGAAATCGATTGCTCGGGCGCTGGACCGCAAGTTCGTCCGTATGTCCCTGGGTGGCATCCACGACGAGGCGGAGATTCGCGGCCATCGCCGCACTTACATCGGCGCCCTGCCGGGGCAGATCATTCAGGGCATTCGCCGGGCGGAGAGCCGCGACCCGGTGTTTGTGCTCGACGAGGTGGACAAGATCGGTCGCGACTTCCGCGGTGACCCCTCATCGGCACTGCTCGAAGTGCTCGATCCCGAACAGAACTCGCACTTCCGGGATAACTACCTCGACGTGCAGTTTGACCTCTCCAAGGTACTGTTTATCTGCACCGCCAACGTGCTGGACACGATCCCGCCGCCCTTGCTCGACCGCATGGAGGTGCTGGAGCTGCAGGGGTACAGTGAAGAGGAAAAGATCGAAATCGCCTTCCGTCACATCATCCCCCGGCAGACAGAGGAGCACGGGGTTAAGAACCACGAGCAGATTGAGTTCACTCGTCTCGGAATCTCGCACCTCATCCGGCATTACACGCGGGAGGCGGGAGTGCGCAACATGGAGCGCGAGATCGCCACACTCTGCCGCAAGCAGGCGCGCCGCATCGCCGAGGGACAGACCGACAAGCTGGTAGTGACGCCGGAGAATGTAAGCAATTTCCTCGGTGTGCCCAAGTTCCGCCTGGACACGGAGATTGTCGAACGCACGCACCAGCCCGGCGTGGCCGTCGGGTTGGCCTGGACGCCGACGGGCGGCGACGTGCTGTTCGTCGAAGCCGACGTCATGAAGGGCGGTAAGAATTTCACCATGACCGGACACGTCGGCCAAGTCATGCAGGAGTCCATGCAGGCAGCCCTCGCTTGGGTGCGGAGCCATGCTTTGGACTTCGGTATCGACCCCGACTTCTTCCAGTCCAACGACGTCCACGTGCACGTGCCTGCGGGCGCCATCCCCAAGGATGGTCCCTCTGCCGGGGTGACCATGATCACAGCCCTCGTCTCGGCCCTCACCAAGCGGCCCATGCGCCAGCGGGTTGCCATGACCGGCGAGATCACGCTGAGCGGCCAAGTCCTGCCTGTGGGGGGCATCAAGGAGAAGGTACTGGCGGCGAAGCGCGCCGGTGTGCGTGAAGTGTTCCTGCCGGCTGACAACGAGCCCAACGCGAGGGAAGATCTAGGGTCGGAGATGCTGGAGGGATTGCAACTCCATTACGTCAAGAACATCCATGAGCTGCTGGAGCTGGCGCTTGAGAAGGAACCGGTCGAGCTGCACCCCGTTCAGTCGAGACACGTGGCTTATGCCGAGCAGGTGGCCGGGCCTCCCAACTGACTCTCAATCAGATTTCCCGATTCCTGGATAGCCCTTGTTTATTTATCCTTTCGCCTCCGCTGCCCGGAAAGGTTGAGCCTTTCCGCACCGCGAAGCGGTGTAGCCGCCAGTTTTCACACGGACTCTTACGCGGTCGAGGGCGATTTCCCGCCCCTGATTCCAGGCTTCGGTTTTCTTTACCCCACCCTCCTCCACCCGGAGTTTCGATCCGAAGGAGACTTCCGGCTGGGGCGCTGAACACCGTCTTCGACGGGAGCTTTGCAACGTGGCCTTTGGCGCGCAACTCGTTGCTTCCACCTCGTCCTGGCTTCCCTCCTGCCAGTCCATAGGGTGGAAGGACGCGGCGGTCAGAGAGAATACTCCCGCGCACGTCGGTTAGAAACTCGATTTCCCGAATTACACCGTCGCCCCCCCGGTAACGTCCCGCCCCACCCGAGCCGCGACGGAGGGAGTAGCTCCGGATCCTCACCGGGTAACTGGATTCGAGCGCCTCGATAGGGGTGTTGAGCGAGTTGGTCATGTGAGTGTGCACGCCGCTCAATCCGTCGGCGCGGGGCCGCGCGCCCATGCCGCCGGCGATCGTCTCATAGTAGGCGAAGGGCTGGCTCGAGCGTGGCTCAATTCCGCCGAAGGAGAGATTATTCATGGTGCCGGAACTCGCCGCCGGGATTCGGTCCGGCAGGGCTTGAGCTAGCGCCCTCAACAGGACGTCGACAATTCGTTGCGAAGTCTCGACGTTGCCTGCGGCGACAGCGGCTGGCGCCTGTGCATTCACCACGCTTCCCTCCGGGGCCCGAACTCTGATGGGTTCCATCAGGCCCGCGCAGGCGGGCACAGTCTCGCCCAGAAGACAACGAAAGACGTAGAGCACTGCCGAGGTCGTGATGGCTAGCACCGCGTTCACGCTGCCACGACAGGCGGAAGAGGTGCCGCTAAAATCCACCGTCGCTTGGCGACTGCGAATTCGAATGGCCACCCGCAACCGCACTGGACGGCAGCTGAACCCGTCGTCGTCGAGAAAATCCTCCGCCCGGTACACACCTTCGGGAATGCACCCCAGCGCCTCGCGCATCAGTTGAGCGGAGTAGCGTTGAAGTGCTTCTAGGTAGAAAGCCGTCTTTCGAGCACTGTATTTCTGCACTAGTTCGGCCAGGCGACGCTCACCCAATCGGCATGCTGCTACCTGGGCCAGTAGGTCGCCCTCGCGTTCGCGAGGCGTGCGAACGTTAGCCAGAAGCATGGCGAGCATATCCCGCTGGACCTCGTCGTGGTGAGCCAGGATGACGGGCGGAATACGAAGCCCTTCCTGGTAGATCTCCTCGCTCAAGCCCATCGAGGCGGGCTGTGCGCCGCCCATGTCCGAATGGTGT
>Ga0182032_10000273_pt1 | contig 20129 bp, 20 predicted proteins | sample tim00Cox00000000_FD_125970 | JGI IMG/M metagenome (GOLD analysis project Ga0182032, IMG submission 125970) | Lab enrichment of tropical soil microbial communities from Luquillo Experimental Forest, Puerto Rico - timezero.00C.oxic.00.000.000 | ecosystem: Environmental > Terrestrial > Soil >... | reverse complement strand
ATTTGGCAGCCGTAAGCCGATCTATGTGAAGCGCTTTCGCAATCGCATAGGCCGTCTGCCCTTTGCCGCTCGCCGCGTGATCTCTACGCTCCCCGATTGCCTGTCTGTTCGCGAGTACCCGCGCGCGTAGAAACCATTGCGCTTTTTGCATTCGGTTCCGATTTGAGCTTGTCCTTGGTCTACTGTCCGGAAAATGATATTTGGCGACCGTCTGGCGATACCGCGGAAACCCGCATGGAATGCGTCGGCGACTGTCGGAACATGACGCATTTTCCGGACAGTCCGCCCGCGGATATTTACCCGGCAGCAAACACTTGGAACAACCCGGCAGCAAACACTTGCGACCGTCCGGCCGTCGCTCCGATTCAAACCTTACGCGCGAGAGTGTCCGGCCGTCCGGGTCAGCCTAGCTTTTTGGCGGTAGCTTGTGCCGTTGCGTGCCGTTGCGTGGCTGGCGGAGGTCTGGCGGGTTTGGCTTGCTTGGCTTGCTTGGCTTGTGGCCGGTTTGCTTGGTCTATTGCCCTATAGCCTATCCCATACGGGCAAGGTCTAATCCCTCTCCCCTATGGTATAACCATGGTCTATTGCTTGGCTTGCTTTGCCTCCGCTTGCTCGCCATTGTGAGCTAGTCGGTTTTTGCCCGGTTTGCGGTTTGCTGGCCTTGGCGTGGCCGGGCATTCGTTTTGAGTGCTGGCCGGTCCTACCCCTACCCGCGGACCATCCCAGGCTATCAGCGGCCTCCTTGTCGATCCGCTTTCCCGTGCGGGAACTTTCCGGCATTTTCGGCCGCGGCTTTCCGTCCGAAATAGTGCGACCATACCAGCGCGGTTATGCCAAGATAGGCCAGCGATCGAGTCAGGCGCGGCGGCGCGCGGGGCATGGCTTATAGGCGGTAGCGCATAGTTCCGTTTTATACGCGGTCGCGTATGGGGCGCGGCGGCCGGTCGCGGATTCTACCCGTTGCCATTCCCGGGCCGACGCAATATCCCCGCCGTTCCGGCGACGGTACCGGTGGCCCGAAATTTGTGCAATCACCACAATCTCGAGCAAGTCAATCCCTGCCCAGAAGCCCTGCCCAGAAACCCCAACTCTTGTTTTTTTCGCATTACTACTTCTGATACTTGAGCGCGTCCTGCAGTAGGTTGGGCTGGTGCAGCCGCTCTTGAATCAGGGAGCGAGCGCTCTCGCGAGTCGGCACCGGTCCCCAGCACTTGACCGGCGCTTTGCCCAACTGTTCTTCGACCAGGAAGTGATCGCCGTCTACTACTACATTCCAGGTCAACCGCAGCTCGACGTTATCTTCTGGTGCGCCAGGTTCTTCCGGGCCGAGACCGTGTAGCAACCATTCGGTAGTGGTTTCGAGTGCTTTGGCGATGGCAGCAATGGCCGGCGTGGTGACGCCGATCTGGGTGCCGCGATCATACTGGCGGCGTAGCGAACGCAGATAGTCCGCGCTTAAACCCGCCTTTAGGCTAATCGAACGGTCTGATACCCGCTCGTGGGTCTTATCGCGCAAGGCTTTTTGACGCCGGTCGATCCGGCGCAGAACTGCCCGTAATAGATCACTCATCCAAGTCCCCAAAATACCATAAAGAATGTTCTTTCTAAAGAGGGGAGGGTATTGACGATACCTGAATTTACCCGCATATACACTTCCGTTCGGGACGTGCCGCAGAGCAGTCGGAGATGATAAATGGCCGACAATAGCGAGCGTGAAGCATCGCCATTAAAGCGCGGGGATACCATAAGGCTGACGGTGGAAGAGTGGGAAGCGGATGTCGCGCGTATAACTTTTTCCCGTTCCCGGATCGAATGAATAGTCCGGCATACCACACTCCGAGCTGAATTGGATAAGCGTCGCTGCTCAGCTTATAGCCGTGATGCTTCCACTAGATCGCGCACAGCCTTTTTCAGCGGCAAACTTCAACTTCCACCTACGGAGTCAGAGAAAATGAGCATCAATGAGTCTTGCAGCAGTCACAATCGCGCGTTTGGACAACGCCATCACCCTCACCGCCTATGTCATGCAGCGTCATAACCTCCCGCAGCTCTTGCCGACGCTGAAACGGCTCGAAAACGAGCGCGACCAACTACACTGTGACGGTGACCCTATCGAATACGCCAAGCGCGTTTTTGAGCGTAGCACCAACGCTGTGCAACAAAAGCGGCGCCTAGCAGCCTGACATGGCAATCCCATATAATGAATCGCGATGGTTCATTTCCGATGACATATTCGGATGAATGCGAAGTCTACATCGTCCGCGACGCTGTCTGGAAAAGGCCGAGTGGAACCCTACGGTCTTTGCATCGGTTACTTGGAGCGCCGTATTGGCCGCAAACTCAAGGCAAGGGGTTATCCCGATCACCCGCTCAACGAAACGCCGGGGACGCAGTGATTGCGCCAACGCTGTGATGTTAGTCGTTGCTTGAATTACAGAACCGCTCCCAATCGCGCATCAGCTTATGGCGCTTCTTGAGAAGGTCGCCGCGTCGATAAGCAGCCTCGACCTTGTTGCCGATACGGTGCGCAATGGCCATTTCCAATAACTCGTTCGGATAGTCGCCGTTTTCGGCTGCCCAATCTCTGAACGTCGAACGAAAGCCATGCGTCACCGCTTGATCGCGCACGGCCATCCTTTCAAGGGTTTTGAGCATCGCCATATTCGAGAGTGGCTTGTCTTTCACGACGCCCGGAAAGAGGTACGCGCTATCGGTCGGCATCGAGTTGATGATGGCGATTGCCGACTTGGAAAGTGGCACTCGATGCACCTTACGCGCCTTCATGCGTTCGGCTGGTATAGTCCACATGCGGGATTCGAAATCTATCTCTGATCGCTTCGCGCCCAACACCTCTGACGTGCGAGCGGCGGTCAAGATCGTGAATTCTAGCGCGCGTGCTGCCGTTCCTAGCGCGGCGCGCAGCTTGGTCATGAACTCCGGTATGTCGAAATAGGGCAACGCCGCATGATGCTTCACCGGGGCTAGCTTGCTCTTGCCGGGTAAGAGTTTATCGAGGTGTCCTTTCCAGCGGGCGGGATTCTCGCCGTCGCGATAGCCGCGCGCCTTGGCCCAATCGAGAATTGCCTCGATGCGACCGCGCACACGCGACGCTGTTTCCGTCTTGCTGTACCAAATCGGCTCCAGCACCTTCATAACCAAAGCGGTCCCGTCACCGTTAGCGCCGATGGTCTTAACCGGCACGCTACCAAGGACCGGATAGGCATATGTCTGCAAGGTCGATTGCCACTGCGCGGCGTGCTTGACGTTTTTCCATCCCGGTTGATGCGCCTCGATGTACCGCTTGGCACATTGGCGGAACGTGATGTCGGGCCTCGGCGCGGCGTCATAGACGGCGAGAACGGCAGCGCGATCGTCCGCTCGGTTGCCGGACAGCTTTTCGATACGGTCGAGCAATTCGGCAATCGTGCGCTTGGTGGCATCGTCGACTGGCGCTGACAATCCCAACTTGCGAGCGCTCTTGCAGGCGGCGTCGTAGTCAAGAAGGGCTTGCGCTGAATCGCCTTCGACCAGATCGCGCCAATAGGCTTCCAGTGCGCCGTTCAACTCACTGACGCGCCGTCGCGCCCGTATTGCTTTCGGATCGTCGGCAACCCGCACGTTTGTGCTTCGCTGCACAATGCCGCGCGGATCAAGCTGCGCATATTCTTTCGGAACGCGGCGAACAAAGCGCCAGAAGCCGTTGCGTCGGACCAAGTACTCAGGCATGGTTTGGCGGAAGAATGTTATCCGAAATGTTGTACGCTTTGTTGTACATTCTTTGCCCAACAAGTCCAGTAAAAATCGCGATTCCTTGATTCATGCGACAATTTTGTTATCCGATGGCGGAGGGAGTGGGATTCGAACCCACGATACGGTTTCCCGTATACACGCTTTCCAAGCGTGCGCCTTAAGCCACTCGGCCATCCCTCCAGAACGAAAAGCGGCAGGCACTATAGCGGCGGACTTTGGGGTTACAACCCGTCGTGATGTGCTGCCGCACCGCGGCAAACCGGCCGTTCTTGGCGCGCGCATACATTAATGATCGCGGCGATCAGGCAGAGCCGATCCGCCGTAGCAAAGCTTCGTAATGCCGTGCCCTTAAGGCAAATTACGGCGCGGAACGATTCCGCGCGCATTTGGTTATCTCGGCAGACCTGAAGGAGGCGAAGCAGGAGGACGTCATGGGTCGTGGGCTATTGTTATGGCTCCTCGGTATTCCGATCCGATCATCATTTTAATATGGGTGCTTGGCGGCCTGCACGGCTGATATTGCCAAGCGGAAGTAGAAGAGTAGTAAGCGCGTATGAAGGCCCGGTGCCGAACCGGGCCTTCTCTTTGCGTGCGTTTGCGTGCTTTCGCCGCTGTGCACGTTAGCCTACATTAACGGCATGAGCGCATCGGACGACGACTATCTCATTCGCCCGGATCCGCAGGACCCGCGCCTGACGGAGCGGGTGGCCGGCGTCGATCAGACCGGCGCGCTGATCGAAACGGCGGTGATCGTGGAGCGCGCGCTAACGATCTTTCTGAATTCCCAGGAGATCGTCACCGCCATGACCATCAATGACCATCCTGAATACCTCGCGCTCGGCTATCTTCTCAACCAGAACATGCTGAGACCGGACGACGTCGTCACGTCGGTCGATTACGACGAGGACCTTGCGGTCGTCGTCGTGCGTACCAAGCGCAAGACCAATTACGAAAAAAAGCTCAAAAAGAGAGTGCAGACCTCCGGCTGCGCCCAGGGCACGGTATTCGGAGATCTGATGGAAGCGCTAGAGGACGTCAAATTGCCGGCAGCGGTGCTGCGCACCTCGTGGCTTTATATGCTCACTCACAGGATCAACACTACGCCATCGCTTTATCTCGAGGCCGGCGCGATCCATGGCTGCGTGCTCGCGATCAAGGACCGGCCGCTGGTCTATATGGAAGACGTCGGCCGGCACAATGCGGTCGACAAGATCGCCGGCTGGATGTTCAAGCATCGCGTGCCGGCGGCCGACAAGATTTTCTACACCACCGGGAGGCTGACCTCGGAAATGGTGATCAAGACCGTGCGCATGGGCATTCCGATCCTGATCTCGCGCTCGGGGTTTACCGCCTGGGGCGTCGAGCTCGCGCGCAAGGCAAACCTGACACTGATTGGCCGCGCCCGCGGCAAGCGGTTCATTGCGCTATCCGGCGAGGACCGCATCGTCTTCGATCAGGATCTCACCTATGTCGCCGAAGAAAGCGCCAAACACCGGCGCAAAGCGGCGGTGCATGACGATTGAGCATGTCCGCATGTCTTCCTCCCACTCTCGGCCTCGTCCTTGCCGGCGGCTTGGCACGCCGCATGGGCGGCGGCGACAAGGCGCGCATCGCGATCGGCGGCATCACTATTCTGCAGCGCGTGCTCGCTTGTCTCACGCCGCAATGCGCGGGCCTCCTCATCAATGCCAATGGCGACCCGGCGCGCTTTGCTGACACGCACTTGCCGGTGGTCGCTGACAGCGTGCCGAATTTCGCCGGTCCGCTCGCCGGCATTCTTGCCGGACTGGATTGGGCGGCTGCACACGCAAAACAATGCGAATGGCTCGTCAGCGTGCCGGGCGATTGTCCGTTCCTGCCGAGCGATCTGGTGGTCCGCCTGCACGCGGCACGCGTCGCCGCCGACACCCCACTCGCGTGTGCGCGCTCGGGCGCATGGCGGCACCCGGTGGTCGGTTTATGGCCGGTCGCGCTGCGTGAGGACTTGCGCCACGCGGTCGTCAATGAAGGCTCGCGCAAGATCGAAATCTGGACCGCACGCCACGGCGTCGCCGTTGCCGATTGGCCTGCCGAGCCGATCGATCCGTTCTTCAACGTCAACACGCCGGAAGACGCGGCGCGAGCGCAAGCGCTCGCGGCCCGGCTTCCAGAACTTCAGCCGAGCAAAGACGCATAGGACAGAAAGCCGACTGTCGCGCCGGGCTCGATAGCGGTTACGTCCTCGCCGAGCTCAGCAAGTCCATCGGTTTCGGTCAGCGATGTGAGGACGCCGGCGCCATCTTGCGGGTATTTGACTGCTTCGATCGTCCCATCAGCAGCGGTGTGCAAAGCCACGCGGACATATTCGCGGCGGCCCTTGCGCTTTTTGTACGAAAATGTAGCGCGCGCCGGCATGGCGACCAGCGGCACAGGGAGCGCCCCAGCAAGCCGGAGCAAGAGCGGACGCACCACGCGAACGAAAGTGACGAACACCGCGACCGGATTTCCTGGCAACCCGACAAAGGCCGCGGCTTCGCCAGTTTGGCCGCCGGGAATGACTCCCATCGCGACCGGACGGCCTGGCTTGATGGCCACCCGCCAGAACACGATGCGGCCCACGCTCTCGACCGCGGCACGCACATAGTCGGCTTCGCCGGTCGAGACGCCGCCTGAGGTCAGCACCAGATCGTGCCCACGTGCCGCGGCTGCGATTCCCTGCGCCAGCGTCTTCGGCTCGTCATGAAGAATACCGAGGTCGGTGACTTGGGCGCCAAAGCGCGCGAGCAGGCTTCCAAGCAGATAACGGTTGGAATCGTAAAGTGCGGCGCCGGCAAGCGGCGCGCCCGGTTCGGCGATCTCGTCCCCGGTCGAGAATAGTGCGACGCGCACGCGCCGTTTCAAGTCAAGCTCGGTCAAGCCGAGCGCGGCGGAGAGCGCGACGTCCTGCGCCGAGAGCCGCCGACCGGCGCGAAGCGCCACTGCGCCGGCACGGATATCTTCGCCGGCAAGCCGGCGATTGGCGCCGCGCGACAGTCCCGGCGGCACGACCACATGGTCGCCGTCGACACTGCAGTCCTCCTGCATAAAGACGGTGTCGGCGCCAGCCGGCATTGGTGCGCCGGTGAAAATACGAACGGCTTCGCCAGCCTTCACTGCATGTTTGCCGGAATGACCGGCAGCAATGCGATCGACAATGGCAAGCCGCCGCTCGCCCACGGCATTAATGTCGTCGCCGCGAACCGCATAGCCGTCGACCGCAGAATTATCGAACGGCGGCAGATCGACCGGCGCAACGACGTCCGCGGCAAGGACGCGGCCGAGCGTGTCGCGCAACGGCGCCATTTCGTGACCGGATACCGGGGTTACGCGCGCGCTGATCAGCCGTTCAGCCTCGGCGACCGGGAGAAGCGGCCCGTCGAAGGCGAAGCAGTCGTCGGTAAGCTGCGCCATTATTCGTCGCTCCGGCGCGATTTGTTCGTTCTTGGCGGCCCCGCGGCCGCTTGACCGATCCGCTCGGGCGGCAATGCTTCCGCCTGCAGGACATTGGCAATGGTTTCGATATCGTCGAGCATCACGACTGGCACTTGCGCTTGCGGCAGCGGCGCGTCAGTCGCAACCGCAACGATGCAATCGTCATCGGGATGCAACAGCGGTTTGCCGACCGCGGCGCGATAGACTTCAAGCTTCGGATGCGAATGCCGCTTGAACCCTTCGACGATCACGAGATCGGCCGGACTTAATTTTGCCAGCACGTCACAGAGCGGCGGCTCGGCTTCCTCGCCGAGCTCGTGGACGATGGCCCAACGACGGCTCGATACCACCGCCACCTCGCTGGCGCCGGCGCGGCGGTGCAGCCAGGAATCCTTGCCCGGCTGATCGGTGTCGAATTCGTGGTGCGCGTGCTTGACCGTGGCCACTTTCAGCCCGCGCTTGATCAGCATCGGGATCACCTTGGTGACCAGCGTCGTCTTGCCGGAGCCGCTCCAGCCTGCGAGGCCAATGATGCGCATGCGTACATTATATGGACTCATGGCCGGCTGGTTCCATGCCGAGCGCGCGGATACGACTGCGCGTCGCCTCGTCCCGCAGCACCTCGATAAAGGCCTGGGTCGCCGGCCGCTGGCGTCGCGCCTCGACCACCAGGAAATCATAGTGCTCCGGCGCGACCGGCAGAAAGCCGAGGCCGTAGAGGCGGGCGACGGGCGCAATCGCCACGCCCCAATCGGCGCGTTGCTGGGAAATTGCGGCGGCAACCGCATTGTGCGAGCGCGGCTGATTGGCATAACCGGGCGGCTTGGCGCCGCGCAGAAGATTGTCGATCAGCACGCGCGTGCCCGAACCGGCATTGCGGTTGACCATCAAAATAGCGGGATCGGCCAAAGCGGCTTGCAGCGCAGCCTCGGCGCTGCGGCCTTCGAAACGAGCATCGCCTGGACGAAATACGAGACCCTGCATCCGCCGCCAGCCCGGGATCAGCGCCAGGCCCGGCGTCAGCAGATGCTTGTTGTAGATGCCGGTCGCTGAATCGACGAGGTGAACGGGAGCGATATCGCATTCGCCGCGACTCGCGGCATTGACGCCGCCGAGACTGCCAACCGCGATGGTGCGCACGCGCAAGCCGCGCTCCGCCAAAGCGCCGACCACGACATCGAGCGCGACATCGTGGCTTCCCATGATTACGAGATCGGGCGCGCGCTCGAGGGCGCCGATCAACGTGACTTCAGCTTCGCTGCCCGCATCGAGTGCGGAGGCAAGCGCAGCGATTGCAAAAAATCCGTCCGCTTGCGAAAAAGCCGTCACCGCGCCAGAACCTTTTCCAGTCGGAAAGGCGATGAGGCCATCGTCGGCGGCGACGAGTGACACCAACACGAATTCCTCGCGGCCAAGCTCGGACGGAATGCGCATCGGTACCCGCGCACTCACCGTGCGCGCGGCTTCGACCGGCAGTCCGGATCGCGCGCGGATGATCGATGCGACAAAGGTGTGAAACGTGAAGATTGCCGATGTCGGAAATCCCGGCAGCACGATGAGCGGCTTGTCGCCGATGACCGCGAGGCAAAGCGGCTTGCCCGGCTTAAGCGCGACGCCATGAACGAGAATGCCCGGGCTGCCGAGGCGCGATACCACACGATGCGACAGATCGCCGGCGCCCTTTGATGTACCACCGCTGAGCACGACCATGTCGCACGAAGAAAGCGCGCGACGCATTGTCTGTTCGAGTGCAGCTTCGTCGTCCGGCACGGCGCCGAACGGCACTGCTTCGCCGCCAGCTTCGGTGACAGCGGCGGCGATAATGGCGCTGTTGCTGTCGTAAACGCCGCCGGGACGAAGCGGCTGGCCGGGTTCGATCAGTTCGTCGCCGGTCGAAAGCACGGCAACACGCGGCCGCCGTACAGCTTCAATTGTTGCAACGCCGCACGCGGCGAGCATACCGATCTCGCGCGAACCGATCTGCGTGCCCCGCCGCAGCAAAGTCTCGCCGCGCGCGATATCCGAACCGGCATAAGAGATGGACTGGCCGGCGGTCGCCGCGCGGTGCATTTCGATCGCCGGCGCGGCATCGTCCTCGACGAACTCGGTGTGCTCGATCATGACCACGGCGTCGGCGCCGCGCGGAATGACGCCGCCGGTCGCGATGGCCGTAGCCGTTCCGGGCGCAACCTCAAGCGCCGGAGCAACGCCACAGGCGATGACCTCGGGATTGAGCACGAGCCGCTTCGGTGCGCCGGTGCTGGCGCCGAACGTATCTGTCGCGCGCACCGCGAAACCGTCGACATTGGCACGATCGAACGGCGGCGCGTCGACCGGTGCAATTACGTCAGCGGCAATCACACGCGACAACGCAGCGGCAAGGGGCAGTGCTTCGCCCGGAAGCGGCGAGCGGTCAATTCGCGCTTCGAACCGCCGGCGCGCCTCCGCCGCCGAGACGACTTCCAGAAACTGCTCCTGCCGCGCGGCGCGGCGCACTGCATTAAGTATCGCGGCGCGCGCTTGTGATTTCGTCTTCGAAGTCATGAGATTCCAAAAAATAAATTCATGGCCATCGATTCACGGCGACCTCACTGCCCGCGGCAAAACCCTCGCTGTCGGGCGGCACTACGATCCAGCCGTCACTGTGCCCAAGCGCCGTTAACGACAAATATCCGGACCCAAGCGGCTCCGCCATGCCGTCGCGGCAGCTCACCGCAATCAACTCAGCAATGCCGATACTCGACGTCACCTTGCGATGAAGTGTCGCCAAAACCGGCGTGTCATCGACGCTGCCGCCGGCGAGCCTGGCCGTAAGCTCGCGACCGATCAAAAGCCAGACTGCCAGCGCGGCATCGAGCCGGCCCGGAACGAGTAGCACCGGCCGTCCGCCCACAAAGCCGAACGCCGCCGTCTCACCCGGAGAGATCGCAATACCATGCGCGTCGACCTGACCGCGCCGCGCCAGTTCTTGCACGGCGTCATCGCGCCGTCCGCTGCCCGTGCCGCCAATACCGATCACCGCGTCGCCTTGGCCATCGCTGAGCGCTTGCGCCAGCGTGCACGGCGGGTCACGCACAGCGCAGCCTGCTGCGGCTGCACAACGCGCAAGCGTCGCCTGCGCGGCATCGAGCCACGAGCTTTTTGCCGGACTGGCTCGGGCCATCACGATGCGCGGCGAGCGGATCGTCACCTCGCCGATACCGGCCGCGGCGATAGCCGTCAGATCAAGCGCACGCAGGCGCTCGCCGGCACGGCGCAGAGCGGTCGCCGATGTCGCGTCGCCACCGGCCGGTAAGACGCCCTCGCCAGGCGCGACGGCGGCAATCGCCTCGGCACGATCGCCACGCAGAACAACGGCGTCGACCGGTACGACTGCATCGGTGCCGCTCGGTAAGGCATTGCCGACATCAACGCGGCATGCCGTCAGGCTCAGCGGCACCGGCGCATAGGGTCCGGCATCGGCGATTTCCGCCGCCGCGACGGCAAAGCCGTCGCGCAATGCAATCGCGCGCGCCGGGCGCTCCCCCGGCCGGACGTCTTCCGCAAGCACCGCGCCGCGCGCCTCGACAAGCCGGACCCGGCGCGACGGCACAATGGCGACGCGTGAGCGAATAAGCGTAAGATTCGCCGCAAGCGGCGTCAGCCGGGCAATACGCTGAGTGGTGGAATCCGCGGTCATGGCAATTATGATAAAGGCCTTCGTGAGCTTCTACGAATCGCAGCCAATGACAGAAAAAACGCTTAATCTGCGCGGTCTCAAATGCCCGCTCCCGGCGCTACGCACCCGCAAGGCGCTCAGTCAATCGCAGCCAGACGATATTTTGATCGTCGAATGCACCGATCCGCTTTCCGGGATCGATATTCCAAATCTTTTGCGACAGACAGGCGATACGCTTGAAGACAGCCACAAGGACAAAAAGCTACTGACGTTTCGCATCCGGAAGGTTTGACGTAGCTCCTGCCCGTTATCCTGAGATGCGAGTGAACCAAGCCTCGAAGGATGACGACCAAGCTATCAAAGCGATCACCCTTCGAGGTGCAGCGCAGGTGGCGCCGCGCACCTCAGGGCGACTGTTGAAATCATCTACTCCGCCGCGACCCGGTGCGCGGCAACGCCGCGCGCCTTGACCACGACCTTGATGGCGTCGTCGACGCGATCCTTGGCGTAACGGATTGCGGTCGGCAGATCGTCGAGCGCGAAGGTGTGGGTGTGGATCTTGGTGGCGTCAAAGCGCTTTTGCGACATGAATGCCTCGGCGCGATGCGTCGCACTCTTGCCCTCGCCCCGGATGCCGTAGAGATAAATGTTGTTGCGCACGATATGAGCGACGTCGACCGGGGTTTCGGTATGTGGAAACGCAGCCAAACAAACTTTGCCGCCGCGATTGACCATGTAAACCGCTTCGTTCACGGCATTCGGCGCGCCGGAACATTCGAGCACATAATCAACGCCCTTGCCGCCATTGAGACGTTTGACCGCCTCGACCACGTTTTCGCTATGGACATTGATGACATGATCAGCGCCGAGCTCGCGCCCGATCTTGAGCCGATTGTCGCGGGTGCCGGTCAGAATCACCGGTTGCGCGCCCATCGCCTTGGCGACGGCCACGCCGAGAAGACCGATCGGTCCGGGACCGGTGACGACCACGCTCTCGCCGGCGAGGAGACCGCCGAGTTCGGTCAGCCCATACATGGCGGTGCCCGCGGTCACCACCAGCGTCGCCTCTTCGTCCGACATCGCATCGGCAATGGCGACCAGCGTGTTGATGTTGTTGACCTGATATTCGCAGAAGCCGCCGTCGGTGGTGAAGCCGTTGGCGCGATGGCTCTTGTCGACATCGCCGTAATTGAGACCGTAGTTATGACATGACGTGTACATGCCTTCGCGGCAGCGCTTGCACTGGCCGCAGCCGGCGTGGATTTCAACGGTGACGCGTTGGCCGATTTTATATTCGTCAACGCCCGGACCAAGCGCGACGACCGTGCCCATATATTCATGGCCCGGCGTGAAGTTCTTGTTGAACGGCTTGCCGCCTTGGATCAAAGCCGGCGAACCATGGTCGATGATCTCAAGATCCGTGGCGCAGATCGCCACGGCATCGATGCGCACCAAGACTTCGGCGCGCTTGGGCACCGGAACCGGTTTCTGCGTGAGCTTAAGCTCGCCGGGATTGCCGAGCACCCAGGCCTTCATGGTCTCAGGGACAGGAAAATCCTTGTTGGTTTTCACGCCGGGCCCGCCATACATGATCTTTCCTCGCCGGTTTCGTCAGTTGCGTCGACCATTGGCCAAACTTGCTTACAATGTCTCTATATAATGTTTGTTTATAATTTGTCCTGCCGCCTGCCGAAACCGGCCCAATTCAGGCTAATTCGCCGGCCGCGTCGCGGTCGAGATCGACCAGCACGTCGTCTCCGTCCAGCACGACCTTGTAAGTGCGCAGCGCCACCGCGCAAGGCGGCGCCTTGACCTCCCCGGTCGGCACGTGAAACGCGCCCATATGCACCGCGCATTCGATCACCTCGCCATCGAGCATGCCGTCGGCGAGGCTCGCCGAAGCGTGGGTGCACTCGTCGTCGGTCACGTAGTAACGGCCGCCGATATTGAAGACCGCGAGCCGCTTGTCGCCGACGTCGTAGGCCTTGACGCTCTCGGGCGCGATCTCAGTTTTCGCGCAGATGCGCACGATATTGTCCGCCACCTTGTGATTCCCTCCCAAGCCATTCCGGTTCTTTGCCCTCGCGTTGCCGCGCGAAGGAACTTTATATAGTCATTCCGGAGCCGCGCGAAGACAGCGGTCTGGAACGACGGGTGAGGAGCCGCAATGCAGGTTCTGGTAATCGGCGCCGGCGTCATCGGGCTTGCCGTCGCCCGCACGGCGGCGCAGGCCGGCCATGACGTCACCGTCGCCGAGGCGACCGGCGGAATCGCCAACGGCATTTCCTCGCGCAACAGCGAGGTAATTCATGCCGGGCTTTACTATCCGACCGACTCGCTACGCGCCCGGCATTGCGTTCGCGGCCGGCGGATGCTGTACGCGTTCTGTACTTCGCATGGCGTGCCACATCGCAAATGCGGCAAGCTTGTCGTGGCGACTAATCCCGCCGAACTGGCGAAGGTCGAGACTATTCATGCGCAAGCGCAAATTAACGAGGTTGAAGGCACGGAAATGATCGGCGGCAATGCGGCGCGCGCGATGGAGGGCGAATTGTTCTGCATCGGCGCGCTGTGGTCGCCGGAAACCGGAATCATCGATAGCCACGCTTTCATGCGGGCTCTATGGGGCGAGCTCGAAGACCGCGGCGGCATGATCGCATTCCAAACACCGGTCGAGCGCATGAGCTTGAAGGCGCCCCAGTGGCGCGTGCAATTTGGCGGGCGCGAGCCAGGCACGTTTGAGTTTGACGCGGTCGTCAATGCCGCGGGCCTTGGCGCGCAAGCGCTGGCGCGCCATATCGACGGCTATCCGGCCGAGCAAGTGCCACGGCTTGTGCTCGGCAAAGGCAATTACTTCGGCTATGCCGGCCGGCCGGTCTTTTCCCGGCTGATTTATCCGACGCCGGTCGATGGCGGCCTTGGCGTTCATGTCACGCTCGATATGGCTGGACGCATGCGGTTTGGTCCTGATGTCGAGTGGGTTACGGAAGAAAACTACGCGGTCGATCCGCGCCGCGCCGACAGTTTCTACGCGCGCATCCGCGGCTATTGGCCTGGCCTGCCCGATAATTCGCTGGTGCCGGATTATTCCGGCATCCGCCCGAAGCTGCGCGGTCCCAGCGAGCCGCAAGCCGACTTCATGATAGCCGGTCCCCTCGAACACGGCCTGCCGCGGCTTGTGAACCTGTTCGGCATCGAATCGCCGGGCCTGACCGCGTCGCTCTCGCTCGCCGAAGACGTCGTCGCGCGGCTTGCGTGAGCCTACGCTCTCCCCCGCGTGCGGGGAGAAGGTTGGGAGGGGGCATTCCCGCTCGGCTTGGATTCGCGGTTACGCCCCTCACCCGGATTGCTACGCAATCCGACCTCTCCCCGCACAACGGGGAGAGGTAAAAATCAGAACGACACCCTTGCGCCGCCGGTGGCGGCGAAGCTGTCGCTCTTGTCGCTCATGGCGGTGGCTTCGCCGGCAACAAACAGACTGGCATTCGGCATGACGCGGTATTCCATGCGCATGCCGAACACGCCGCCAAAGGCGCTCGCCTGTCCCGGCGTCACAAAGGCCAGGTTCTGACCCAACAGCACGGTATTGATGTTGGGATTGCCGAGGCGCTCAAGCCCGATGATGCCGATCGTGGCCGAGCCTTTGAACACACCACTGACCGTGCTCAATTCCACTTCGCCGCGTTCCTCAAGATCATTGATGCTGCGGCTGCCGACGCTCAGATTTTGCATCGAGCCGGTCTCGCTATACCCATCGAGCTGACCGCCGACATAGCGCAAGCGCAAACGCGGCGTGACGGTGATGGCATTGAACGGAATGCGGTAGCCGTAAGTCACTTCCGGACTGATAAACCAGCCGCCATAGCTCGCACTTGCGGTTTCGATTCCGCCCGCCACGGTATTGTTGGCGACGGTGCGCGTGCTCTTATTGTTGATGCCGCCGCCGTAGAGCGAAAAGTCGAGGTATTGCGAGATCCAATCGAAGCGGCCATAGGCGCCGCCAAACACATAAGTGGCGTCGATGGTCTGCACGTTGAGCTCGACCGCCTCGCGGCTCGCGCCAGCGCCCACGAAACCACCGAGCCGCAAATTGCTGCCAAGCGTGCGATCGACGCCCATGGCGGCGTCGCCTGTATCGCTGCCGGTGTTAGTAGCGATCGCATTGCCGCCGCCGGTTGTCAGCGACTCAAAGCCAACCGCCGATCCCGAATTGCTCGTCGTTGCTCCCTGATTCACACCGGTAGCAGTATTTAAGAAAGGGTTAGGCTCCGTACCGGAATTGATGCAGGTGAGCGGGTTGCTGGTCGGCGGCGTACACGCGAATTGCGCCGCTGCCGGTGAGCTCGCCGATAGAGCGAACAACGACAGCGCCGCCGCACAGCCGAGCGCCGACGTCGATGCCAAAAAAGTGGATCTCAGCATCGTGCACCGCCGCGCCCGCGCACTCGCATTACACACGATTGTAGATTCCGCCGAACGCGAATTGCGTTTGCGCACGCTCGCCCCCTTCGCTCAATGAATTGAATAGCTATCACAGCGTCGCGTGCGCGGCTGTGTTCGCGAGGACACGATAAACAGATTCAAGATTCATTTTGATTCACGTCTTTGTTGACTCATATTCACTTCAAATAAATCGGCGCGCAGAGGCACAAGAATCTCGCTCTCGTGGCGCCTTCTATTTCCCTCCCCCAGCGCAGCGGCGGTGGGGAGGGATGGCGAACATCGCGCAGCGATGTGAGCCAGGGTGGGGGCGAAAGTGAAGTGGTCCCCACCCCTGGCCGATGCTTCGCATCGGCGTTGATTAAAAAACACGGCGGGTGCAGGCCGCCTGCGCCCCTCCCCACCAGGCGCTGCGCATAGGCGAGCGAAGCCGCGCCGTTCTGCGAACGGCTATGGGCGGAGGGGAAAATTCATCACAGCCCCAAATAAGCGCGCCGAATTTCCGGGTTGGCGGTCAGCTGTGCCGGCAGGCCCTCGGTGAAGATGCGGCCTTCGGCGATGACGTAAGCGTAATCGCTCAGCGCCAGAGCGAGATGCACATTCTGCTCGACCAGCAAAATGGTCAGGCCGTTTTGCTTGAGCCGCTTCAATGTCGCCAAGAGCTGATAAACGACGACCGGCGCGAGCCCGAGCGACAGCTCGTCGATGATGAGGATTTGCGGATCCGACATCAGCCCGCGCGCAATCGCGACCATCTGCTGCTCGCCGCCTGAGAGCGTGCCGGCGCGCTGGCGCCGCCGCTCGGCAAGCCGCGGAAACAGGGCAAACACCTGCTCGAGCCGCTCGGCATAAAAGCGCGCGGCGCGCGGCGAGAAGGCGCCGAGCTCGAGATTCTCGGCAACGCTCATCGCCGCAAATAATTGCCGGCCCTCAGGCACCAGAGCGAGCCCGCGCGCCGCCTTGGCGTGGCTCGGGACGCGGGTGACGTCTTCGCCGTCAAGCATCACCCGCCCGCCCCACGGCGTGAGCGTGCCGGCGACCGCGCGCAGCGTCGTGGTCTTGCCGGCGCCGTTGGCGCCGACGATTGCGGTAAGCTTGCCGCGCCGTGCTTTCAGCGAAAGTCCCCACAGCACCTGGACTTCGCCATAGCCGGCTTCCAGGCCCTCGACCGAGAGCAGCGCGTCAGAGGCGGCATCGACCTTTGCGTCAATCATGCGCGGCGCTCCCGTGCCCCCCGTTTCCGTCATTGCCTTCGAGCTCGGCGGCGAGCTTGGGATCGCCGAGATAGGCTTCGATCACTTGCGGATCGCGCGCGACCTCGGCGGGAGCGCCTTCGGCGAGCTTCTCGCCGTAATTGAGCACGACGATGCGGTCGGACAGGCTCATGATCGCCTGCATCAAGTGCTCGATGATGAGAATGGTGACGCCGCTGTCGCGGATGCGGCGGATCACGGCGATCATGTGCTCGATCTCGGTCGGATTTAATCCGGCGAGCACCTCGTCGAGCAGAAGGAGCTTCGGCTGCGCCGCGAGCGCGCGAGCGAGTTCGAGCCGCTTCTTGCCGGCAATGGTGAGATGCAGTGCCGCAAGGTGCAGCCGATCGTCAAGGCCGACGAGCGCGGCGGCGGCGCGTGCCGCTTCGGTGGCGCGATGCAGCGGCAGGTTCTCGCGGCCGAAGCAGGCGCCGACGGTGCAGTTATCTAGCACCGTCATGTTGGTGAGCGGCTGCACGATCTGATGCGTCCGCGCGATGCCATGGCGCGCGACCATGAACGGCCGCTCGCCGGTAATGTCGACGCCGGCAAAAACGATGCGGCCGGCATTGGGCGCGAACACGCCGTTGATGAGATTGAACAAGGTCGATTTGCCGGCGCCGTTCGGCCCAATGAGCCCGAGGATTTCGCCCTCGCGCATCGCGAAGGACAGATTGTTCACGGCGAGGAGGCCGCCGAAGCGCCTGGTGACGCGGTCGAGCTCGAGGAGCGCCGTCATTCCAGCACCTTTTGCAGGCGCGGGAAGCGGCTATAGATAAAGCCCATCAGACCGGAGGGAAAGAACAGCACGATCACGAGCAACAGCGCGCCGGCGATCACCAGCTGAAAATTCGAAAACGTCGACGAGGTGAGCAGATAACCGCGCAGCTCCTCGTAAAGATAAGCGCCGAGCGCGACGCCGGTCACCGTGCCCTGCCCGCCGAGCATGCAGATGACGATCGCCTCGGTGGACAGTGTCAGATCGAAAGCGTCGGTCGGCTGGATGAAGGCGCCCTTGAAAAAATAAAGCCCGCCGGCGAGCGCGGGCAGGAAAGCGGAGGCGCTATAGCACAGGGCTTTGTAGCGCGGCGTCGGCACGCCGAGGATCGCAGCGGCGTCCTCGTTCTGGCCGATGGCAAGAAGGCCCAAGCCGAATTTCGAGATCTTGATGCCGTAGCTGAGAAAAAGCGATGCCGCCATCACCGCGACGAACAGAAAATAGATCACCCAGAGCGCCGGTCCCGGCCCGCCGAGCGGGGCAAAGACTTCCGGGGAAATATAGATGCCGGACGAGCCGCCCCAGGGCTTGAAATTCTCGGCGAAGGCCTGCACGCCCTCGACGATACCGATTGTGGAGAGCGCAAAGAACGGCCCGCGCAGGCGCAAAATGCCGAAACCGAAAATGAGCGAGAGCACGCTCACGCCGATGCCGGCGGCAAGAAGGCTCGCGGCGAGCGGCCAGTGATGCGCATCGACCAGCCAGATGCAGATGTAGCCGCCCAATCCGAAGAAGACGATGCTGCCGAAATTGATATAGCCGGCATAGCCGAGCATCAGATTGAGGTTGCTGGCGAGCGTGATGTAGACGGCGGCGAGCGCCAGGCTCTCGCGCAATTCCACGTTATTGCCGATCAGCGGCAACACGACGAAGGCTGCAACGACGAGCGCGATGATCCAGAAAAATGGGCGGCGGAGCATCTACAGTGCTCCGCGACGCGACGCGAACACTCCGCCGGGAAATGCGATCAGCACCAGCACGAACAGGACGAATTCGATCACCAGCGTCCAACTCACCGGCACGAACGGCGTCACCGCGCCTTCGAGAAGCCCGAGCGCGACGCCGCCCATGAGCGCACCGACCGGATTGCCGAAGCCGCCGAGCACGGTGACGACGAAGCTTTTGAGCTGATAGCCATCACCGGAGAGAATCGTGAACGGAAACAAAGTGCCGATCAGCATGCCGGAGACTCCGGCGAGCGCGACGCCGCAGCCGACCGCAATGGCGAGAAGCCGCGTCGTCGGAATGCCGACGAGTTCAGCGGCTTCGCGATTGTTGGCGACCGCGCGCAACGCTTTGCCGAGCCGCGTGTAGTGCAGAAAGGCGTAGAGCAAAGCGGCGATCACGGCGGCGAGTACCGCGGCGACTATATGCGCGCCAGGAAAGGTATAGCGGTCGATAGTCAGGCCGGGGAGCGAGACATCGACGTTGAACAGAGCGGTACCCCAGACCGCGGTTCCGAGCCCCACCAGAACGAGATTGACGGAAAAGGTCGACAACAAGCTCATCAGCGGCGGCCGGCCCATCATGCGATGCACGGCGATCCAGTAGAGCGCGACGCCGACAAAAAAGCCGCCGATCAAAACCGGCGGCAAAGTGAAATAGGGCGACATGCCGAACGCACCGGTCAACAGATAAAGTCCCATCATCCCGGCGACGATCATGGTGCCGTGGGTGAGATTGATCACATCCATGACGCCCCAAATGAGCGTGAGCCCCATCGCCGCCAGTCCATAGACCAGCCCGACCAGCACGCCATCGATGATCGAAGCAATTATTCCGAACATGCGCGATTAGAACATTAGATAGGTGACGTCGTCACTCTACCCTCCCCTGGATGGGGAGGGCGTCGTGTATAAAAAACGCCGATGCTTCGCATCGGCTATGGCGCATCGTAGATGCGCGCCGAGGTGGGGTCGTTGTTCGCAAAGTTACCCCCTCCCGCTCGCAACCTCCCCCCTCCAGGAGGAGTGATTGACAGCCCCTAGCTCTATCATGCGAGTTGCTTACTGGCTGGCCGATAGCGGATAGATCAGATCGCCGGATTTGGCTTCGAGCGGCCAAACCACCTGGCGGCCCGGCTTGCCGTTCACCTTCTGCCACTGCGCCAGCACCATTTCGTGCGCCATCTGCAAACCGTGATGGCCGGGATCGGTCGCGAATTTGATATGGCCGAAGAAGGTGGTGACGTCAGTCGCATTGAGCGCCGCCGCCACTTTTTCCGGCTCGACCGAATCCGCCTGCTCGATCGCGTGCTGCAGGACCTGGCCGGCAACATAGCCCGACGCCGCGTGATAGTCGGCCTTGGCGTGGAACTTGTCCTCGAACGCCTTAGCGAATTCCGGCGTGGTTGGCCCGAACTGCGGCTTGTAGGAGACCTGGATCTCCCATTGCGATGGCACGGTCACGCCGAGCGCGGCTGCGCCGAGCTCGCCGAATTTGTCGTCGCCAGGCGCCACCAGGATCGACACCCACTTCATATTGGCTTTCTGGTCGTACATCTGCCGTGCCAAGGTGGCGCCGTCGGAATAATGACCGCCGCCCATGAAGGCATCGGCATTTGACGAGATGATCTTGTTGACGATCGGACCGAAATCGGTGGTCGACGGCGCGTAGGATTCATCCATCACCACTTGCATACCGGCGGCTTCCGCTTGCTGCTTGGCGGCGGTCAGCACCGCCTTGGAGAACGGATCGTCGGAATAGACCATGGCGATCTTGGCGTGCGGATTTTTCGATTTCAGCGCCTCGACCGCGCCGGAGAGATAATGGCTCGCCGACGTGATCACCATGAACAGAT